>ERZ1066134.710-NODE-710-length-13149-cov-18.319154_pt1 | contig 13149 bp, 11 predicted proteins | sample MGYA00382781_ERZ1066134 | MGnify/ENA primary metagenome ERZ1066134 (study PRJEB33369, sample SAMEA5778364) | biofilm metagenome | biome: Industrial cooling water; feature: Water cooling tower basin; material: Biofilm | place: United Arab Emirates | collected... | reverse complement strand
AAAATCCTAATGGCGGTCATTAGAAAAAATACCTAATGACAATTTTGGGTTAAAGCTATGAAACGAATATTCCAATGCGCCTTGGCGCTGGCCTTATTGGCACCCCTTACAACCCTCGCACAAGTAGTTACCGATCAACGCCCACCGGCAGACGGCACCATGGGCACCTTCACGGAGTGGAAATCAGTTGACGTAGAATTTGACGACAACACCAAAGCCACCATTGAGTACCGCATGGCACTGGTAGACCGAAAGGGCATAGGCTGCCACTACGAAGTGCACGTGAAAAACACCTCTGACCAAAAGCTGGACATCAAGATTAAATCGTCCTATTATGACAAACTGGTGAAAGGAAACTTTGGTGAAGAGATAACCGAATCATTGAAGCCGGGCAAGGAAGTAGCCGCCAAGCTGATAGCCCAAGGCTGCCGTGCCGAAAAAGGTGCTGACCTGAGCGACTTTGCCGCCTGCATGGCCTGTGAGTTTGGGGTGAATATCCACGTGTACCGTGACTAAGTAAGCGCACATACAAAATCTGAAGAAAGGGCTTACGAGCCCTTTTTTTAACCTCACCAAACTAAATTTTCAAAAAAAATATTTTGATAAATAATTAATATTTATTGTTTATCAATAAATTTGTGCTATGTTTGTGACATTAACATTAACTCATTGGTGATATGTCAAAAACAAACAACTTCGTATTTTGGAGCTTATATGTTGTGGCTTGGCTCATTTTTGTAGGCTTGTCTATAGAAGCAGGTGGTCTGGTAGTAAATTTCTTTGTCAGTCTTTACAAACCAGAATTCGTTCAAAATCTTTATCAAAAATTGGACTTAACTCAAATGTACAGAGAAAGTAGATTAGCATTTTTCAGCATCTTCAGTTTTATTCTAATTATCTCAATTCTAAAATCTTGCTTGTTTTACATCGTTATCAGGCTAATGCACGGAATGGATTTATTAAAACCGTTTTCCGTTTTCGTTTCGAGACAAATTTTACAAATTAGTTATTACACCCTCTCAATCGGACTGTTAAGCTATATCGCAAGACAGTCAGCTAAAAAATTAGTGCATCACGACTTTGTTCCTAGTAACTTGAATCAATTTTGGGCAGATAGTCAAGCATTCATTGTGATAGGGGCAGTGATCTATATTATTGCGACTATTTTCAAAAAAGGTGTAGATATTCAAAGCGAAAACGACTTAACTGTTTAATCTATGCCGATCATTGTTAACTTAGACGTCATGATGGCAAGGCGCAAAATCTCTCTTAATGAACTTTCAGAGAGAGTTGATTTGACATTATCAAATCTTTCCATCTTAAAGACAGGAAAAGCGAAAGCAATTCGTTTTAGCACGTTGGAATCTATATGTAGGGTCTTAGATTGTCAACCTGCCGACATCTTGGAATATAAAAACGAGGATAATAATACTTCGAAACCGCTAGTCGAGTAGACATTTATTTCTCCCCCCAAGGCACTTGACGTGGCACCAGCAGTGAAACGGATGCCTACTGGGCCGAGGTGGATATGCTTGCCCTCCTCTCCGCCGGTGATCCGGAACCTTATTCAGTCGCTCGGCTGTGCCGAGTGACAACTATTCCATAACCATTGGCCTCCTGCCAGCATACTTTCTAAAACCCACCCCTAACCCCTCCCAAGAGGGGAATAGTGCGTGCCGATGAAACGGTCTTAAAAAAATCCCTTAATCGCCCTCTTTTCCGAACGAGGATGACTGAGATCGACGATTGAATCGTCGTATCAACAACCATCCGCCATCTTTCGCTAAAAAATCTCAACCCACACATTGAACCTTTTGGCTTCTCATCTGTCTTATGGTGTCATTGGCCGGATAGTGTTCCAAACGTCCCCTACCACACAGTCAAAAAACTGAACAAAAATGAAAGCAGTCACCCATTCACTGCTAGCTCTGCTTGTGCTCCTGTCCGTCTCCTGTGGTCAGTCAGATGGCCATCCGGAAAAGTGGGGTGCGGACATTGTGTTCACAGAGTCGCCGTTTGACCTGCAGGATGTGCAAGCAAAATTTGCCCAAGACATAGCCTACGACACTAAAGCGCGCACGCAACTGGACATTTGGCTACCGGAGACTAACACGCCCACAGGGTTGGTCGTCTATGTGCACGGGGGCGGCTTCACGAGTGGTGATAAGGATTTTGTCTATGCCGTGCAGTCAGGTGGCGCGTGGGACTTCCCGACGGATATTCGGTATTTACTCGAAAACGATATTGCCTTTGCCACGGTTCGCTACACGCTGCTGAGCACTACCGGCGAGACGGAGGGTATAAAAAAATCAATGGCGGATGTGCGGCGGGCGCTGCAATACCTCCGATATCGGGCAGACGATTTCAACATTGACAAAGACAGGATCATCTTGGCCGGCAACTCGGCAGGTGCGGGTACGTCGCTGTGGATCGCTCTGAATGCTGACGCAGCTAATCCCCAAAGTAGCGACCATGTGCTGAGAGAATCTACCCGTGTAGTAGGCGTGGTGGCTAGAGAGACGCAGGCGAGCTACAACATCGAAGATCGGTGGGTCAATGACGTGTTTGTGGATTATGGGCTCACTTGGTCAACCATACTCTCTAACGAAACCGGAAACATCAGCAAAATCTATGGGGTGTCGTCTACGGTCGAATATGAATCGGCCGAAACGGATGCCTACCGCGTAGAAGTAGATATGCTGACCCTCCTTTCCGCCGATGATCCGGAACTTTGGATCAGCAACACCCTGCGGGATGTGGTGCATCCGTATGACCCATTCAATGCGGACATACCGTCGCATCACGCGTATCATGCACGGGAGTTGAAAGAAAAAGCCGATGCTGTGGGCGTGGAAAACGTGACGTATTTTGGTAAAAATCCGGTGCTCTATGCCGACCCGAGCGGCGAAACGTGGACGGGATTCTGTGTGCGGAAATTGAGTGAGTAATCCCCCTAACTCGCTCGGCTCCAGCCGAGTGAGTACTAGCTCTACCATTGGCCTCCGGCCTGCATACTATCTTAAAACCCACCCTAACCCCTCCCAGGAGGGGAATAGAGTGTGCTTGTGATTTCAAAGTCTAAATCAAAAACCGGTGTGGCGGTGTGGCGGGGAATAATTGAAATAAGTACCAAAGAGCCATACGGCTTATAAAATAGCCCCGATCAAACCGAAGCGGAGCGAAGGGGCGAGCGGGAGTACTGAATCTAAATGGCCATGCAGCCCCGCTCCAAAATCATTCCCACCATCTTCAAATCTTCAAATCAACTCATCATCAGCCAATAAGCACTAAACTTGCTCCACAATTACTCTAGAATCATGTCGAACCGCATTTCTATAGCCATCCACGGAGGCGCAGGCACCATCAGCCGGGGGCAAATGAGCGCCGAGAAAGAGGCGCAATACAAAACGGCGCTGAGCGAGGCGCTGGAGGCCGGATACGCTATTTTGTCGGGCGGAGGCACGTCGCTAGATGCCGTAGAAAAAGCCGTGACGGTGCTAGAGGATTGTCCGCTTTTCAATGCGGGCAAGGGGTCGGTGTTTACCCATGAAGGCACGCACGAGATGGACGCATCCATCATGGAGGGAACTGGGCGGAAGGCCGGTGCGGTGGCAGGTGTGAGTGGTGTGAGAAATCCGATTCAATTGGCTCGGCTGGTGATGGAACACACGGAGCATGTGTTGCTCATCGGCGAGGGGGCACATGCGTTCGCACGGCAGCAGCGAGTGGCGTTTGAGGATGCGGCGTATTTCTATGACGAATTGCGCTACCGCCAGTGGCAGGAGGCGCTGAAATCGAACAGTATGATGCTGGATCATTCGCCGTTGAAAGAACAGAAATTTGGGACGGTCGGCGCTGTGGCGCGTGATGCACATGGGCATTTGGCTGCTGCCACGTCTACCGGGGGCATGACGAACAAGCTCTTCGGGCGGGTGGGCGACACGCCCGTTATCGGTTCGGGGAACTATGTGAATGATGCTACGTGTGCGGTCTCATGCACAGGTAGTGGTGAATATTTCTTGCGAGGAGTGGTGGCTTATGATGTGAGTTGCCTAATGGAATATAAGGGCTACTCGCTGGAGCAAGCTTGCGAGGAAGTAGTGCAGCGGCGCTTAGTGAAAATTGGCGGAGACGGTGGCCTGATAGCCGTGGATCACCTTGGGAATATTTGTTTGTCGTTCAATACGGATGGGATGTATAGGGGAAGGAAGAGTGGTGATGGAGAGATGGAAGTGAGTATTTATAAGTAAGAGACATTATATAAAATCCATTAACCTCAATTTCCTCATTGCGGTTATTAAGTTTTCCCAGTCGATTCGCAGAATCGAGAGTGGGTGGGCTGTCAGCATTCCGGGCGTGCGGAGGATACTGGGCGGAAGGTTAATGCTGACTTGACTTTTTGGTTCTTTTGTGTCAAGACAAAAGAACATAAAAATCTAAAAGGCGGTGACTTGACGTTTACTCATACGCACTGCAACGCCGCACATCCCCTCGTGAATCTTCGATTTGGTTCTTTTGTGTCAAGACAAAAGAACAATGAAATAAAACCCACCCCTAACCCGAGGGGAATAATAACTTAAACCTGCGCTACCTCAAACGGCGATATCTCCAAATGCCTGTTATCAATCGTAAATTTGTCTTCTGCCGCCAAAATATGCACCACCAAATTGGTCATACTGATGGGCGTGCCCGATGGCAAAACGCCGTGGCTGTTATGATCCAGTTTGCTTGGGTCAAACAAGATCACCATACCTGAGCCGATCACTTCGCAGCGGTTGCCTCCATGAATGATGATGCCCGTGTCTTCGGCCAAGCCGATACCGAGCAGGTTCGGGAAAATGGCCATCGCCTCGGCAATGCGCCCAAAACGTCCTCTTTTGATAAAATGCGTATCAATAATTAGGTCGTCGATAAAGCCCATGCCTTTGCGCATCTTCACGGCTCCCTTTTGCAAGGATTCCAGCACACTGCCGCCTCCTACCATTTCGCGGCTCATGCACATCGCTCCAGCACTGGTGCCGGCGATTACAAAATGCTCGTTGTGGTAACGCTCTTTCAGAATATGGTGCGCTTTGGTGTCGCCGATGTACTTCACGATCTTGTTCTGATCGCCACCCGAAAACATCACACAGTCGGCCGTCTCCAGCAGGTGAAGCGTGCGTTTTTGTTCGCTTTGGTTGCGCTTGCGAATATCCAGCACTTCCAGATTGGTGCAGCCTAGTGTGCCAAACCCATTGAGGTAATTGTCGCCCACTTCTTCAGGGATGCTGCTGGCCGTGGGAATGATCACGATTTTGGCGTCTGTGCCACCAGCCTCACGCACTACATGGCTCAATATGCCGTGATGAATGAAATCAAGCGTGTAGTTTTCGCTTTCTTCCAGACCCTTGTCTTCGTTTCCACCGATGGGTATCAGCACCCCTTTGATTTCGCTCATGTGTACGCTTATTCGCTAAAGCGCCAAAACTACTTTGATTAGCCGATAAAAATTAACTACTTTTCAATCTACCTAAGACCTAAACCAAATTATCCTATGCGAATTCGGGAAATAAATGCCATGCGAGGACCTAACTATTGGTCCATCAGACGTCACAAACTTATAGTCATGGTGCTTGACTTGGAGGAATTGGAAGACCGCCCCACCAACGTAATTCCCGGGTTTTTGGATCGATTGAAAAAGATGTTCCCGAGCATGTATGGCCACCGCTGTTCGGTGGGTGAAGAAGGCGGTTTTTTCCAACGGGTGGAAGAAGGCACGTGGATGGGGCACGTCATCGAGCATATTGCACTGGAGATTCAAACCCTTGCCGGCATGGATACCGGTTTTGGCCGAACGAGAGGCTATGGCGAGCCGGGCGTATATCATGTGGTATTTGCCTATGTAGAGGAAAAAGTAGGTCGGTATGCCGCCGAAGCTTCGGTGCGCATTGCACAAGCACTTGTGGATGACAAGCCGTATGACTTGGCGCCCGACATACAAACCATGCGTGAAATACGCGAGGCAGAACGACTCGGGCCTAGCACCGGAGGTATTATAGATGAAGCAGTTTCGCGCGGCATTCCGTGGATTCGCCTGAACAAATATTCGCTGTGTCAGTTGGGCTATGGCATCAATCAAAAACGCATTCAAGCCACGGTTACCAGCCAAACAAGCAGCATCGGTGTGGACTTGGCCTCTGATAAGGAAGACACCAAATTCTTATTGGAACAAGCCGAAATACCCGTGCCCAAAGGCGAGATCGTGCGATCAGAAGCCGGGCTGGAAGATGCCGTGAAGAAATTGGGCTACCCTATCGTGATCAAACCGATCAGCGGCAATCATGGCCGTGGCATCACCACCAATATTCAAACATGGGAAGATGCCGTGGTGGCCTTGCAGGCGGCCAAAGAAGTGTCACGCTCGGTGATTGTGGAGCGCTTCATCACGGGTGAAGATTTTCGCTTACTTGTGATCAATTACAAGCTGGTGGCAGCCGCCAAGCGTACCCCCGCAGGGGTAACTGGTGATGGCAAATCCACGCTCCAGCAACTCATTGATGCCGTAAATGCAGACCCGCGCCGTGGCTATGGCCATGAGAAGGTGCTGACGCAAATCACTATTGACGAATTGACCAAAAGTATCATCAAGCAGGCGGGGCTCACGCTGGATTCGGTGTTGCCGGCAGGCCAATGGATGAAACTCAAAGACACAGCTAACCTGAGTACAGGCGGCACCTCTACTGACGTGACGGACATTGTCCATCCGTATAATGTGTTCATGGCCGAGCGCATCGCGCGTATTATCGGGCTGGACATCTGCGGAATTGACATCATGACCTCTGACATCAGCACGCCGCTTCCCGAAACACGTGGTGCTGTGCTGGAAGTGAATGCCGGACCCGGGTTCCGCATGCACCTCGCTCCTGCTGAAGGACTGCCGCGCAATGTGGCCGCTCATGTGATAGATATGCTCTACCCACCGGGCACAGAGTCGCTCATACCAATAGTGGCCGTGACAGGCACCAACGGTAAAACCACCACCACACGCCTCATCGCACACATCTTCCGAATGAAAGGCAAAAAAGTGGGCTACACCACCACCGACGGGGTGTACATCCAAAACCGACTGCTCATGCAAGGCGACTGCACGGGCCCTGCCAGTGCTGAGTTTGTGCTGAAAGATCCGACAGTAGATTTTGCTGTGCTTGAGACAGCTCGTGGTGGTTTGCTGCGTGCAGGGTTGGGCTTCCACCAATGCGATGTGGCCGTAGTGACTAACGTGGCTCCCGACCATTTGGGACTGAAAGGCATCCACACCATCGATCAATTGGCGCGCGTGAAAGCCGTGGTGCCCGAAACCGTGCGACCTGGTGGCTATGCCATCTTGAATGCCGACGATGAATTGGTCTATGGCATGCGCAAAAATGTGGTGTCGAATGTGGCGCTCTTCTCCATGGACGAAAACAATCAGCACATCAAGGCATTAGCCAAAGTAGGCGGCCTGTCAGCCATATATGAAAATGGGTATATCACAATCTGCCGAGGCGACTGGAAAATGCGCGTGACCAAGGCGGTGAACGTGCCGCTGACCTACGGTGGTCGGGCGGCTTTTATGATTCAAAATGTGTTACCTGCTGCGCTTACAGCATATGTGCAGGGCTTGGGCATAGAGGACATCAAAGTGGCGTTGGAATCGTTCATCCCGTCTCCGGGTCAGACACCAGGTCGCTTGAATATGTTCGAGTTTCAGCGGTTCCGTGTGATGCTGGACTATGCGCACAACCCTGCCGGATTGAAGGCATTGAAAAATATGCTGGAAAACATGGAAGGCAGTCCGAAGGTGGGCATCATAGCGGGCATTGGCGATCGACGCAATGAAGACAACATCGGTATCGGTCAAGTAGCTGCCGAGATGTTTGACGAAATCATTATACGCCAAGACAAGCACCTACGGGGCAGAACAGAGAAAGAGATCATTGACTTGTTGCATGAGGGCATCAAGAAGGTAAATCCGAACAAAAAAGTGACGATCATTCCGCGTGAAAAGGAGGCCATTGAATATGCCATTACCAACGCCAAAGACGGTTCGTTTATCATCATTTGCAGCGATGTGATTCCGGATGCCTTGGCGCAGGTGTCGCAGTTCAAAGAAGAAGAGGCGAACCGGCTGCATGCGTTTAGTTTAAATGATATACCTAACCTGAACAAAAAATAACTACTATGAAATCACTGGCTACCTTTCGCATTGTTTTCCTCGTGCTCATCATCATTGGAGCCGTCTTTCGCATCATGCATTTCCCTTTTGGATTCGAGTTGTTGCTTATTGGAGTCATTGGATTTCTCGTTATGATGATTGTGCAGTTGGTGGGGAAGAAAAAGTAAACGCAGGTAGCTTCAACAGGATGTATGTACATTTGACCCATCGTGAAACGCCTTCTCTCCATTCTGCTTTTGGCCGGTCTCTTTCTGCCCGTAGTGGGCATGTTTGGCTGGTTGCATTATCAGAAGCGCATGGTCAGGAAAGAAATCAAGCATCGGATCATCGAGGGCATTAATCGAGAAGAGTTAGTCCTACTCAGTTTTACACATGAAACCGCCTCGAACCTGCGCTGGGAACACGCGCGCGAATTTGAGTTTGGGGGAGAAATGTACGATGTGGTGGAGACTGTCATGGCCGGAGACACCATATACTACTGGTGCTGGCCAGACAAGGAGGAAAGTAGCCTCAATCGCGTGTTGGCTGCCCTCACTCAGAAAGCCATGAACGGCCTTCCGCAGCGACAGGAACAGCAGCAGCAACTCCTCTCCTTTTTCAAATCGCTGTACGTCTATTCAGAACACGTTGACACAGTTGCAACACGCACATTACCCAAATCTGAAGCATTTCATTTTGCACCTACATACAGTGCCCCCTATCTATCATCACCCGCTCCTCCTCCACGGAAGGGTTGATCCTGTCAGATCAAGGGTCTGATTTCCATTATTTTCTTTTAACCCTTTTAAGCTATTCTTTTTATGAAGAATTTGACCTTAACCGGGTTGTTGCTGCTAATACATCTGTGCGCTGTTGCACAGGTCATCAGCGTGCGCGACCGGGATACAGGCGAGCCGCTGGAGGGGGCTGTACTCATGAGCGATAACCCGCAAGCATTCGCCGTGACAAACCCAAGCGGCCAAGCGGATATTTCAGCCTTTTCAGGAGCGGCTCTTATTCAGGTGCGCATGCTCAACTATGCCCTGCTGGTCATGAGCTTTGACGCCATGAAAGCCGCCAATTTTACCATCCAATTGTCTGCCGATGGCATTGCCATGGACGAACTCGTGGTATCGGCCACCAAATGGAATCAGGTTTCATCCGATATTCCGCAGAAAATCACTGGCATATCACCGGCAAAAGTAGCCTTCCATAATCCACAGACTACCGCCGATCTACTCACGCTTTCGGGTAAAGTATTCATGCAGAAAAGTCAACAAGGCGGAGGCAGCCCGATGATTCGTGGATTTGCCACCAACCGCCTGCTCTACACCATTGATGGTGTGCGGATGAACACGGCCATTTTTCGAGGCGGTAATATTCAAAATGTGATCTCACTAGACGCCTTCACGATGGAGCGGACCGAGATTTTCTTTGGACCCGGCTCGGTGATTTACGGCAGTGATGCTATCGGCGGGGTGATGAGTTTCAGCACACTAACTCCTTCATTTTCCTCCACCGAAAAGGCCTCTGTCTCAGGGAATGTGGTAAGCCGATACGCTACCGCTAATCATGAAGAAACGGGCCATGTGGACATCAACGTGGGCTGGAAAAAGTGGGCGCTAGTGAGCAGCTTTACCTATACCGATTTTGATGATTTGCGCATGGGTAACTATGGCCCACGCGAGTACCTCAGACCATTTTATGTGGTGAGAAAAAACGGTTTGGACGAGATCGTTCAAAATAAGGATTCTCGCGTGCAAGTACCATCTGGCTATTCCCAATATAACTTCATGCAAAAGGTGCGCTTCCGACCGCCAGAAACATGGGATTTCCAATATGGATTTCATTACTCTGAAACCTCTGCCTATAGCCGCTATGATCGGCATATCCGCTACTCCCCTGACGGTGCGCCCCGCTACGGCCAATGGGACTATGGGCCGCAGCGTTGGGTGATGAATAGCCTGAACATGACGCATGACCGTTCGACGCGCCTATCTGATCAGCTAACCGTGCGTTTGGCACATCAGCGATTCGAGGAGAGTCGGATAAGTCGAGACATTGACGACCCAAATCGAGAAATCAGAGTCGAGAAAGTGGATGCCTATTCGATCAACATCGATTGGAACAAAAAACTGAACAATCATCAATTGATCTACGGTATTGAGTGGGTTCGTAATGATGTGACTTCCACAGGAATCAATGAAAACATCAGCACGGATGAGCGTACTCCGGGGGCGAGTCGATATCCGCAAGCCAACTGGTCATCCTATGCCATGTACGCCACCGATCAACTCAAACTGTCGGAGGTGATGCTGCTCAGCGCAGGCGTACGCTACAATCAATTTGTTTTGGATGCAGCATTCGACAACACGTTTTATCCATTTCCATTTACCAAAGCTACCCTCTCCAATGGCGCCTTCACGGGAAGTCTAGGAGCCGTGTATCGTCCGGCAGACACGTGGGTTTTGAGTGCCAATGTGGCCAATGCCATGCGCGCACCCAACGTGGATGATATGGGCAAGGTGTTTGACTCAGAACCCGGCGCGGTGACCGTGCCAAACCCTGACCTGAAACCCGAACTTGCCTACAATGCAGACGTCAATGTGGCGCATATATTTGGCGATGTGGCCAAGGTAGATATGTCGCTCTATTACACCTTGCTCACCGATGCGCTCGTCCGGAGAGATTACCTCCTCAACGGTGAGGATAGTATTGTTTACGATGGCGAGTTAAGCAAAGTGCAGGCCATACAAAATGCCGCTAAAGCCACTGTGATGGGCGTGCAGCTAGGTGTGGAAATTCGGCTCACACCCATGCTGCGGTTAGCATCTGACGCCAACTTTCAGCGAGGAGAAGAAGAAATGGATGACGGAAGTGTGAGCCCCTCGCGGCAGGCGCCACCTTGGTTCGGCGTGACGCGCCTCACGTACACGGCTGCCAAATGGAAATTGGAGGTAAATGCCCAATATAGTGGCGAAGTGCCCTATGCACGGCTGCCTATCGAGGAGCAAGGCAAACCTGAAATCTATGCCATTGATGGAGATGGCAATCCCTATTCACCAAGTTGGTTTGTTTGGAATTTGAAAGGTCAAGTTGACTTGCGAAAAACACTCATACTCACCGTCGGACTTGAGAATATTTCTGACCGACGCTACAGGCCCTACAGCTCAGGTATCGTATCGGCTGGTCGAAATACCATGTTTTCATTGAGAGCGGTGTTCTAAGTGGGTAGATACCATGGATAACAATTTAAGACTGATAAAAATCATGCGTTCCGAAGCGCCCGAGTTCGCGCTGCTGGCATGCCATTTGACAAAAGGACTTCCATTAAATTTTAAAAAAATGATTAATAAAATGAAGTATGTTTTGGTGGCAGCCGGCTTGACCTTGGGTATGGCTTCCTGCGACCTTGTAGATGACAGCACGGGAGACGTATTGGCACTGCGCAATGAATTGACATATCTGATGGAGGGCTCCAATTGGGAGATTACTTCCTTTATGGACTCTGGTGAAGACGAAACGTCTGACTTTGGAGGATACACGTTCACTTTTGGTACAGACGGCACAGTGAGTGCTACCAATGGGGTCAATACATATACAGGCACTTGGAGTATTGGTCGCAATAGTTCGGATGATGACGATGAATCGGATGTCGAATTCAACCTCTTCTTCGATGTAAGCGACGAGCATGACTTTGAAGACTTGAATGACGATTGGGATGTGCTTACATTCACGACTTCCACTGTGACCCTACAGGATATCAGTGGTGGCGATGGAAGTGTAGATGCATTAACCTTTTCCGCAGTGGCAGAATAAAGCCATTCATTTAGACATAAGCAAAGACCCGATGGATTTCAGAATTCTCGGGCTTTTATTTTCACCATTCCTCCGGATTACCATCGGCCGTATCTCTGCGCCAGTCACCGAATATCCAATTGCCGGGTGATTCAGGATCTGAGGAGAGAAAAAATTCACTGAATGCCTTGATGAGCTCTTGGTTGCTGATGCGCTTGTCGCCGTTGAGGTCCAGTTTATCAAAGGCAATCATCACATTGGCCGTATATAGTCCATACGCCTTGAACATGTCCAAGTATTCAGCCTGATCGATGTAGCCATCTCCGTCTTGGTCAAATAATGAAAACAAGTAACCAGACGCACGATAGATATAATCGTTTGATCGGGCGAGCACATACGTATCAAAAAACATCAGCCATTCGTCAGAACTAATGGTCGCCTCTTGTTTGTCCAAATCACCCAAAATGGATAAAAAAAGTCCGTAGGCCCGTACCTTCAGCGCCAGCCGTTCGCGTGCTTGTTTGCCATGCCCTATGCGATCACAAATGCTGTCTGCCAGCAACGTGAAGTCCTCCTCTTCGAGAATGCCATTGCCATCATGATCCAAAACATGGAAAAAATGTAAGAGCTTATGTCGCTGTACTTCCGTCATGACCTTTGGATGAATCCTTAGGAAAGTTACTGATTGATTGGTACAAAGGCTAACACTTATCAGATTTCGGCAAAACGCACATACTATCCCTATCTTTCTCTTCAAATAGCCAATCAACCGACACATGACGCACGATCCGCAACACATGCGTGAGTTGCTGGACAAAATGCAGCAACTGCAAGACAAGCAGAAAGCCTTTGGTGATGAAATAGATGCACTGAAAAAACAGCTCAATCAACTCATGATGGAGCAATTTGATGTCGTGCAAACACCCGAACGTGCGCCCATGGCCACACCTACTCCTACGCCCAAACAAACGGCTCCTGAACAAAAGGCTTCTGTGCCAAAGAAACCCTCCAAAACTCGATCTGAGTTGGAAAAATTTGTGGGAGAAAACCTCATCAGCAAAATCGGTATCGGTGTGACTATACTCGGTGTAGGCATTGGTGCCAAATATGCCATTGACAATGAATTAAACCCAGAATTGTCATTAGAGAATTTAAGTTGGTGCGAATGGCCAGTTAAA
>ERZ1066134.702-NODE-702-length-13307-cov-7.250151_pt1 | contig 13307 bp, 13 predicted proteins | sample MGYA00382781_ERZ1066134 | MGnify/ENA primary metagenome ERZ1066134 (study PRJEB33369, sample SAMEA5778364) | biofilm metagenome | biome: Industrial cooling water; feature: Water cooling tower basin; material: Biofilm | place: United Arab Emirates | collected... | reverse complement strand
TCTTCTTGCTGCGCCGCGCCCAAAATGGCCCCGGTTCTCAGGCAATGAACTTTGGCAAGTCGAAAGCCAGAGTGCAAATGGAACCCCAAACTCAAGTAACCTTTGGGGATGTTGCCGGTATTGACCAAGCCAAGCTGGAATTAAACGAAGTTGTTGACTTCCTGAAAAACGCCGACCGCTTTACCGCCGTGGGTGCGAAAATTCCCAAAGGCGTGTTGCTAGTTGGCCCTCCAGGAACGGGTAAAACTTTGCTCGCGCGCGCCGTCGCCGGGGAAGCTGGCGTACCTTTCTTCTCGATTTCCGGTTCTGAGTTTGTTGAAATGTTCGTGGGTGTGGGTGCTTCCCGCGTCCGCGACTTGTTTGAACAAGCTAAAACCAACGCGCCCTGTATCGTATTCATCGATGAAATTGACGCCGTTGGTCGTCAGCGGGGTGCAGGATTAGGCGGCGGTAACGATGAACGGGAACAAACCCTCAACCAGTTGCTGACCGAAATGGACGGTTTTGAAGGCAATACTGGCATCATTATTATTGCCGCTACGAACCGTCCCGACGTGCTGGATGCAGCTTTAATGCGTCCGGGTCGCTTTGACCGTCAAGTTGTCGTAGATCGTCCCGATTACGGCGGACGGCTGGAAATTCTCCGAGTTCACGCCCGCGGTAAGACTTTGGCGAAGGATGTAGATCTAGAAAAGATTGCCCGTCGGACTCCTGGTTTTACTGGTGCAGATTTGTCTAACTTGCTCAACGAAGCGGCGATTTTGGCTGCGCGTCGCAATTTAACCGAAATTTCGATGGATGAAGTCAACGATGCGATTGACCGCGTATTGGCTGGTCCGGAGAAGAAAGACCGCGTCATGAGCGAAAAACGCAAGACTTTGGTCGCTTATCACGAAGCTGGTCATGCCCTCGTGGGTGCGCTGATGCCAGATTATGACCCCGTGCAGAAGATTAGCATTATTCCCCGCGGTCGTGCCGGTGGTTTGACTTGGTTCACGCCGAGTGAAGATCGGTTGGATTCTGGTTTATATAGCCGTTCTTACTTGCAAAATCAAATGGCTGTCGCTTTAGGCGGGCGCGTTGCTGAAGAAATTATCTTCGGTGAGGAAGAAGTTACTACTGGTGCTTCTAACGACTTGCAACAGGTGGCGCGGGTGGCGCGTCAAATGGTGACCAGATTTGGCATGAGCGATCGCTTAGGTCAAGTCGCTTTGGGTCGTCAGAACGGTAACATGTTCCTCGGTCGCGATATCATGGCGGAACGGGATTTCTCCGAAGCTACTGCTGCGGTGATCGATGATGAGGTTCGCCAGCTGGTAGCGGTAGCTTACAAGCGCGCTAAAGATGTTTTGGTGACTAACAAGCACGTTCTGGATCGACTGGCGGATATGTTGGTTGAGAAAGAAACTGTTGACGCCGACGAGTTGCAAGAGTTGTTGGCGAATAGCGATGTGAAGATGGCTGCGATCGCTTAATTTCAGATTTGAGATTGCAGATTTTAGATTGGGGAAATTCTGGCTGTTGCCAGGGTTTCCCTAATTTTTTTATTTAACCGCCCAGACGCCAAGAACGCCAAGGAAGAGAGGTAGGGAGAGATATTGCTTGCTTTCTCTAGCCTCTGTTTTTTAACGCAGAGACGCAGAGGACGCAGAGAAGAGAGGTGGAGAGAGGTTACTCGCTATCCTTGTTTGAATTGTATAGGTAGAGCATTACGAAGTCTTCAGCCGCCGCTGGATCTAGTTTTTCCAGGGCGTTTTTGATTTCCACAATTGCATCTCCTATCGGATCTCTGCTCTCATTTACCCAGCGACTCACATTGGCAGGAGAAATTCCCATTGCGATCGCCAGCTGGTTTTGGCTAATGCCGTAGGTTTCCAATACCCTTTTCAGCGCTTTCCCTGCTTTTCCCATGCCCCTGATTGTGTCAAAGCGCTGATGTTCCCGTAAATGTTACCCATTAGGTAAGAGCTTGATATTACTCGCCCTTGTTTGAGTTGTACAGGTAGAGCATTATGAACTCTTCAGCCGCTTCTGGGTTAAGTTTGTCCAGGGCGTTTTTGATCTCAAATACTGCTTCAGCCGATGGATCTCTGCTCTCATTTACCCACCGACTCACATTCGAGGCATCAATCCTCATTGCGATCGCCAGCTTGTTTTGGCTAATGCCATAGGTTTCCAAGACTTTTTTTAGTGCTTTACCTGCTCTGCCCATACCTCCGATTGTTCCAGACATAGATATTTACGTAAATCTTGACTATTGTCATGTGCCTTGTTTATTATTGTTATGACAATTGTCATTAGTCCGTTCAAAACAAACGGTTGACTATCAATCAGCAATAACGACATACCTGAACCCAACGAAAGCCCTACAACGCCAAATCCTACCTCAAGGTCAGGCGACGACCGCGATCCTTTGAGAGTGCTGCTGGTTGGTTCTCGTCAAAGGGTAATTCGAGAAAGGCACAAGCTGTTTGCAATGGGCTATGCTCAACTTTACGAATGGAGTCCTTTGCAACGCGCTCGTATTCCTGGTAAAGTCATGAGCATTTTGACTAAATATTCAGATCAAGTAGTGACTGAATTGCCCGATTTGGACAACAAATCTGATTGATTTCAAGTGTTGGATTTGTGTAAGGATATGGTGCGATCGCGAAGCGTGCCGGAGGCATATCGCTTGTGTGAATTAAAGCGATTTTGATTCGGGGGATGTTGTGCGATCGCACCTTTATATCTAATCATAATTTGCCAAATTCCCTGATGTTAAACTAGAGGAACTGAATATTTTGATATTTATGAAGGTCGGGTAATTGTGGACAGCAGAGAATTTATTGTCCCGGTTCACGTCGGTTCGGACTTGGCGGAAATTCTGTTTTGTCGTCAATGGCTGAGTTTAATGAAGCTGGCTATTGATGAAACAAAAGGAATTTTTACTTTGGAATATGTGGGAGACTAATTGCTTTGGCGTTCAAAGGCTGCCACAGTATAAACCTAGCCTCAATTCTCGATTGATTCTAAATCGTAATTAAGTAATAAATTCCCCTGACGCATTAAGCCGCGATGGATGTCATATTCCATCAAAAATGTGTTATTTTCCCAACATTTAGCCGAGACAACTTGGAATAATCCAGGTCGCTCTGTGGGCAATAGCATTACAGGTGTTTTTTGTCCAGATTTTAAGGCAATTAGGTTATAAGTCGGAGCAAAGGTTACTGGTTGTTGGGGATTGTCTGCCGATATTTCTGGCTTGGCAGATTTTTTTGTGCCTGAAGTTTTGGGTTTTGGTTTAGTTGTTTTTGGCTTGCCTGGTTGAGGAGGGCGGCAAAATTCGCAATATAATGGTCTGGGGCCATAAGTTTCCCGTTGGGTTGGGCGATCGCATCCTTTGCAGATAAACTTGAATACCCTTGTATGTATCAGCCGCACGTGGGCGCTGACAGTATATTCCCGCACTTCAACGTATTTAGAAGCCATAATCCCTTTGTTACCTTTGCTCGATCTCTATGCCATAATCGCAGTACCAGTTTCAGTTGCCAGTTGCAACTCTTAGAATGACTAAACAGCACTTACAATTAGAACCACCCCCGCACTCGTTGCAAACACCCCTAATCCAGTTGCATTCTTATTATAAAGATCTGGTAGAAGAGTACACCCGACTTGCTGCACAGGCAAGCGAACAATTAGCCCACATAGAAGCATTGCTACAAGGTTGGCATCCCCAAATTAAGGGCGAACATTTAGGTTATACCAATGACTCTTCACCACAACCAGGCTTAGAATTGGTAGCAGCTCCAAGTAACACAATCCAAAACCAGCTTCCCGAAAAGCCTGATTCAGATGTAATGTTAACTCTACCATATGCTAGCATTCCGACCAAAACACAAGATGAAACAATCGCTGAAAATGGGGTTAAATCTCCCGATATTTTAACAAATCAAGATGAAGCAACCTCAAGCTACGCTGTTGATAAAAATGCTGCTGATATAAATACCAAGGAATCAAAAGCAACAGATAGCATTGAGTTGCTGCCAAATTATCAAGGAGTTGACCTTTTTCACGCTATAGAAAAAGTATTGCAAGAGCATTTGGGTAGTATTTTACATGTCGATTTTATAATTAGAGAACTGTACGGGTCACTAAATTTAGAAATTTTTAATATTGCCGCGACAGGAGTTAAAGAAGCCTTGTCGGCAGGTGTTAAAGATGGGAGATGGTTGGCAGTTCCCGATGAACCAGGCTGTTACAGTTTAGATCGCAGCTATGAAGCGGATGAAACAGCGGATAGCCCTGCAATTTCTCTCTCTAAAAGTTCTATTCCTTTTGGGGTTGCTGCGCTCGCGGGGCTACAATTGAATCCAGAATATAGGAGCGTGTCAACTTTTAGCGATGCTATCCGATTGGTTTTACAGAAGAAAAAGCCATCCCCTGTCACTAATTCTCAGCTCATCCAAGAGTTCTTTGGCAATCAAGTAGAAAAATTGGATCGATTTAGCAAAGAAAGGGTAACGAAGGCTTTCTCCAACGTCTTGTGTAATGGAAACAGAAAACGCGGTTGGGTAAGGGTAAATGTGGGGGTATACAAGGCGATTGATTAGTTTAAATTACTCGAAATCGTCCTAAATTTATCGGGCGAACCCAGGGAGTAATCTTCTAGCTTGAAGTCGGAAAAGGGTTTCTTTTCTAATCTGTCGCGCAATGCTTCATCGACGTTTACGCCTGGTGTTTTGTTTTTAACTCCAATAACTATCACGCTTCTTTGGTATGAGGTTAAATCTTGATTGGCTTGACAACCGCTGCGTCTAAATTGCCCTAAGTTTAATAAGCGGTAACCTTCGACGCTACGCACATTGCTAAATATTCTTTTAGCTACAAGCTGTATTTGCTGCGATCGCGCAAATGCCCGCCGTTCTTCTTCTGCTAAATTTCCCTCACAAGAAGCGGTGCCCACGGATATAATTTCAGTCGGGTTTTCCATGATGCGGCGGATGCCTTCTTGTTCTAGGTTCTTTCTTAAATCTTCCAGGGTGATAATTTGGTTGTTATGTTGAATTTGATAAGTGCTGCCAAAAGACCATTTATATTCAACCGAAAGCACCGCCACGCTAAATTCTGCCGTTCTGCCTTGACTATCTGCACCTTTTGTGTATGGAAAATAATCAACTTTACCTTTTCTTTCTGGTCTTTGAATTGATATAGGAATGCGCCTTAGACCATTCCAAGCTAAGGCAGTTAAACCAACTAATCCCAAGGCTAGTAGCAGCGCGGCAATTAAAGCTATAAGGGGTAATTTATCGTTTTCTTCCCTCTGGCGAGAGGGCAATAAGGTGGTTGTTTTGGCCTTAATCCAGTTCAGTAATGCTGATAGTAATGCTAGACCTCCTACCCAGCGCACTAAGCTTGGTATTAAGGTAGTATTTGCTCTTCTTGGGGGCGGTACTACTGGCACAAATGTTGTATCTGTACCGATACCGCCTACATTGACAGTTTCATTTAGTTGGCGTTTAATGTCTGCGATTTGTCGCAAAAGATCTTGAGCATTAGCGGGGCGCTGTTTGATTTCTTTTGCCATTAATCGATCGATTAAATCTAACAGTAATGGCGAAACGTGGGTGGCATAACCGCGCCAATTTAAAACATCGTTGCGGCTATCGTACATATCTAAAGGATGCCGTCCTGTGAGTAAAAAGACAAATGTGCGCCCTAAAGAATAGAAATCTGATTGGGGTATGGCTTGACCAAATGCTTGTTCGGGTGCGGTGTATCCTGATGATTCGATTGCGGTGATTCTTTCTCCGCTGCCGATCTTGGCGAGGTAAGTATAAGTCATTTCTCTGGCGGTGCCAAAGTCAATTAATACTAATTGTCCGTTGGGACGCAGCATGATATTAGATGGTTTAATATCGCGATGCAGATATTGCTGGCTATGGACTAGATGTAAAATTGCAGTTATTTGTTCTAACCAATTAAGGGCTTGGTCTTGATTAATTGGTTGATTGCCTCGTTGTTCTAGCCATTGTTCTAAGTTGACGCCCTCGATTTTTTCCATGCCGATGCAGTGCAAGCGGATGCCATTTCTGGTTTGATATTGGAAATAGCAATCTACTTTGGGAATGCCGGGGTTATCTAGTTGTCCTAATACGGCTGCTTCTTGCTCGAATAATTCTATGGCTTTGGGGTTGCGGTTGAGGTTTTCTTTGAGTACTTTTAGAATTTTGGGTTTGTTACCTTCGTAAGCTTCATAAACTTTGCCAAAGCCTGTTTTATCGCTCAAAAGGCGAGTTACCTGATATCGCCCCGCTATTTCTAGGGGTGAACCGCAACCTTGGCAGAAGCGGCTGTTACCATCGGCTGGGTTTTCTGGTTGAGGGCAGACAGGGTTAATGCAAAGGCTCATGGCTGACAGTTGACAGTTAACAGTTGACAGTTGACAGGGAGGTTTTTAAGACGGGGATTTCAACTCTGCCTTAAAAACAATCGGCCTCAAGGGCGGGGGCAATATACCGTTAATATTGGTACTGTATCTGTAGTATAGGATGCGATCGCACAACTAGCGTCAAGGACTGTAGTCCTAACCAAAAAATTGGGGCGGGCAATATACCCACCCCATAGTTTGATATTTTAGCGACTGCGATCGCCAATATTGTTTGTCTTACTGCCCCGAACAGCGATTAAACCACTCTTGATAAGTTTGCTGATGTGCATCGTCTTCCAGGACAATTTCCACGCGCACCGACTTGCATCCGTTATTTTTCTGCTTGGAAATTGCATCTAACAGCAAACTAGCCGTTCTGGGAGAATTAAATACTCCTTTTACAGTTAGTTGATTGTCTTGGCTAGCTATTTGCTCTGGTTCAACTGCGGGGATTTCTTCGGGCTGTCCCAGATCGATTTCTGCTAATTGTTTGCGTTCTGGGCCGACTTGTTCTACTATTAGTTTTTCGCGCCGGACGGGAACTTGGATGATTCTGGTTTCGACTTCTTTACGGACAATTACATCGCCCAGTTTCTGTTTTTTTAGGTCAACCACCAGCCGCTCTTCGAGTAAGCGAATTACTTCTTCTTCCACTATATCCAGCGGTTCAGAATATTCTGGCAACTCATACTGCGAGCCAGTTACATTTTCTGAAATGTTTCTAGCAATTTCCGCGGGTTGATCTGTTCTTATTTTAGGTTCTTCCTCTTGCTTTTGCGAGGGTATATATTCAGGCAAGTTGTCTATTTCGGCTTTGCTTAAGTCCACGATTGCCGATTTATTTTCCGAGTCTACTTGCTGAATGTGACTGCTTCTTAATAAAAACAAGCGAGAGGCGTTATAATTATCAGCTTCAGATACAACTAAGTTTAGCTGCCGCGCCGAGTCTATCACCACATCTTTTACTTGCCCCATGATGAAGCCTTGCTTGTCTAGGATGGAAAAATTTTTCAGCTTACTCTTCAATTTTTCCATTAAAACTTTTATCCGAAGATTGTGCTGATAAGATTCAATTTTGTTGATGGGCGTTGTGTTAGTCATTTTTTTAAACCTTCGTGAAAGCAAGTATTTTTATTAAAAGTAGGGTACTTTTTTAGCACCCTACTTTTAGACTAAATCGCGCTCGTGAGGCAAGCTGCTTAAATTAGGTCAGAACGGGTGTTATTGGGTTGCTCAACGATAGGTGTGCCGTCGGTATTGACATCTAATTCTTCCCGACGAATGGTTTCTTGAGCTTCAACGGTGTCGCGATCTACGACTTTCCGGACGCGCACTTCTTCGCGCACAAAGGCTTCTTTGTGAATGTCGGGAGTTTCTTCGTAGAGTTCGACGCGGGCAACTTCTCCTTCTTGGAAAGCAGCTTCGGCAGGATTAACAACCGTGCCAGCTTCTGTTGGGGTAACTCGCTCAATTACAACCCGTTCTTTTTCGATGGGAACGGAAACTCGCGCGGTTTCGGTTTCGACGCGCTTACCAACTGCAACTTCTCCAGCTTTGTAGCGGTTTTTGTTAGCAATCAGTCGTTCTTGGTAAAGTCTGAAGGTTTGATGATCGCGATCGTTCATGCCAAATAAATTGGGTTCGCGCTCGTAGTTGTAGTTATCGCGATCGTAACTGCCGTAGTTAGCGGTAGTGTCAACGGGTGCCGATGCTTCTACAGGTTGACTGCGGTAAACGCCTCTGACTCGCTCTTCATAATCGTAATCCGCTGTCATGCGATCGCTATATTCTGGCAAGTTTTCCGCTTGCTCTCTTGTCATCCCAATCGCATATACGCGATCCGCGTTATAGTCGATGCGGGTGCGACCAATTGGTAGCAATACTTTCTTACCAAAAATCCAAAAACCTAAGTCAACTACCAAATAGCGAAAATGACCGTTCTCATCGACTAGCACATCGCTAACCGTACCAATCTTTTCATCGCCTTGGGCGTAGACACCCAGACCTTTTACATCCTGACCTTCAAATGTTTCGCGATAGTTTGGATCGAAATCTTCTAATTTTAGAAGTGCCATGCCTGTCCCTCAAAATTTTTGCATCTGATACTCTTTAATTTATTAATATTTTTAGTTGCCTTCCTCTTACTACGGACTGACTTTCTTGCCTTTTCCACCTGCTGCAAGGATGATTTATTGCCTTTGATTTTTCTTGAGCTTTAACCGTCCTAGAAATCTGCCAAAAAGTAGATGCGTAAATTTTCACTTAAGCTTACAATAAAATTGATAAACCTTCTTTTGTCTCAAGACCGATTAAAAGGGTTGAGCAGAGCGAGAGAAACCGGGTTTCTTAGCAGATTTATAGCTTCTCTTCCACGTTTTTTCATAGAAGCCCGGTTTCTTGCCATAGTTCTAACTCGAAGGGAGGCATATCCCTGCCACTACAGATTGCCCATTACAGACACTAACTCAGTTAAAATATTTTTGGTTAGCTTCGCTCGCGATCAACCGTAATTAATATAAGAAAAAATAAAAAATAAATCACTAAGTATTAAAAACAGTTGAGAATGTTAAATTAAACGCAGAAACAAGTTGACTAGATGTATAATAGTGAAATTTGGCTAAAGCTGTTGCGCGCCGAAAGAGCGATCGCAGTCATCCGCGCCCCAAAGATGGAGTTAGGGCGTCAAATGGCGCTGGCGATGGCGGCGGGGGGAATCAAACTGATTGAAATTACCTGGAATAGCGATCGCGCGCCGGAATTGATTAGCAATCTGCGCGCAGAACTTCCAGATTGTAGGATCGGAAGTGGGACTCTATTAGACGTTCTCCAGCTGCGAGAAGCGATCGCAGCTGGGGCGCAGTTCCTCTTTACCCCCCACGTCAATCCAGTCCTAATTCACGCAGCCGTAGAAGCTGAAGTCCCCATCATACCGGGTGCGATGTCGCCCACGGAAATTGTCACCGCATATCAAGCGGGTGCGAGTTGCGTCAAAGTCTTCCCCATTTCTGCGGTAGGAGGAGTAAGCTATATCAAAAGCTTGCAAGCGCCGTTGGGTGAGATTCCCCTGATTCCTACTGGGGGAGTCACCCTGGAAAATGCGAAAGAATTTATTAAAGCTGGTGCGATCGCGGTAGGATTAGCCGGTGAATTATTTCCGCAAAAATTAGTGCAACTGGGAGATTGGGAAAGCATCCGCTACAAGGCATATCGCTTGCGCGAAAATTTAACTTAAAAAGGGCTGATACAAAGAAACCGAGTTTCTCTGAACCATCTTTTTGATGTAGAGACGTTACATGTAACGTCTCTACATCGCAGCCAGAAGCCCGGTTTCTAGGCTCGTCGCGCGAATGTTTAACTTCAAGTGTTCGATCGGACTAGCTCGATCTACCATAAAAAAAACTATGCCTTAGTTGGTGCGATCGCTGCAAAAACTAGGGCAGCTAGTTTTAAATTTTCTGTCTGAGGAGTGATGCAAAAATGAAAAAATCGATCTCTTATTTCTGGCTGCGTTGTTCTTCGGTCTTAGCTGTCGGTACTGTGCTAAGCATCGGTGCATTGTCGGCTTGGTCAAGACCATCACCTTCGGCTTTGACGAAACCATCCCCATCCAATACTGTTTCAGTACAGGATAAAATCGCTAACAAAATTCTCTCTTTGCAAGAATCCGATCAACGCTGGATTCAAGTCGATCTTTCCAGTCAAAGGCTAATTGCTTGGGAAGGTACAACACCCGTTTACGCCGTGATTGTTTCCACAGGAAAACGTGCAACACCCACTCGCGTCGGGACTTTTGCGGTTAAAACCAAGCATGTCCGCACTCGCATGACCGGGCCAGGATACGATGTGACTAACGTGCCGCATACGATGTATTACCATCGAGGCTATGCGATTCACGGCGCATACTGGCATAACAAGTTTGGCACTCCCGTCAGCCACGGCTGCATTAACGTAGCGGTGGATCATGCTCAATGGTTGTTTAAATGGGCTTCGGTGGGAACGCCGGTAGTTGTGCATAATTAATTGACAGTTGACAGTTGACAGTTGACAGCAACTACAACCTAGAAACCGGGTTTCTTCGTCGATCTCTTTCCTTGCTCAACAATTTTGCACAGAAACCCGGTTTCTGTTGGTAAAACCCGCCCCTACAATAAAATTCTCGTAATATCATGTCCGCTAGTAGAGACGTTACATGTAACGTCTCTACTCGTGTGGTTAATTGCGTCGTAGGGGCGGGTTTTACCAGATACCTTTGATTCCAAGCGAATTGTGTTGATAAACCCGCCATGAGCGCGGTGCGGATGCAAGCGGACACGATCTAATACCAAATCCGCTTTGATCGCCCCTTTGATGCCGAACGACTAAAGTCGCGGCTACACAAACAAAGCCCGCCTTCGCGGGCTATAAAATCTAAAGTCGCGGCTACACAAACAAAGCCCGCCTATGCCTCCGGCACGCTGCGCGAACGCGGGCTATAAAATAAAGGGGGTTTAGAACCCGGATTTGGTATTGAAACCTTTTAGCATTAAAAAATTATCCAACTTGCTGAAATTGGGGTTGGAAAGTTTGTAGTTAACCTTCGGAAAGGAATTGAGGAGGTTAAAGCAATGAAAGCTAAGACTGGAATTTTGTGGGCAAGTACGGCATTATCGTTTGCAGCTTTGTGTGCGATTTCTTTCCCGGTTATAGCAGTACCAGAGTCAGCGGGAACTAGACAAGATCGGATTGCTCAAACTATTGTGACACTCAAGCGATCGCCTAGACGTTGGATTGAAATCGATCTCTCGGATCAAAGGCTAACTGGTTGGGAAGGCGAAACGCAAGTTTTTTCCTATCTTGTTTCCACTGGTAAGGCTACAACTCCTACCCCGACTGGTGTGTTTTCGGTTCAAATTAAACGCATTTCAGATCGGATGCGAGGCGAAGGTTATAACGTTCCTAATGTTCCTTACGCGATGTACTTTTCTGGAGGTTATGCGATTCACGGCGCATACTGGCACAATCGCTTTGGTACGCCAGTCAGCCACGGTTGCGTTAATGTCAGAGTCGATCGCGCTGAAAGGTTGTTCGATTGGGCTTCAGTGGGAACGCCGGTAGTTATTCATCGCTAGGCATTCCTTTGATATACTGCCTCAATACAGGTGGCAGAATGTAACAATTTGCTTGTTGTTCTATCAAGCACCGCCGCGATAAAGATTGCAGCGCGTTTAGTAAATCTGATGATGGAATTGTGCTATTTTCTAGCAGTTTTGCTAGGTTAATGGGAGAGCTTTCTTTTGCTAATAAGGAGAGGACTTGTTTTTCTAGGGCGGATATGCGATCGCACTGCTGTTGTAAAACATCTTTCAAATCTTCCGGCAACAATATCGTATCATTTGGTAATAACTCATTCACCCATCCTCCCAACTCAACAATCTGACTTGCCACGCTTTTTAACCACAAAGGATTCCCTTGGTAGCGGTGAATCAGTGCTGAGTAGTTATCGATGTCTGCTAATCCATAATCTCTCAATATTTCCCGCCCCGCTGCTACATCTAAACCAGCAAGTTGTAAGGTACGAATGCTCGTATTTTGGCTTTTGACTTGAGGCACTTCTCTTGGTTGTTCCCAACCGATTAACAGAAAGCAACTTTGATGGGATAAATTTTCTATCTGTTTGAAAAAAGAGCGATATTCTTCGTATCCTGGTTTATACTTTCCTGCTAATTCCCCACTACTGAAAAGATTGTGAACGTCATCTAACACTATTAAACAGTGATACTTTTGTAAATACTTAATTATAGGTAAAGGTTTTTGTTTAGTTGCAGGTGAATCTAGCTTTTCTGACTGGGAGAAAACCTCTATTAGTTTATGTTGAAATTCATCTAGGGTGTGTGATTCGTCTAGACTGCACCAAATGACGTATTCAAACTCATGTTTTATTTGTTGAACGAGTTGCACAGCTAGCGTTGTTTTGCCGATTCCGCTGATGCCTGTAAGCGCTATTAAGCGACAGCGTTGTTGTAAAATCCAGGTCGTGAGAGTGTCTAGTTCGGGTATGCGATCGTAAAAAGCACCCAACTCCGGCATCTCGCTTAAATCTTCATGCGAGTTTTCAGTTTGTTTTGGGTTAGCTATTTCCTGATTAGGTGGATCTGAGTTTGGTATACCTGGCAGGTATAAAGTATGCCCACAGATCATATAGCTACTTTGGTTATGGTGTTGCTCAAAATGTGAAAATGTTGCTTTTAAATTTGATTTTTTGACTCTTTTTCCCAATTCTTGTGAAAGGATCTGCCATAATTCCATTCCTACCTCTCTAACACGATCTTCAGAGCGATTAACCTCCTTAGCAATTTCTTTGTAGTCCTCATCTTCCCACGTGCCGCGCAGAATCTTCTCTTGCAAGTCACTAAGGTGCTTACCTGTTCTAGCAAACACCAGATCGTCTGCCAGCTTTATCACTTCCTTAAGGTTCATACAGTAGCTTAGAAGTCAGGATTGGTTGTATTGTACCCAACATTTCCCAACATTTCCCAATATTTCCCCATTTTCGAGCAGGTCATCACCTGGAAAAGTCCCGATAACTACCAAACTTTTTGCAAGCGTAAAAAGAAAAAATAACTGCTAGCCTGGATAAAAATAAATAATCGAAAAAGTATTAAAGTGTAAATTTTGTCTTGACTGTGAACTAACTTTCTACTTTACCTTGCTTCCCATGATTAAGTTAATGACTACTACAGCATTTGCTGTTGCCATTGGATATTCGACCTTATTTACTTCGTCAACCTATGCTGGTGATTTACGAAACCTATCCAGCAACCAGGAAAGTCAATCATCTGTTTTGATTGCTCAGAATAATTGCATCCCTGTTTACTACGGTACATCTGATTGGGGGAAACCACTTTACATTGCAATTGCC
>ERZ1066134.698-NODE-698-length-13380-cov-9.306191_pt1 | contig 13380 bp, 10 predicted proteins | sample MGYA00382781_ERZ1066134 | MGnify/ENA primary metagenome ERZ1066134 (study PRJEB33369, sample SAMEA5778364) | biofilm metagenome | biome: Industrial cooling water; feature: Water cooling tower basin; material: Biofilm | place: United Arab Emirates | collected... | reverse complement strand
GTGCTTGGTTGAGTTCTATGTTGGATTCATTGACAGAAGTAAACTTTACTTTTTTATTTTTAGAGGGTTTTTCTATGATATGCTTTGCTTTCTCTATTTCCTGTCTTCCGCATTGGGACACCCAAAATTAGAAATTAAAGATTTGGGCTAAGATTCTTTGTTCTTCAGTGAGGAATAGTATCTTTTCAACTGCTTTTTTGGTTTTAGGCTTTATAGCTTTTATTTTATAAATGGTCTTGGCAATTTCAATGGCTTTTTCGACAGATATACCTGCTTTTTTCTCGTATAGTTGCCTTTCTAATTCTTTGTATACTTTATAAGCCACAAAAGCTAGACAAATATGTGCTTCTATACGTCTTTTAAGGTGATGAAAAATAGGTCTTATTTCGATGTCGCTTTTAGAGATTCTAAAGGCCTTCTCTATTTGCCATAAATGCCGATAGTTTTCTATGATTTCATCTTTGTTTAAATTTGTATTTGTAAGATAGCCTTTCAAGCCATCCCATTTTTGGTCTAGTTCGATTTTCGCTTTGTCAAGGCTGATTGTTACTTCGCCTTCCAGCTTCAAGAACTTATTATAGCCTTTGCTATTGAGGCTTGTTTTGGTTAGCTTATTGGATGCCATTTGTTTCTCCAGCTTGGCTATTCCCTTGGCTCTATTATGTGCATCTTTCTTTGCTCTGGCATCTGAATAGCTGATAATAAGCCTATCTGACGGGCTCTTATGAATACAAACTGCTTCTCCGTCCTTTAATTGTAAGGCAAATATGGATTCCTTGTCGGCATTGGTTTCATTCTTTATCCTCGCACCTAGTATATAAGTATAATGATTCTTGTTCAATGCTTCTATATTCTTTGAAGACAACAATCCAGCATCGGTTACCACAGTTAAGGTATCAAACTTATATTTTCGTTTAAACAGATTAAGAATCGGGAGCATGGTGTCTCCCTCAAACTTCTTTCCATCGAATATCTCATAGGCCAAAGGATATCCTCCTTTACTCACGAGCAAACCCAATACAATCTGAGGATTCTGGTGCTTACCATCTTTTGAAAACCCGGTTTTTCGTAAGTCCTCCTCCTCTTTTATTTCAAAGTAAAGGGTGGTGACATCATAAAACACCATCTGGATCGTCCCATCAAGGACTTTTAGGGTATGCGTATAACTAATGTGCTGGACCAGTCTTTTTTGTGAGGAATGAAGCTTGTCCAAATATCGGTAGATTTTATCTTCATTAGTAGAATAGGCTTCGTAACGAAGTAAATAATCTACTGTTTTGAGCTTACTCAAGGGGTAACAAACCCTAGCCAGTACCAGCTTCCGAAAAAGCTCATCCTTGATGCTATTAAAACCTATCTCATCAAAGATACGCCCTAACACAAGTTCTACCCCTGCTATATATACGCCTTTAATATTAGAAATAAACGTTTCAAATAACCCATCAACACCCTCAAAATCAAACTCATAAAGCTTTGATTGCGATTTAATCCATTCCTCTGCTTTCAATACTAATGTCTTAACTTGAAAGGCATCATTTGTACTCCCAAAAGATTTTATCACCTTGTACTTTGAATCAGACTTATCAATAACCTGAATGCTAAAACTCCCACTTTTATTCTTTTTGGCTCTTACATACATTCCATAAAGCTAAAAAACCAAAACGGGACACCCAAATCTCAAAAAAACATACCTCATTATCAGATACTTAACCCTATTTTGGGTGTCCCATTTTTAAAAACGCGGAAGTCAGGAGAGGGTTTTTCTATGATATGCTTTGCTTTCTCTATTTGTTTGGTCATCTCATGAAGGTCTTTACGATATCTAAGGGATGAGTAACTGCATATCAAATCGCCATTGATAGTTTTTTTCGTATGCTTTTTCCATCCTCTCGGACAAGCTCTTTATCTATCTGCTCTAGTATATCTTGTGATATATTGCCAAGTCTAGCCCCTACGATATAATGAATATGGTTTTCAACGAGCTGTATAATGTTTTCCTTACTAATCATGGCTGCATCTGCCACTACCGTAAAGGATTTTACTTCATTGTTTTTGATGAACTCCTTTATGAGTGGTACAATGGTATGCCCTTCAAAGGTATCGCCAGCAAAGACTTCATAAGATATAGGAAAACCTTCTTTACTGACCATCAAAGCAATTAATATTTGAGGCTGCTGGCTCTTGCCGTCTTTAGAAAACCCATTTTTCCTCAGTTCATCTTGCTCAAATGTCTCAAAATAAAGGGTTGTAATATCATAAAACAGTATGTCGTAATTAAAATCATGCCATTGCTTTGCAAATAGGATTACTTTATTTTCTATCTCTTGTTTGAGTTCAAGCCAACTAGGAGAGCTAGTTTATAATATGTTTTGCGATGATGAACAATCCCAAAAAAATGTTCCATAAACTCATTAGAACGCAGTTTAGACGCAGGTTCAAATATCCTAATTGCCACTAGGTCTTTCAAAAGAGGATGTAGCTCAGAAAGCGCCAACTTATCAATAATAGAATTTATAGTGGTATAGAAAAAACTATATTTTACACCCAGAAATATACTATGGTTGAGATGTAATACTTGATTGGGATTCTCATCTGGAAAATGGAAAGTTGTTCTGAATAGTCTTTCATCCATTGATGAGCCAACTGCATCAATTCCACGAGTTGCTCTTCACTACTAGCAGAACCAATGTGCTTGAGAATTATTCTTTTGTTGTTTTGATATCGAATTACTTGAACTGCTTGTGCTTTTGAAGCTGTTCTAACCACCCTAATTTTCATAATTTTCACCCCTTAGTGCGGTAAAATAATTAAAAGAAAGGGAATAAATACTGATATCAATGTGTTACAACCGCACTAATTTTGATGGGGACAAGTCGGGAAATTATAGGATTGGGACTGAACGATAGTGGTTTCAGTAATTTTGAAGATGCACTCCAATACTACACGGCCATAGAAAACGTACAAGAATTGATAATAACCAGAAATCTAAAAGATTTCAAAAATGCAAAGTTATCCGTGATGACCGCCAAACAATTTATTGAAACGATGAAATAGATTGGCTCAAATTCGCTATTTTATTCAACATTTCAATAGCTGTGGCGATACTTTTTACTCCATCAATATTTAGTAGTAACTTTTCTTTTGTCTCTTTCAAATTGCATATTTTTGGATTTTTTTGCACAAAAGCTAGTATTTGCCCAAAAACAGGACCATTAAAATAGTCTTTGTCTGCCGAGGTGGCAAACTGGCACTTCATGCTGCCGTTTTTGATGCTTAATTTTTCAAACCCTAATTTTTCGGCTTGCCAGCGTAGTTTCACGGTTTCTGTCAGGTCTACCACCTCGCTCGGCATAGGCCCAAAGCGGTCGACCAATTGGGTAATGAACAGTTCCAAAGCAGCTTCGTCTTTGAGGTTGTCCAGCTCGTTGTACAGCCCCAATCGCTCAGAAATATTAGTGACATACGTATCAGGAATGAGAATGGCCAAATCGGTCTCGATGCTGCAATCGGGCAAAACATCTTTTCTCACGGCAAGCTCGCTTTCAAAAAGTGCCCTAAATTCGGTTTCTTTCAGTTCTTGAATGGCTTCATCGAGCAGTTTATGATAGAGTTCAAAGCCAATGTCATTGATAAATCCGCTTTGCTCGCCACCCAAGAGATTTCCCGCTCCTCGTATGTCCAAATCTCGCATGGCTACTTTGAAGCCATCGCCCAGTTCGCTGAATTCTTCCAAGGCAGAAAGTTTCTTCTTGGCATCGCCCGTGAGGGTAGAAATGGGCGGAGCTAATAAGTAACAATAGGCTTTTTTGTTACTGCGGCCTACGCGTCCACGCATTTGGTGCAAATCGGAAATCCCAAAATGATGGGCGTTGTTGATTAATATGGTGTTTGCATTGGGAATATCCAAGCCCGATTCTATGATGTTGGTAGAGACTAACACATCAAACTCCCCATCAATAAATTTCAGCATGGCTTTCTCCAAATCTTCGCCTTCCATTTGTCCGTGGGCCACGGCTACTTTGCAGTCGGGCACCAATCGTTTTACCATATCGGCTATGCCATAAAGGTCGCTCACCCGGTTGTGAACGATAAAAGCTTGTCCGCCTCGTTTTATCTCAAAACTAATGGCATCTCGCACGATGGCTTCGTTGAAAGTATGTACCTCAGTGGTAACGGGTTGCCTGTTGGGCGGTGCGGTAGCGATGATGGAAAGGTCGCGCGCACCCATGAGCGAAAACTGCAAGGTACGAGGAATCGGGGTGGCCGTGAGCGTGAGCGTGTCCACATTTACTTTCATTTCCTTTAGCTTTTCTTTGGTGGCTACGCCAAATTTTTGCTCCTCGTCTATCACCATCAAGCCTAAGTTTTTGAACTTTACATCTTTGCTCACTATGCGGTGTGTGCCTATGAGAATATCCGTTTTCCCTTCTTCCACCCGCTTCAGGGTTTCTTTTATTTGTGCAGTGGTGCGAAAGCGGCTCACATATTCTACCCTCACCGGAAATTTCTCCAATCGGTCTCTAAAAGTTTTGTAGTGCTGCATGGCAAGGATGGTGGTGGGCACCATTACGGCCACTTGCTTGCCATCGCAAGCAGCTTTGAAGGCCGCACGAATGGCCACTTCTGTCTTTCCAAAGCCCACATCGCCACACACCAGTCTATCCATGGGGTGCGGCTTTTCCATGTCTTGCTTCACGGCTTCGGTGGCCTTGGCTTGGTCGGGCGTGTCTTCGTAGATGAAGGATGTTTCAAGCTCTGCTTGCAAGTAATTGTCTTTGGTATAGGCAAAACCGGGGGCGGCTTTGCGCTTGGCATAGAGCCCAATGAGGTCTATGGCTATCTCTTTTACTTTCTTTTTTACAGCCTTTTTACGGTTTTCCCATTCGGGACTACCAAGCTTGCTCATGCTGGGTACTTCACCGTCTTTTCCGGCATATTTGGCTATCTTGTGTAGCTGCAATATGCTCACTTTCATCAAATCATTGTCTTTGAACAACAGCCTGATGGCCTCTTGCTCCACACCGTTGATTTCTATTTTTTCTAAGCCTACAAATTTTGAAATGCCGTAGTCTGCGTGGGTCACGTAGTCGCCCGGCTGGAGCGTGCGCAGCTCCTTGAGCGTGATGGCTTTTGATTTGGAGTGCTTTTCCTTTGATTTATAGCGGTAGTAGCGGTCGAATATCTGGTGGTCGGTGTAGCAAACGATTTTGAGCGAGTGTTCAACGAAGCCCTCGCAAAGAGAGAAAGAAAGGTGGTTGACCTTCACAAAAGGGTCTATTTCTTCCAGTATGGATTGCAGCTTTTCAAACTGCTGGTGCGATTCGGTGAGGATATAGTTCACATAGCCCTTGCCTTGGTTCTCGGCTAGGTCTTTGGCCAGTATATTGAAATCTTTATTAAAATTGGGCTGTGCGGAGACGGAAAAGGGATAGTTTTTTGGATTTTCGGAGATATTTTTTGATATTTGTGATACAGAAGAGGAGGCAGTCGGTGTCAAGACGTTCGGCCTATGGGTTTCTTCAAGAGACATATTGGCTCTGCCTCTCTTTTTATACATAGTGTTAGCAAACAATTTTTTTCTTTTTATTCTTATTTCCTCAAAATAATAGACTATTCCGCTACTAAAATTTTTTACATATTGGATGACTTCAAGTCCTCTTGTGTTTTTACCTTTATAATGGATTTCATCAAAATCTTGTAAAATAACTGGTATTAATAATAGATCATCTAGTGTAATTGGTAATTGGGAATCATCTTCTTCATCTCCATGCCTTTTAATAATATGGTTTATGCCAGAAGAGTCGATAGAATGTAGTATTGGTTCTGTAACGTTTTCTATATTGTCGTTAATGAATTTTTTAACTTTATCAGAGGTTTCAAATAAATCGACCCAATCGTTTGTTGTTTTGTCTGCTTTTGCTCTTTCATATATTGAAATTATTTTTCTTTCTATTTCATTAAAATTTAATTTATATGATATTTGAATTACGGGAGTCGTTTCGGACGTTCGGGGGAGGGCCTTCCCTACAGGTGCATCAACCCGCCCATTAAAATATAAACACCTAAATTTTTCCAATGCCTTATTCAAATTCTCTATTGACTCAAATCGTTCTTCGGGCTTGTCTATGAGGTTTTCGGGTACTACTTTTTCTTTTTTTCCATAAATCTCCACCGCTTTTTGGTAATAGCTGCCCACTACTTCTTCTATCACCTCGGGATTTTTAATGAAAACGAGGCTTTCATCGGGAAAAAAACTTAGAAAACTCTCTGTACTCCTCAAAATGTGCTTGTTTTGCACGTTTGGGATGATGGAAATGGCTTTCTTGTTCTCAACCGATAGCTGCGTGTTGGGGTCAAAGGTTCTGATGCTCTCTATCTCATCGCCAAACAGTTCCAGGCGGTAGGGTAACTCGTTTCCAAAAGAAAAAATATCTATAATTCCACCACGAATGGCAAACTGCCCGGGTTCGTACACGAAATCGGCTTTTTCAAACTCATATTGAATTAAGAGTTCGGTGATGAAGTTGAGGTCGAGCTTTTCGCCCACCTTGGCACTCATGGTGTTTTCTATGAGTGTTTTCTTGCTGATTACTTTCTCGGTAAGTGCCTCAGGATAAGTCACCACGAGTTCGCCATCGGCATCTTTCATGTTGAGCCTGTTCAGCACTTCGGCCCTCAGCAGCACGTTGGCATTGTCGGTTTCTTCAAACTCGTACGGTTTTTTGTATGACGAAGGGTAAAAAAGGACTTCTTTTCCCGTCATCAAATGTTGCAAATCGTTGGCAAAATATTGGGCCGATTCTCTATCGTTCAGAATAAAAAGACTCGTGCGCTTGGTTTGAGAGTACACAGCCGCTGCCACTACGGCATCGGTGCTGCCTTTTAGCCCCGAAAATGAAAAGGAAGAATGTTTTGCACCTGAAATTTCTGAACAAAGTGCCTGAATCTCGGGTAAAGTGCTGTATAATTTGATGAAATCGGATACTTTCAATGTGTTGTGGCAGTAAATAGACTAAAGGTGCGGTGGCGGTATCAAGTCAAGATGTGGCAGACTTTTTTATAATATTAACAGAAAACAAAAATAATGATTTTTTAGCGAGATAAACGCCAATGTTTTCACCTTAACATAAGCCCAAACACCTAAAATTAATATTGGCATAACCATTTGGTAATATACTGTTGATTTTGTCTTTATCTTACCTTAACATTGGCACTGTAGCTTTGTATGGCAAAGCTGCAAACAATGAAAACATCTCATTTATCCATTTTTTTCTGTATTATTTATCTATGTTCTCTGTCTGCGGTCGCACAATCGGCAGATAGCCTCTCGCCAAACACGGCTTTAAAAATATTGTCATGGAACATATTTATGCTTCCCAGGCTCACCAAAAACACCCATAAAACGGCACGTTCTAAGGCCATAGCGGAATATTTGCAAACAGAAAATGCCGATATAATTGTGTTTCAAGAGGCATTTCATGGCGGGGCAAGAAGAATCATAAAGTCTCTGATAGGAAAATCGTATCCTTACGAAGCTGGACCCGCAAACGCTCGCCTTTTCTCTATTAAAGCCAATAGTGGAATATGGATTTTGAGTAAACACCCGATAGTGCAGCAAGATGCCATAACCTACGAAAATAAATATGGAATAGATGCATTTGCCAAAAAAGGAGCATTGCTAGTGGAAATAACCACAAATGGACAAAGAATTCAAGTAGTGGGCACACATCTCCAAAATTCAGGCAAACATCAATTAAAATATAAACAGTGTGAAGAACTTTCACAAAACCTTTTGAAAAAGCACCAAAGAAGCGACATTCCTCAGGTAATTTGCGGTGATTTTAATATTGAAAAGTGCTCAAATGGTTACGAAACCATGCTTTTTGCCTTAGGTGCAGAAGATGGTAATCTCAGTAGCGAACAAATATTTTCCTACGACCGACTCACAAACGATTTGCACTCCGAAAAAGGCACTGAAAGAGACTTGATAGATTACATTTTGCTCAGGAACGGCAAAGAAATAGTGAAAAACATCACCCGCATAATAAAGCCCATAAAAATACAGTGGCACAAACATCACCAAGATGTTTCTGACCATTATCCCATAATTTCTGAGCTGTATTTGCCTTCAATCAACGCTGAGACACGCAAAAACAAAGACTGATTGCTTACTTAGTTGGGTTTTCTTGTTTCTTAAATTCACTTTCAAGATTAGCCACATTAGAAATGGCCACTTGTGCATTGGCAGGAACGGGTTCTTCAAAATCAAGCTCTACATTTTTGCCATCGTTCACGCCTGTGCGCACTTTTGCCTTTCTGAAATTTACTTTTTGAGACGTATCGGCACTCATGCTGTAAAATATATACTGCTGGCTTCCATCGTCATAAATAGCGGTTTGTGGAATCACTTTTTTCATTTTTCCGGCATTGATGCCTTGAATTTTAGCTGTGATAGACATTTCGGGCAACACCAAATAGCCTTTGGGGGCTTTAAATGAAGTGTGCATGACTATAGAGCGGGTTTCCTTGTCTATGGTACGAGATACATGGTCAATTTTTCCTGTGACAGGTGGAATGGCTTTATTTATAAACTGTATTTCAACATTTTGATTTTCAGAGATATAAGCCAAATCTTTTTCATAGCAATAAACATCGGCTCTCAACTCGCTCAGGTCTATAATTTCTGCCAATACTGAACTCGGTTCGGCACGCATACCTACTTTGGCAGGCATGTTGTGAATGAAGCCTGTGATGGGCGATCTCAATATTTTTTCAGTTTTTATTTTGGCATTGGCTGGGTCTGCTAAGTCGTTGGCATCAACTCCTTGAAGGGCTAGTTTTGCTCGCAGGGTTTTTTCCAAGCTTATGGCGTTTTGGTATTTAGATTCTACCAACTGAAAGTCTGACAACGCACCTACGTTTGATGTCCTTAATGTGGTTTGGCGTTCAAATTCTTTTTTGTAGAAATTGGCATCGGCTATGGCCGTCATATAGTCTTGCTGCATCTGTATTAGTTCTGTGCTGCTCAGGCTCATGATAGCTTGGCCTTTTTGTACATTGCTACCTTCTAATACAAAAATATTGTCTATCACACCTGAAATGCGTGGTGTCAAAGCTGCATCGTGGTTGGGTTTGGGGGCCACTACACCATTGGCATAAATGGTCGGATAAATCAGCTTGTCCTCCATTTTCGATATTTGAATGTCAAGCAGCGCCAATTGCGATTTTTCTAAATTAATGCTGGGATATGAAGGCCCGGTGGCTGTATTTTCTATCACAGCTTTTTCCTTTTCGCCCTCACAAGCAACCAACAGCACCAGCCCTAATACGTAGAAAAACGAGGTTTTGAATATTTTTTGAATATACACGGTTTTATAAATTGAGTTTTAATTTGCGATCGTTGAAAATGATGTAAAGAATTGGTAACACGATGAGTGTGAGAACAGTAGAAGTAAACAACCCACCGATAACCACCGTAGCCAAAGGTTTTTGTACTTCTGCTCCTGCACCATGTGATAAAGCCATTGGCAAAAATCCCAAGGCAGCGGTAGTGGAAGTCATTAATACTTGGCGGAAACGCTCTCTTATTCCTTCTTTTACCCTATGATAAATGTTGCTGTAACCGTGGTGACCTTGAAGCGTTTGAAAATGGCCTATCAATAGTATTCCATCCAAAACAGCAATACCAAACAAAGCTATGAAGCCCACTCCGGCAGAAATACTAAATGCCATGCCCCTGAGCAGCAATGCAGCTACACCGCCTACAGCAGAAAGCGGAATGGCTGAATAAATAAGCAAACTGTCGCCTACTGTACCAAAGGTAGCAAAAAGAATTCCGAAAATGATGAGTAGGGAAACAGGAAGTACTATAGCCAAACGTTCTTTTGCTCTGTTCAGGTTTTCAAACTGACCGCCATAATCGAGGGAGTAGCCTTCAGGGAGAATGACCGATGCTTTGATTTTGGCTTGCGCTTCTTGCACAATAGATTCTACATCGCGTCCACGCACGTTGAAACCGACATTGAGCCTACGCTGCCCATTTTCACGAGAAATTTCTGCCGGACCTTTTTCAAATTTAATTTCTGCTATCTCTCTTAAAGGGATAAGTGCTCCGCTTTTGGTAGCTACTTGTAAGTTCAACAAATCTTCCAAGCCGTTTCTTTCATCGGCAGCCAAGCGCACCGATAGGTCAAACCTGCGTTCTCCTTCGTAAATTATGCCTGCTTTGCTGCCTCCAAAGCCTGTTTGTATCAATTGGTTTACTTCCGACACATGTATGCCATAGTAGGAAAGCAGCCTACGGTCGTATTTGATTATGATTTGGGGCAAACCTATGATTTTTTGCACTTGCACATCGGCAGAGCCCTGCAAACTTCTTACTATTGAGGCTATTTCATTCCCTTTTTTGGTTAATATATCCAAATCATCGCCAAATATTTTTATTACGATATCGGTTTTCGCCCCACTCAACATATCGTTGAAGCGGTTTTCTATGGGTTGTTGGATAGAATAGATAATCCCCGGATATTGTTCCAATATTTTCGACAAGCCCTCAGTCATTTCTTCTTTGGTTTTTACACCCTCCCATTCTTCTTTTTCTTTCAACATTACTATCATGTCTATGGCTTCCATGGGCATGGGGTCGGTAGGAATTTCAGAAGTACCGATTTTGGCCACCACATCGGTGATGGCACCGGGGTAAGCTGCTTTAAATTGCTTCTGGATTTTTCCTGAAATTACTTTGGTTTGCTCCAGCGATGTACCCACCGGCATACGAATCTCAATATTGTAGCTTCCCTCGTCAAGTTTAGGAATAAATTCACCGCCTAAAACTCCAAACATAAAATATACACTCACCAACATACCAAAGGCCAAGGCTACAACTGTGTATTTGAATTTGAAAGCCCATTCTATAATAGGCTCATAGGCTTTAAATAGAAATTCTATAAATTTATCGCTAAAATTTTTGTGGTTGGGGTCGTGGGGTTTGAGCACAAAGGAGCTCATCATGGGTATGTAGGTGAGTGCCAGCAATATGGCTCCCGATATGGCAAAACTCACCGTCATAGCCATAGGAGAAAACATTTTTCCTTCTATTCCTGTAAGTGTGAGAATAGGGAAATACACCACCAAAATGATAAGTCCACCAAAAGTTACAGAACGCTTTACATCTAAAGCAGAATGAAGAACTTGCTCTTCTTTTTGCTCAAACGACAGCTTACCTCCGTTTTTGTTCAATGCCATGGCCATACCTACTACCACGCTTTCCACCACAATGATAGAAGGGTCAACTGTAAGGCCGAAATCTATCGCACCCAAGCTCATCAAGTTTCCGCCTATGCCGAAAAAATTCATCAGAATAATAGCAAAAAGCAGCGACATAGGGATAACCGAAGCTACCAATAAACTGGCTCTGATATCGCCCAAAAACAATAAAATCACAAAAACTACAATTATGAAGGCCTCTACCAAATTGTGAATCACGGTGTTGATGGCCCTCGTAACCAATACTTCACGGTCTATAAAGGGTTCTATCACCAAATCATCGGGCAGGTATCTTTGGATTTCAGCTACTTTTGCTTTGATGTTTGCCACTACTCGGCTGGCGTTTTCGCCTTTACGCATCAGTACAATAGCACCCACGGTTTCGCCTCTGCCGTTCATGGTCATGGCACCATAACGCACGGTATTGCCAAACTCCACTTCGGCCACATCTTTTACATACACAGGCACACCTTTATTTTGCTTTATAATGGTGTTTCTGATGTCTTCAAGCGACTGAGCCAAACCCAAACCACGAATTACATAAGCGATTCCATCTTTTTCTATATATGCACCTCCTGTGTTTCCATTTCCTTTTTCAAGTGCTTGAAACAAATCTTCCATCGTCACATCAGTAGTGCGGAGCAAGGCGGGTTTTACCTTGGCTTGGTATTCTTTTACATAGCCGCCAAAGCTGCTGATGTCGGCCACACCGTCTGTACCCAAAAGCCTTTTACGCACTATCCAATCTTGAATGGTGCGCAAGTCCATGAGTGAATAAGTAGTGTCTTCCGGATTTTTGTGATGAATAGTATATTGGTATATTTCTCCCAAACCTGTAGAAATAGGTGCCAAAGAGGGCTGACCAAGGTCTGCAGGCATGTCTCTTTCAAGTTCTTTGAGCCTCTCAAGCACCAGCTGGCGCGCACGATACACATCTACATCGTCTTTAAAAATAAGTGTGACGTTTGATAAACTGTATTTTGATATAGAACGAACCTCTACAAGGCCAGGGATATTGGCCATAGCAAGCTCTATGGGTGCGGTGATGAATTTTTCTATTTCATAAGGTGCCAAGTTGGGGTTTTGAGTGATAATCAACACCTGATTATTGGTGATGTCGGGCTGCGCATCAATGGGAAGTTTCGACACCGAGTAAGTCCCATAACCAACTAAGCAAAGTACAAAAAAACCTACCACGAGTTTATTTTTCACGCTGTAGGCAATCAGTTTTTCAATCATTAAATAGGGTTTAGACGTGCAAAGTAGAAATAATTGGTATCAGAAACAAAAAACGCTGATTAGATTTTTTTTAATGGTATTTTACAAAACAAATGGGAAAACGCTACTGCGGCTAAAATTGTTGTAGAGGAGGCATTTTTTAGGCTAGTTATGTGAAAAATCAATATTGATAAAATACAATTGCGCTATACAATGTATATGATTAAGATTTTGGCTATAACGATGCTTTGCGAATAAGAAATTTTTAAGATATAAGTTACTTTTATGCTTTACTTATCCCAAAAATTCAGAAAAATAATATGCGTGATTTACTCAGTAAATAAATAACTATTAGTTAGTGACATTATCTAACATTATAAAACTTTAAGTATATACTTATTATGTACAAAAGATTAGAAAAATTCTAATATTAACACATAATTGTAGCTAAATATATACTTTTATGCGATTTTGTATTAGAAATAATTTAATTTATGGGTATCAAAAATATATGTACTATTATCACTAAAATTGTATTGTGTTATTATTCAAAAACACACTAAAAAAATGAAAAAAGTATTTGCCACATTGACTGTAATAGCCGGAGTTGCAGCTGTTGCTTTCGCTCAAAACTCACCAAAACCAAAACCAACTTCTACAGGTGTAAATTTTGTTCAAAATGCACCGAAACCTAAGCCTACTTCTACGGGAGTAAACTTGGTTCAAAACGCGCCTAAGCCAAAACCAACATCTACTGGTGTAAACTTGGTACAAAACACTCCAAAACCCAAGCCTACTTCTACAGGTGTGAATTTTGTTGCTATGAACTAGTGAAATTCATTTTGAATCGTCCTGAAATAGGTTGACGGTTTTACGATAATCCCAGTTGCCTTTGTA
>ERZ1066134.696-NODE-696-length-13445-cov-10.796341_pt1 | contig 13445 bp, 13 predicted proteins | sample MGYA00382781_ERZ1066134 | MGnify/ENA primary metagenome ERZ1066134 (study PRJEB33369, sample SAMEA5778364) | biofilm metagenome | biome: Industrial cooling water; feature: Water cooling tower basin; material: Biofilm | place: United Arab Emirates | collected... | reverse complement strand
ATTCGCCTCCTCTTAAACGATTCTGTTATTTCCTCTGCTAGGCCTCCTCCCGATCTATCCTTAAATGAAGCCGGTAAATCGGGAGAACATGATAACATCAATATCATCGATCGAATGCTTACTGTGGAAGATTCAATACATGATCAAGAAGACATGGATCATGAGACCGTTGATAAAACTCTAGGAAATTTACTTCCCAAGTCCAAATCAGCGCGGACGATATCTGTCAAAGTTCACTCTTTTGAGATTTTGCCCACATTTGTTGAGGCAGTCAAACGCCGTTGTATCGAGTTGGATTATCCGATGCTTGAAGAATATGATTTCTTGAATGATCACATCAATCCACAGTTGAATATTGACCTGAAGCCTTCAACGAATATAAGAGCATACCAAGAAAAAGCATTAAGCAAATTATTTGGAAATGGCCGCGCCCGCTCAGGCATTATTGTATTACCTTGTGGTGCAGGCAAGACACTTGTTGGAATTACGGCAGCCTGTACGATCAAAAAATCATGTCTAGTATTGTGCACTTCAGCAGTTGCTGTTGAGCAGTGGCGGCAACAGTTTAAAGCGTTCTCTACAATATCTGATCAACAAATAGCTAGATTCACTTCTGACAGCAAAGAGAGGTTTCCAGGAGATTCGGGGGTTGTGATCACCACATATACTATGGTCGCATATTCGGGGAAGCGCAGCTGGGAGGCCAGAAAAATGATGGATTTCATAAAAAGCATTGAGTGGGGATTCATGATTTTGGATGAAGTCCATGTCGTTCCTGCAAATGTATTCAGAAGAGTCTTAACTTCTGTAGCTGCTCACTCAAAATTAGGTCTGACTGCTACTCTTGTTCGAGAAGATGATAAGATAGACGATCTCAATTTTCTAATCGGACCAAAGTTGTACGAGGCTAATTGGTTGGATTTATCAAGGCAAGGACACATCGCAACTGTTCAATGTGCAGAAGTGTGGTGCCTGATGACGGGCTGTTTCTATCGTGAATATTTGAGGGAGCGCGATTCTAGGAAGCGCCGGTTACTATATGCCATGAATCCTGGAAAAATACAGGCATGCCAATTCCTGCTCGATTTCCACGAAAAGAGAGGCGACAAGATCATTGTGTTTTCGGATAACGTGTACGCTCTGAAAAAATATGCAACTCTGTTGAAGAAACCTTACATTTATGGTGCGACTCCACAAAATGATAGGATGACAATTTTGCAGCAATTTCAATCCAATCCTACTGTAAATACTCTATTTCTGTCTAAAGTAGGCGATACTAGTATTGATTTGCCAGAAGCAACCTGCTTGATTCAAATATCTTCCCATTACGGTTCAAGACGCCAAGAAGCCCAACGTCTGGGGAGAATTCTTCGGGCAAAGAGGCGAAACGATGAAGGCTTCAATGCATATTTTTATTCTTTGGTATCTAGAGATACTGACGAGGTGTATTACTCATCTAAAAGACAGCAGTTTCTTATTGATCAAGGCTATTCTTTTAAGGTCATCACACAATTGGCAGGTATGTCGACCCACGAGGGACTTCATTATTCAAGCAGTTCTGAACAAGAATCATTACTGGCTTCAGTCCTTATAGACTCTGACCAAGCTATAAATGAAGACTTTGATGATGACCTTGGTAGTGAAGAAGAGTACGACGCTGTTTATAGGAAAAAATCTGCTTCTTTGGCCTCGCTGTCAGGGGCGGACACCATGGCTTACATGGAAGTCCAGCGACCCGTTAAAGACATCAAGCTTAGCAAAAGACATAAACTATTCAAGGATCGGTATAGGGGATAATTTTTCAATCACAGAAAAACGACTCCTCGAAAGTTGTCATTGCTATGGCAAAAGCAGTGAGTATAGACAATGGGTATGAAAAGTCTAATGAAAAACTGTCCCTGCCTGTTCTCCCAAATACCTGAGCAACATATTCCTCTAAAACTTTGAGAACTCAAATGGTACGATCTCTTGGGTGCACAAGTTGGAAATTTTTGACTGACGCTTGTGATACACGTCCATTGAAATTGAGAACATATGATCCTGTTTCATCGCACCAAACAGGTTCTCGATTTTTGAGAACAATAACGGACTTATCTGACTCACTTTTGGCCTCCAGTCGAGATTCATTTGGGCCGCCTCCATTACTTTCAATCATCTCAAATTCATCATTCGCGTCAAGAGAGGGGAGAACGACATTCATTTTACGTGGTCCATTGATACCAAGAAAATTTTTGCTCTAGTGTAAATACGAATGAAGTTGAATACAATCTGAATGAGTGCTGTCTCGTAGACTTTTCCATCACCATTGGTGACGGATGATAGCAGTATGAACTTCGACCTATCACGATTTGACCTATATACTGTTTAAGTGTTTAGTCTTTACTTGAGTGTCCCAATGTTCTTCTCCCAAAAGCGGCCGTTGAACGGACTTCCGGTCGAAAATTCGTATTGAAGCCCTTTGCTGACCTTTTTCCGCATACAATAAAGAAGTACATCTCCCAAAGATAAGGAGTGCAAAACATACACTGTATCTGTCTCTTCCGTATGGATCTTTTCTCGTTTTATATCACAAAATATTGTAGACCCTATGGGAGTCACTCTATATCTACGCATACATTATATACGGCCATCGACTTACCTAATAAGGTCTTCGATGGAACTCATTGTCAAAAATTAAGTTTATTATGATTTATCCAAGAGGCGATTTACTTGCGCAGACCCAATCTCATATCACGCTCCTCAGCAATAGAGAACTTGATACCCTTGTTCTTCGGCAAGCTAACCCACGACTTTTCACTGTCTCCGATGACGAAAACATTTGAAAGGCGAGTAGCAAAAGTGTTATCGCGGGCGTCCTTAAGATGGACGACATCGAAACCACCCAGGTGACGTTCGCGATGGGTGATCACACCAACACGACCCATATTATGCCCTCCGGTGATAATGGCCATATTGCCACTCTCGAACTTGATAACACCCTCGATTTTGCCAGTTTCAATGTTGAAACGGACGGTGTCGTTGACTCGGAGTTCAGGGTCAGGGAAACGAATGGTGCGACCGTCGTGGGTAACGATGAAAGGAATGCCTCTAGCACCAAATTGCATCTTCTTAACCTTGCAGAGCTTGTATTTGGCCTCCTCATCGCTAATACGATGGACGACGAACCGTCCCTTGGTGTCGTACAGCAAGCGGAAAGCTTCACCAGTCTTCTCCAGCTGGATGACGTCCATGAATCCGGAGGGGTAGTGAGAGTCGGTTCTCACTTTACCGTCGACCTTCACATTGCGATCCATGACGATGCTAGTAACTTCACGCTTGTTCAAAGCGTACTTCAAACGGTTGCGAAGAAGCACAATGAGGGGCAAGCACTCACGCAACTTATGAGGTCCGGTAGAGGGGCGAGGGGCGAAGGCACCAGACAACTTGTCCAGCATCCAGGACTTGGGGGCTGCCAGTCTTTTCAAGTGTTTCTTGGGTCCACGAGCCTAAAAATGTGTTACAAACTGTCCACTAAGTGCAGAAAAAAGATGGATGGATGGATGGAAAATGGGATAAGAGATGGCACAAGGTCTTACCATATTCAAGTATACCCCGGTCTTTGGTGAGCTGTGAACTCATAAACAGTTCAATGAAGATGCTCAAGAGATCGATCGTTATTTCATATGGCCTAGACTATTTGCTCTGTGTCCTAGCAGCAATAGTGGCATTCATGGTGGAAAGACTTCCTCCGTACGAGAGAATAGCGTTCTTGAATGACCCATCAATCAGATTTCCTTTCACAGAGCGTGAACTAATCCCTGGCATATGGTTACCGGTATTTATTGATTTAATGCAAGCTATTTTGTTATGTCATTCCTGTGATAATCACTATTTTGATCTGTATCAGAGGCAGCGATGGGAGATCCAAGAAGGCTTTAGTAGCTGTTCTTGGTTTATCTCTTTCAGTAACAAGTACATACCTGGTCACCAGCATTTTAAAGGTACTTACCAGATCGTGTTTGCTCACTGGAGAAGATATTTATCGGGAAGTTGAGGCCCGACTTTTTATCAAGATGTGTGCCTGATGGAAAGAGCAGTGAATGGAACGTGGTATGCACAGGGTCATCCAGACTCATATTGGAGGGAAGAAAAAGTATGCCATCTGGCCACACTTCTAGTATTCGTTAAAATGAACCTAACTTAAGCTTCTTTTGCCGGCTATACGTTTTGCAGTTTATTAATCATCGGAAGTTTTGGATTGTATGACAAGCGAGGCTATTCGTTCAAATTTTTTTTGGCCCTGACACCTTTGATAGCTGCGTCTTTAATAGCTGCAAGTAGAGTAAGAGATTATCGACATGACTTCCAAGACGGTACTAATATGAAATCATACAATTTTGTAGTTTTTGTCGGTGCCATTTTAGGATTCGTTTCTGCTATCTTTGCTTATCTTTGCTATTTTCCGTCTGTCTTTTCAGATGAAAGCGAAAAGGCATTTCAACGGCGGTTTGTGGAGCTGCAAAATAGAGAGGAGGACATTGTTTAAATTGCTCCAATGTTCATGATGACTACGCAACTTCGGCCATGCGCGCATATCTACAAACATGTAAATGAAGACGAAAAAAGAACCCATGGATTTTCGGCTTCTGCCCATTTCTTGATCAAATCTTCCATGTGCCTCATCTCTAATGGTTGGTATAATTTCACGGCCTGCTTACATGCTTTGGTTGCAATAAACTGGTCGACGTTCGTCCTCTTCATTGCAATAACTCCTCCAGCCATCAAATCTCTCAGATCTAACTATGATAACAACTATAAAATACCATTTTCTGAAAATGCGATGCCCTTTTTAAGAGGCACAGACAGGAGATACGCCCCATCGGCGTCAAATTGAACATTGAAACCAAACTTCCTGATTTCTGGGATGCATTTTTCGAGCTCGGATAGCTTTTCAGCATCCCAAAATAACTGCTTTCTGTCGATCACGGTCTTGTTTCCGGAATTAGACATGGAGCACTTTAAGAGTTCATAATTGATCCGCTCATCAATAGCGTGTTGGTCGATTATAAGTAGCTCATTATGGTCGTCGAGTGATTCTGCAATGATGAAGGCTTGATTGAACTGGCCAATTATTGATAAATTTCTCAATCCATCTCTGGTAAGCAGTTCCTTTGTTTGAGTGCCAAGTTGGATAGTTTTGATTTCTTCGAAGATATTTTTGGCGAGTGTTATGTTTTCCTTCGGTTTTGTCGGCGTGATATCGATTGATTTACTTTCTTCATATTTGTTAGATTTTTTAATCAAAGAGGATATCCAGTTTTGAACTTTCTCCTCGCAATTCATAAAAAGCTTCGCACCTATGGACGACGATTTTGCGGAATCTTGAAATAAATTCGGATCCGAGCATGTCATAATCAAAACATATCCGAAATTCTCCATGTTGGGTAGGAATACTTTCATTTTACATCTTCGTCGATTGATATACACCACTTGATGATGAGGACAGCTATGCAAAAGATAAATGACAATATCAAAATTATCGATTGTGGTCGAAAATGAAGATATTCTCGAGACTGCAAATATTAACATTAAACGGCATTGCAAAGATTCATTAGCTGGCAGAGCAAATGTCTTCGTTTCAAGTCCACATAATTGAAACCTGACTCTTAAATTGTGGAAAATGTAATATTTTTTGATCTCCTCGATCATTTCAGTGCAAAATGCCTCCTTTTTTCGCCTCCATTCGATTAGCCTTATGGGCGTTTTGTAGAAGGGATTTGATATTATAATTTTGGTGCCTATAGAACTCCTAAACATCGGTACTTTTGTCATAACCCCGTCAGAGCAACGCAATGAAAAAGCGCTTGAATCTTTACTTTTAGATTCCAAGATGATTTCTTGACATACTGATGAAATTGACTTCAGTGCGCTTCCTTTATAACCATACGATGATCCATCCTGATTCTTTGAGGAGCAGCCGTCGAGAAATAATTTGTCTGAATCCTCTTTTTCGATACCACAACCATCATCCTCGACGATAATTTTGAAACATTCGCCATCATCAACAAATATGCCTATGGATTTGGAGTTTGCATCAATTGCGTTTTCAATTAATTCCCTTAGTATAGTAACAGGTGAAATGACTGTCTGTCCGCCTTTTACAGCGTCCAACACACTGGATTCTTGCAAAACGATGGGCATTTGAGAATACTGACAATCCCTAGCCGGTAAATGTTTTCTTTATGAATATAATAGACGAATTCTTGGATTGTTTGGTTTCTCCTCCTGTACTTTTTTGGTCTAAATGCGTAGGATGACGACGTCGTTCGGGTTCAAAAGGCAAAGAATAGTCTAGAATCAATATTGAAAAGACCGGAAACATCCAACTTTGTTTTAAGCGCCGATTTATTGTCAAATGCATGCAAGAATCTTCTTACTATGTCTCATCAAGCAAGTGAAGAGCTGGCTTCACTGAGACACGTATATGTATGTAATAATTCATTAGGTGTACACAGGATTGGGACATACCAATGCCATCTACTGTGTCTGTTTTCATCCCAATAGAAAATTGTTCGCCACAGTACCTAGAATGATTCTTGGATTGATTCTTAGGGAAGCGACGACTGTAGGGTGAAAGTATGGCTTTTGGATAGTTTTGTTCTTGTTAAAACGCTGATAGGACACGATGGATATATATCCGACATGTGCTTTATAGAAGAATTTCTCGTTTCAGCGGCGACTGACGGCTCACTGAAACTTTGGAGCATACCAGATTTCAAAATGAGGTGCTCTCTAAAAGCCCCCAAATCGGTTCAAATGTTAAGATTCATAAAAGTCAATCAAAACAAATTGAAAATTGCAGCCTCTTGCGTTGATTCTTCTATAATCATATGGGATATCATTTTTGAGAATGACTTAGCTGTCACTGAGGTGGTCAGCAAATCACAGAGTTTTCAGAGCGATAACTCGTCGATTGAGTTTTTTGAAATGTCCTCCGATCTCAGATCTCTCCTTGTTTGCAACAGACAAGAAACGCTCTTGACATCGATGGATACATTATCGGAAATACATGCAGTTGGCATCGATACTGAATTTGCTCATGCCCATTACTGCAAAACTAGAAACCTGTGGATGATTATGACAAAAACCGGTGATCTATACTTTTTGGACCATCTTAACACTACATTACCGAAAAAGGTGTGGTCGTTTCAATCACCTATCGAATATTTTGACCTATCCCACGATCGATATGGCATATTTGCTGCTCCAGGATCCCCAATAGTCAAAGTCTTTGATTTATTTGACTTTTATGAAATTGAATTGAAACTCCCTGAACATATTGATCGATGCTTCAATAGTAATGTGGAAGAATTGTCAATTCTGTCCACCAAGAATAACTTTTTGAAAGTATCTTACAATGGCAAATTCGGCTTAACTTTGGTACCAAAAACCATCAGAGAGTACGGTTCTGCTGCAATTCTGGAAGAAATAAGCCTTTCTATAATAAGTGACGATTCAGGTAGATATAAAGTTTACTCAAACAATTTCGATGGTTACTTAACTACGCCTCAATCACAATTCTTCGATTTTGAGTACGACAACATCATCTTTGATAGCCAAGGTTATGCAGTTAGCGTGTCAAAGCAGAAAAGAATAGAAAATATAGAATGTGAAACCTGTGTGCCTATAAATTTGGAATATATCAACAAACTCTTTATTCCAACAGCTGGAAAGCGCTCACGACCCCGAATATCTAACACAGCCGAGATTCAAAGATCCGCGGAAAAACTGGATAATGTATGGACTATAATCAGTTGCGACAAGATTTATTATCCGCAGCTATACGATCGAGTGGTAATCGTGGTGCCTTGGGTAAAATCCGCTGCGACAATGTCTGCATATGCTTCTTCCTTGCTTGAAAATCAACCCATTCTACAACAAACATCAAACAGATATTTGCATGGCGTTATTACATCTATCAGCTACGAAAGAGACGTTTTCAGTGAGGCTTCAGTAGCTATGGTGCTTGATATAACTATCGTTTTAGATTTGAATGCTCTTCAAGAAGGGGAAATACCTATCTCAAAAAATCATATCAGGATATGTTACTCCACAGAAAAAGACATTGTGAAGGACTGCCTGGTGTTATACGAGATTTTCCGAAGATTGCTTGACCGAAGTCCAGGAAGAGGACATGTCGTTTATCATTCAACAAGCAACAAATCGAACCAAAAACTCATAGTCTTGGGGAAATCTAGAGAAGTTCAAGACGACATGGTGAAGGTTCGAAGAGTCGATGACAATTCAGTTATGGTCATCTCTAAATTTTCAGTGCACGATACTGAATTTTCATTTACCAATTTTATGGACGCTCTTCTAATTGAAAAGAGCAAAACGCTTGGTAAAAAGCTGAGAGCTCTGATGAAGACAACACGTTACCAGAAAAGCATCAATATAATCGATTACACTATTGAAGGCAAAAATGATTCTTCGGTACAGTTGATATACCCTGTTACTTTTTCCACCATTTTGCAGCGCCTCGAGGGTTCCTTTTATAGGCGTTTAGATGCATTGCTCTTCGATATAGACAGTTATTCACAAAATTTACGGTATTTTCAAGAAACTCTTGAAACTATGGCCCATGAGGAAGTCAATGAATTCAAACTTTTGGCAAAAAACCATTTCAATCCCCGCAATAAACGATGATCGCGCATTTTTTCCTACAAGACCGCAGCGAAGTGACTGTAAATATAGTCAGTCAGCAGACAAGTTCAGGAGAAAGTAGAATTAGCTCGCCCATTTTTTCAAAGAAAGCTCTTAAAGAGATCATATTTATAGTTAACAGTTTCGAAGGCGATAGATTTTCATTTGTTGTAGATATTGCTGTCTTTTATATGTGTATGGCTGGCCCTGCAAAAATCACTGTTGTATTTAGAACTGCTTTATATGCGAAATCGGACAGAAAGAGAAATTGTATCACTGGTATTAATTGGATTATTCCAATAAGCTCACTTGAAACTCTTGGATTGAAAAACATCCACATCGTGGAACCGCATTCAGAGATAATTTATTATGAACATACGAATATTTGGAAGTCTTTCATCATGGAAATGGAAAGTGAAGTAGATGTATACTCCCAGATAATATCGCCCGACAAAAGCATGGTGGCAGTCATAGATAGTTTCTCACTTTTATTGAATGCCGAATTTTGCATTATTTTAAAATACAGACTAGCTGATGGTCAGATCAAAACGTGCGCCATAAGATCTCGCCAATTATCAAAGTTAGATGGGCGATTTCTGATAATGGATGACATGATCGACTCTGGATTGACCATACGAAACGCACTTTTAACAGCAAGGGTTCAAAAAGCCACTGTAGTCGCCCCTCACGTCAATTTGGCGTCAAAATTTCCATTTTTTAGAAGATGATTCGCAATTTGAGAAGGTATTCCATTTATTCTCACTATAAGGAAAAAGCTAAATGAGTGCGATCTAGAAAATTATCCTATTCTTGGCCCCGCTGCAAATGTCGACCACATTTCCACCACTGTTGTGGCTCAAGAGTACCAAAAGGAATATTTAAATGGAGTGTTTAGCCAACTCGTATTGGATATGGAGTCTGATGAATCTCATTTGGAATCAATGCAATATTTTGCTTTCCCTGACAACTCATTCATGAAATATTTCGAATATATAGCAGTAAGCAACAAGCGTACTGAATTTTTCGGGGCCTACCAGAACTTGTTTCGGAAGAGCATTTCGGATATTTTTGAATCAGCGCAATACAACCATCATAGCGTCATAAAGATCAAGGATTCTGCATATATCATCAATTCTGATAAAATGAATCCAGAGTGCATGATATACAATTGCCCAGCGATTCTCTTGCAGACCTTTGAACAGTCCTCAATTATTTTTTCTAGGTTGGAATCTTTTGGAAATTTTAGAGATTGCATCAGACTTTCGGACTGTATTGCAATAACTCTTGTTCAAGATTATTTGTATAATTTGCCTTTCAAGACATTGCATGATTGCGGTCAGATCTGGTCGTCGAAGCCGTTTGTTAATGGTGTTCTTTGTCGTGCTATTATCTCTAAGAAGCATAATTACCTTTCCATAGAAGGAGTGATTTTTGCTTCTGATCTGGAGAAATTCAGGTATAGAAAAATTGTCAGCTACCGCCATTTATTGTAGAAAATTAAAATGAGAATTCCTGGTTTGAAGCGTTCAAGTCAACTTTCAATTCGCCGTCTTGTTCGCTAAAGAAACAATCCACCAAATGCTTGGCCTTTAAATAGACCTCGTTGTCGTCATGAGATTGAAGATCCCAAAGGGCATCAGCACCCCTTTCTTCTTCAAAAATCACAGCGTACGGGTTCATTCCATTTTCAGTACGGAGCGCCTCCTGTTCACCGGCCTTTAAAATATTTTCGATTCCATCCAGAGCCACTTTGAGAACTTTGGGATCCAGCTCCTCCAAGATAGATCGAAGGGCCGGGATGATGCCTTCACTGACGAAATATTTGATCAGCTCCGGTGATGTGGCATAAAAAGATGTGGCATTGCACAAGGCCCAGCATGCTTCACGCCTAGTTTTTGGATCGCCCTTGGCCACAAGCTCGGTCAAAATAGGGAATATGTTTTGGTCGTAGACCATCTTGATTTGTTCAAGCGTACCGGCGGTGATGTTTGAAATTGCCCAACAAGCTTCCTTTTTGATGTTTTGTCGAGTTGAGGCTAGCAAGTTCTTCAAAGGCACCAATACACCCATATTCAGTACAAGTTGGGTCGTATTGTCATCGCCAGTGACCACGTTGCCGATAGATCGCAGGGCGGGAGCTTGAATAGCATGATTGTTGTGTCTAAAATTAGCCAATATTGATTATTACTGTAAGAGGGTGACCAATTTGGCGACTGCCCCGCATTTGACAATTTCAGTCATGTTGTGGTCTGCGCCGTCGGTCAAGTACGAAAATGCCCAGCAGGCATCAATGAGGATCTCTTGGTCATTCGAAGAGAGCAGTTCCGTCAATATGGGCAGAGCGACAGCAACCTAACTAGTTAAACAAGAGACATGGATTTACCTGATTCCAGGATGGGAACGGCTTACCACGGCACAGATTAGAGACAGTCCAAACGGCGTTACGGAGAAGTGGCAAATTAGGATTAGGAAGGGAAGCTTCTTCATAAATAACAGAAAGCAAATTTGACATGGCGTTGCATTGCAAGACATAGTCACGGAGCTGTGGGCCATCACCGGATATGTTGCCAAGCGCCCAAATGGCCTGCTCACGGATTTCCTTGTTCAATGATGTCAAAAGGTCAATGAAAATGGGAACTGCGTTGGCATGAACGACAGTCAGAGTTTGCTCAGTGGCACCTGAAGCAATGTTGGTCAAAGCCCAGGCGGCCTCGAAGATGATCTTTTCGGCCAGTTCGATTGGTGTCTCGGGCGGGATGCCCTTTGAGCTCAAAAGCTCAACGAGGCGATCAACCACGCCCAGTTCAATGACTTGCTGAATGGGCGGATGGCGCTCTTTGGACAAAATTTTCCGAAAACCTTGGCATGCGTCGAAAATGGCATGGCTGTCATTGGAATATAATGGCTCCTTATACTTTTCACCGATTCTGGTAGTCGTAGCCGCCCTAGGCTCATCCTCCAAGCTGACATTCGGGCTTTCAGCGGTAGCTTCGTTCAAGTTCCTTCTTTTGCTCAACAAGTCGTCACGCCGGGTCTTCCTCAATTCAATAGTCGTCTCCTCCCTTCTTCTCCGCAACTCGTCATTGGTTAAACCTTGGAACTTGAAGTCCAGCCTTCTATCATCTCTTCGAGACATTATGAATGCAGCAGGGGGGTTCACTGCGATTAGTTTTCACCCAAGCATGCCATGCCAGAAAGATAGGCCATGCATTCAGCATAAATCAAGACTTTTTATTTCAATAAACTCTGAGCATGAAAATAAAAGTAGGACGCGTGAGTGATCGAAAAGAACAGAAACACATCCGGCACTTAGAGACGACGACCACGGCGACCACCCTTGCGGCGAACGGAGTCGGTGGGAATGGGGGTGACGTCCTCAATACGGCCGATCTTGAGGCCTGAGCGGGCCAAGGCTCTCAGGGCGCTCTGTGCACCCGGTCCGGGAGTCTTGGGTCCGTTGCCACCGGTAGCTCTGATCTTGATGTGTAAGGCGGTGATGCCAAGCTCCTTGCACTTGGCGGCAACGTCTTGCGAGGCCAACATGGCAGCGTACGGAGACGACTCGTCACGGTCAGCGCGAACCTTCATACCACCGGTCACACGGACGATGGTTTCGCGGCCAGTCAAATCGGTGACGTGGACGAAGGTGTCGTTGAAGGAGGCGAATATGTGGGCAACACCAAAGACCAACTCACCGGGACGGGTCTTGGGGGCGAGGGTGACGTTTTCTTCGGCTTTGGCCTTTCTGACTTTCTAAAGCAAGGATTAGTGAATGGATGGATAGAGATGGTACGGGTGCCATGGTGTATTAGCAAGTCAAGTTAGATGTCGGTTTTGACCGGGGTCCTCTTGAATATGCAGTCGGCCAGTCCCAATAGTACTGCGCCCTCATCTCCAGAGGCCGGTGTGGACTCGAGTAATTCGGAACGCCGCGTCTGGCTGGTTAAGATTCCCGATTTTTTTGCGGAATCTATCAATGAGATTTTAGATGGAATGCGAATGCCCAATAGAAATACGGAATGCGAAATTGGAACGGTTCGGCTGTACCACCAAACCGAAGATTCCCCGGCCCGAGTCACCGTCCTGCTGAACAAGGAAACGCTCGAGGAGCTTCAGGAATGCCCAAAAGAGTACGAATTAAAGTTTGTCAAAAGTCAGCACAAAATGCACCTCTTCTCCGAGGCTTCATCATCCGGAAAGGCCTTGGCCATTGAGGGCCGGGTCGAGCAAGAGTGCCACATGAAGCCGTTCTTGAACGACGAATACAGAAACATGCTACAGCAGAGGACGGTGGAGGCCAACCGCCCCAAGAGGACTGTCCGTCTGGTCGACAATAGTAGTTCATCTGTCCAAATCGGGCTGATACCCCATGTTCGCGAGTCTGAATTGCTGAGCAGGCGCCGAATGCGACAGGTAGAGCCGGACCAACGGAGAGAGCGCCTCCCCGAAACCGAGGTCATGAATGCCATCTTCAAGGCCTTTGAGCAGTACAGTTTGTGGTCCCTCCGCGGCCTCTCTGACCACATTCAGCAGCCCGTGGTGCACGTCAAGGACGTCCTCTCCAAGGTGGCAAATTATATTACGCGCGGACCGAACAAGAATCTTACGAGCTGAAGCCCGAGTTCAAGTCGACATGATACGATGATTATAAATGATGTTTTGTATTTTTTCTTCATTTAGAAATTCTTTCTTAATTCAAACAAAGGCGGCGGTGGGGGAGAGCGGGTCCCATCTCGCCGAACAAAGCCCCTGCGGACATCGTC
>ERZ1066134.679-NODE-679-length-13861-cov-6.624656_pt1 | contig 13861 bp, 9 predicted proteins | sample MGYA00382781_ERZ1066134 | MGnify/ENA primary metagenome ERZ1066134 (study PRJEB33369, sample SAMEA5778364) | biofilm metagenome | biome: Industrial cooling water; feature: Water cooling tower basin; material: Biofilm | place: United Arab Emirates | collected... | reverse complement strand
TTTCTAATATCGGGATAAAACTGCCAATCCCTCTCCCTGGCTCCCCCAGCTCCCCCAGCTCCCCCAGCTCCCCCAGCTCCTTAAAGGGGAGACTCAAAACTGATTTTTTCTGGTTATGGGTATTGCCAGATCGGAACGCCTATGAATTTAATTACCGATGACCAATTACTAATAACCAATTACCAGCGTGGGCTGGTACTTTTTTAATCTATTCCTGATAATATTTGTTGCAAGCGCTTGCGCTAATATACCGTTTCCTTTAAGTAACCGCTACACACAATCGCGCTTCGGAGTATGACCGATTGCCCCTTTGCGGGTAATTCTCACCTATTCGCCTTTCTGGTGCGAGCGGGTGATGCTGCTACTTTTGCTGACCGCATCAGTAGGTCGCGGAAATAGTGTATCAGACGCTTGCAAGCCGGGAAACAATCTCACTGGAGGTATAGAGTGATGAATGCTACTCATTTGAGATTAATCAATGAAGCCGCCGATGCTTTAACTGGTCCAGACTTATATCCTTGGGATTGTGGGCCTAGTGTAGCCCAGTTGCAAGAGCTGCTGCGCGCTCACGGTTTCGACTTAAGGGTAGATGGAGACTTTGGTTGCATGACAGAAGCTGCCGTGAAGGCGTTTCAACGGCAACAAGGGCTAAGAATTAATGGTGTCGTAGATGCCAAAACTTGGGTAGCATTAAAGACAACCGTTCAACCAGGATCTCGCATCCTCAGGAGCGGGCATACGGGTGCTGATGTATACGAACTGCAAGGATTGTTGCAAGTTCTGGGTTATAACGTTCGCCGCAATGGGGTATTTGATGTGGATACGGAAAAGGCAGCGATCGCTTTTCAGCAAAAGCATAAGCTAAAACCCAACGGGATGATAGACCCTATCACCTGGACTGTGTTACGAGGTCGTGGCCCTTTGCCTACTCCTCCTAAACAAATTGGATGGTTTTTTAACCCGCGCCGCTGGTGGTGAGGTATAACTAGGGGCTAGGGGCTAAGGGTTAACCGAAGAAGGGCGTCCGATCAAGAGGTTGATCAATTTAATAACTTTCTCCATGCCTTGGCTGTTGCTATAGATAACAGCGACATTTTTTCTCTAGCAACATCGGTAGGCTTGGGAAATCGCAGAAGCTCTGGAAGGTTATGTCCCCTAAGATATAATTAACGTTAAGTAATATTTATAGAGCCGGAAAAAACCGGACATAGGGCTTTAGTAGGGATTCTGCTTTCTGAAGCTAGCTGCTGCTACAGCTAATAACTGCTGGTTAGCGGCAAACAAAATCGTAAAATTTAATAGCTTATTATTCACAATATCAAATATGATAAAAATGTCAAATACTCGATCGCCATCAAGTTATAAAAATCCATAAAAGTTACTTGTTGTTCGGGCAATGAAGCTAAAAACATGGAGTATAAGAAACCAATGTTCAACAATAATAAATATGTAAGTTTAGATAGAGAAATTGTTGAAACATTATTGCAAGAAGTGACAAGCTTGCGCCAACAAGTTGCTGAATTAGAACAGACGGTTATGGCTGCACCGGCTGAAATTGAGAAGGAAAAACCTTTGCTGCATAGGATTGCTAAAATTTGGCAAACTTTCAATTGGGAGAGTATTATTCAAACAACTGTCAAAGAAGTTAGTCAAATTTTTAGAGCCGATCGGGTAGCAATATTATGTTTTGAAGCAGGCTCTTGCCATCAGGGTAAATTTGTGGCAGAGAATGTTTTACCTAAATGGAATTCTGTGTTGAATGAACAAGTACAGGTTTTGTATAACGGGGATGATAGCGAAGGTGAGCTAACGAACGTCAGGGCAATTGAAGATATTTATAAAGCTCAGAGATCGGATTATAATTTATTAATGCTAACCCGGTTTCAGGTGAGATCGGAGTTAGTTGCACCCGTCTATACAGGCGATCGCTTATGGGGATTGTTGTGCCTTCACCAATGCGGGGAACAAAGGCAATGGCAAGAGGAGGAAATTGAGTGGGTAAGCCAAATTGCCGCGCAAGTGGGAACAGCGCTGCAACAGGCAGAATTATGGGCACAGGCACAACAGCGAGCCGGACAATTGGAAATAAAGCTAGCAGAAGAATTGCAAAAACAAGCAGCAGAATTAGCCACAGAAGAGCAGCGGGAACGTGTTTTAGACCACTTGATTGCTAAAATTCGTGCCAATTTAGATATTGATACGATTATTCAAACTACAACTGAAGAAGCGAGACAGCTATTGCAGTGCGATCGCGTGGTAGTTCATTGTTTTAATCAGAAGCAGGAGGGAGAGATTGCTGCTTTATTTAATTTGTTTGATTTCCTGGCGTATCCTAAGCAAAGCTTTGCCGTCGATGATGTTTACCAACTACTAGAGCAGATAAAATTGCGCTCCTATTGCGTTGCACCTATATTTGTAGGCGAAAAACAGTGGGGATTGTTAGCAGCTTACGACAACGATCAACCGCGTAGTTGGGAGAAAGGGGAAATTAAGTTTTTGACCAAAATTGGCAACCAATTAGGTTTAGCATTGCAGCAAGCAGAAGCAGTTAAAGAAATGCAGATGCAATCAGAGCGGTTGGCTAGAACATTGGAAAGAGAAAAACGGTTGCAGCTGTTATAGATAAGATTAGGCGATCGCTCGATATCAACGCAATTTTCCAGACCACTGTTTCGGAAGTGCCCCATTTAATTAAAGCCGATCGAGTCGGGATTTATCGCTTCAACCGCGACTGGAGCGGCGAATTTGTTGTAGAGTCAGTTGCTCCAGGTTGGCTCTCCATATTTGAGCAGCAGGTAGAGAACCCAAAACTATGCGACAGCATCAATGAATGTAGCGTCAAACTGTTAGCCAATCCACAAATAGTCGATACCCACCTGCAAGAAACAGGGGGTGGTTCCTACAGCAGAGGCGAGAGATTCCGCGTCGTTGACGATATTTATAAAGCCGGATTTTCCGACTGCTATATTCAAGTACTTGAAAGCATCCAAGCCAAATCTTATGCCATAATTGCCATTTATCAAGGACAGCAATTATGGGGATTGCTAGGAGCTTACCAAAATTCCGACTCGAGGCATTGGGAAGCAGCAGATATTAATTTTTTGGTTCAAATAGGCAGTCAGTTAGGCGTCGCCGTACAGCAATCAGAATTACTCAGACAGGCGGAACAAAAGTCAAACGTACTGGAAACAACCCTAGAAGCGCAGTTGCGCCAAAGAGCGAACGAATTAGCCGCAGAAACAGAACGGGAAAAAGCGATCGCTAAAGTTGTAGAAAACATTCGGCAAACCTTAGATATTGACACGATTTTCCAAACCACCGCTACGGAAGTGCGTCAGCTATTGAATGCAGATCGAGTGGCAATGTTGCGCTTTATTCCCGGTACTGAATACTGTGAAAGCGAATTTGTCGCCGAAGATGTTTTACCTGATTTTGCTTCAGCCATCACAGCCAAAGTTAAAGACCATTGTTTTGGTCATAACTTTTCCCAATACTATGAAAAGGGTCGGATCTGGGCAGCAAATGATGTTTACGAGCTGGAATTGCAAGATTGTCATTTAGCAATTTTGTCCCGGTTCCAGGTGAGAGCGAATTTGGTCGTACCTTTATTGAAAGGCGACGAACTTTGGGGGTTGCTGTGCATTCACCAATGTTCTAGTCCCCGTCAATGGCAAGAAAAAGAAATTGAATTTGTCACCCATATAGCCGTTCAGTTAGGCGTAGCGCTGCAACAAGCAAAATTACTGCAACAAGCTCAAAATCAATCAGAAGAACTGCAATTATTACTCACACAAGTACAGGCACAAAAAGAGCAACAAGCGAAAATTGCCGAACGAGAACGTGCCTTTGGCAGGATGATTGAAAGAATTCGCCTCAGTTTAGATATAGATGTTATTTTCAGAGTTACTACCTCGGAAGTACGACAAATTCTGAAATGCGATCGCGTCGCCTTATACCAGTTTAAACCCGACTGGGACGGCGAATTTGTCTTCGATTCAGCAGTCGAAGGGTACATACCTTTCGTGCAAGAAAACCATAATTTTGCTTGGGTTGATACCTACATACAGGAAACCGCTGGCGGCAGATTTCGCAACCACGAAAACGCTGCCGTAAGCGATATTTATAATGCTGGGCTAACCAATTGCCACATTGAAATTCTCCAACAATTTCAAATCAAAGCTTACATAGTCGTCCCTGTATTTGTAGGTGAGAAACTTTGGGGATTATTAGGAGCTTACCAGCATTCAGAACCCCGTCATTGGGAACCAATTGATGTTAGCTTACTGGCTCAGTTAGGCAACCAATTAGGAGTCGCACTACAACAAGCGCAATTGCTAGCAGAACTGAAAAAAGCCAAAGAAACCGCAGATGCAGCCAACAGAGCTAAAAGCGATTTCCTCGCCCACATGAGTCACGAACTGCGAACGCCGCTCAACGCTATTTTGGGCTTTACTCAATTGATGAGCCGCGATAACTCTCTTAATTTTGAACAGCAAGAAAACCTGAGTATTATTAACCGCAGCGGCGAACATTTACTAACGTTAATTAACGATGTATTGGAGATGTCCAAAATCGAAGCCGGTCAAACAACCTTAAATGAAAATAGCTTCGATCTATATCGTCTGCTGGACTCAATCCAAGACATGCTGGAAATCAAAGCCGCAGAAAAAAGCTTGCAATTGATTTTCGACCGCCCCACAGATTTACCCCAATATATCTGCACCGATGAAAGCAAACTACGCCAAGTTTTAATTAATTTATTGGGCAATGCGATTAAATTTACACAGCAAGGAATTGTGATTCTAAGAGTGTCAGTAGTTAGTTGTCCCTTGCCCTCTCTCGATAGCCCCAACCAACTGACACTGCAATTTGAAGTTGAAGACACAGGTCCAGGCATTTCCGTAGAAGAGATAGAAAACTTGTTTGAACCATTTGCTCAAACAGAAACCGGGCGAAAATCGCAAGAAGGTAGCGGATTGGGATTACCCATTAGTCGCAAATTTGTGAAGTTGATGGGGGGAGATATTCGGGTTACGAGTACGGTAGGACTTGGCACCAGCTTCAACTTCCACATTCAAGTTAAATCGGCTGAAAGTTCTGAAATTAAGTTGGCAAAATTTGAGCATCGAATCATCGGTTTAGCAGCCGGACAACCAAATTGCCGCATTTTAGTAGTAGAAGATAAATGGGCTAACCGCCAATTATTAGTCCAATTGCTGTTACCCCTTGGTTTTGAAGTCAAAGAAGCAACCAACGGACAAGAAGCGATCGCACTACTAGAAACATGGTCACCCGATCTAATCTGGATGGATATGCGGATGCCTCTAATGGATGGCTATACAGCTACTCAACAAATTAGAGCCAAAAATTGGCATAAACCACCCATTATCATCGCTTTAACCGCCAATGCCTTTGAAGAAGAACGCTCGATCGCCCTATCTGTTGGCTGCGATGACTTTGTCCGAAAACCTTTTCAAGAAAACATTATTCTGGAAAAAATAGCAGAGTATTTGGGCGTACAATATACTTATGCCGCACCGAGCGATCGCTCATCCGTCATCAATAAGAATCCAGAAGAATTACCCGTCACTAATGACCCATCACCAATTACCAATTTGCGGATTTTGCTAGCAGATGATAATATTTTCAACCAAAAAATAGCCGCTGGAATGCTCAAGCAATTAGGTTATGAACCCCATTTAGTCAGTAGCGGTGTAGAGGTATTAGAAGCAATGCAGTACAACTCCTATGATGTCGTGCTGATGGATATGAAAATGCCCTTAATGGATGGAGTAGAAACCACTCGTCGCATTTATCAAGAATGGGTAGATGGTGAGCGCCCTAAAATTATTGCCATGACTGCTAGTAACCTAGAGAGCGATCGCCAAGAATGTTTTTCAGCAGGAATGGAAGATTATATCACTAAACCGATTCGCTTGGAAGACCTGAAGGCAGCTTTGAGTAGATGTCAACCGATTAACCCAAGAAATAGCAAAGTTGCTGCAATGTTAGATCAAAATGCAATTGAAAATCTCCGCACAGCAGTTCCAGATAATCCTGATGAATTTCTCAAAGACATGATTAATGGTTACTTGTCGGAAACTCCACAACTAATGCAAAACATCCGGGAAGCGATCGCCGAATCCGATCCAGCTAAACTAGACATAGCCGCTCATACTTTAAAATCGATGAGCGCTACCTTTGGCGCCGATAGCTTTGCCGAACTCTGCAAACAATTGGAAAATATGGGCAGATCGGGTGCGATCGCTTTTTCCCCCGAACAACTCGCCCAGTTAGAAACCGAATATCAAGAAGTAGTAGTAGCTTTAGAACTTGAACGTCAAAAAATAGTTGATAGTTGATAGTTGATAGTTGACAGTTGATAGTTGACAGTTAGCGATATTGCTACCATTAGCCATTAGCTATTAGCCAATTTAAAAGGATTCTGGGGTGTCTTCTAGGGTTTCAATCAATAAATCCATTTTTTGCTGTTTTTCTTGCAGAAAAGTTTCGCATTGACGCAAATATTCCACTGCTGAGTTGAATTCGTCGAAAACTTCAGCTAAATCTAACTTACCTGCTTCAATTTGTGCTATAATTGCTTCGACTTTATCCACCGTCTCTTCATAGTTAAATTCTACTTGAGGTGGCATTTCAGGCTGATTAGAAATAGAGGAATTGCGAGATTTAACCATAAAAAACCTTCTTTAATCTTCTCTACGTCTGGAGCGGTTCAAAGATCCAAAATTTCAATAACTTTAACCTTAACCTGTCCCTGCCCTAATTGAATCAACAACTCTTGCCCTGATGCTAACTCAGTCGAAGAACGAACAATACTGCCATCTTCCTTTCTAACAACGGCATAACCGCGTTGCAGAACAGCTTTAGGATCTAGAGTAGCTAACTTTTGCTGCAAGAAATGACAGCGCTGGGTAGCTTGTTCGAGACGCCGCTGAGTTGATTGTATTAGCTGCTGACGCAAGAGAGCGATCGCATCTTTTTCTCGTTCAATTTGCCGATTTAATCGCAACCTGAGCAAGCGCGATCGCAACTGTTCTATTTTACGTTCCTCTGCCTGCAAACGTTGCCGCACCGCATCCTGTAAAATAGCAATCCGTTGCTTGTGTTCGGCATCAAGTTCTGCTAATTCTGGTACAACCAGTTCAGCTGCTGCTGTGGGAGTATGGGCGCAAACATCAGCCACCAAGTCAGCTAGAGACTCATCGCGTTGGTGTCCGATACCTGTGACAATGGGGATTGGACAGGTTGCGATCGCTCTCACCACCCTTTCATCGTTAAAACATTCCAAATCCTCAACCGCGCCACCTCCCCGCGATAAGATGATTACCTCCGAGCGGCGATCGCGCACCACCCGTTCAATCGCCCTTACAATCGATACTGGCGCTTGCTCCCCCTGCACTTGAGCCGGTGAAAATAATACTTGTAAACCCGAATATCTTTGCCTGAGAGTGCGTTGAATATCTCCCCACGCAGCAGCTTGTGGCGAAGTAACCACAGCAATAGTTTGAGGATGGGTTGGTAGACTTCGCTTTCTTTCCGGTGCAAACAAACCTTCAGCTTCCAGTCTAGACCGCAACTGACGGTAGCGCAGACTTCGCAAACCTTCCCCAGCTGGTAACGATTGCCAAACCGTTATTTGATACTGTCCCCGTTGTGGATATAGGCGGATGCTGCCCAAAACAATTATCTGTTCTCCGGGCACCGGCAACGTTGCCAATCGATCGATTTGACTTGTCCAGACAACGCAACTAATCGCCGCTTTTCCTTCAGAATCTTGCAGCGTAAAGAACAGTCCGCTACGATGGCGATTGATACTAGAAACTTCTCCAAAAACCCAAACTTGCCGCAGTTGGTCATCTTGCTCCAGTAGGAAGCGGATATAATCGGTTAACCCAGCGACTGATAGAGCTGTTTCGGGAATTAGAGTATCGGTAATTAGATCGTTCATAATCTCCAGGATATCAAACCATTACATTTGCAGAACCGATCGAGTTACCAGAAAAAATGGGTTGTTAGTCACAGAAACTCGGTTTCTTTCCTAACTGTCAACTGTCCACTGTCAACTGTCCACTGTTGAAGATTGGCGATCGCACAACTCGAAAATTCCAGCTAAACTGAAGGCAAGATTGCTCGACCATCTCCAATCATGACTGTTGCCAAAGACTTAGAAATCTTAAACGACGATCTGGAAGCTGATGTCCTGGAGGATGTTATATTTCCTCCAGGTGACTTGCTCAGTGATGAACCGCCTTTGGAAAACGAACTGCATTTACGACAACTGATGTTGTTAATTCAATGCCTAGAGTGGTTATGGCGCGACAGGCAGGACTTTTATGCCTTTGGCAATCTAACAATTTACTACAGTCCCCGCCAACGCAAATCGGAGAAATTCCGAGGGCCAGACTTTTTCGTCGTTTTAGGGACTGAGCGCAAACCGCGCCCAAGTTGGGTAGTCTGGGAAGAAGATGGCAAGTATCCCAATGTCATCGTCGAGGTGCTTTCTCCCAAGACGGCAAAGATCGATCGGGGTTTAAAGAAGCAGCTTTACCAGGATACATTTCGGACGCCCGATTATTTTTGGTTTGACCCTAAAACGCTTGAATTCAAAGGGTTTCATCTGGTTGATGGGCGATATCAGGAACTCGTCCCGAACGAACAAGGATGGTTGTGGAGCGAGCAGTTGGGATTGTGGCTGGGGGTTCGCGAGTCCATGTTACGCTTGTTTACACCAGAAGGACAGTTGATTCCTTCACCAGAGGAAGCAGTAGAACAGGAACGCCAGCTCAAGGAACAAGAGCGCCAGCTTAAGGAACAAGAACAGCAACGAGCTGAACGGATGGCTGAGAAGTTACGAGAATTAGGTATCGATCCGACGGATTTATAGGGTAGCGATCGCGAATCTAGAAACCGGGTTTCTGCCGAGATTTTCTGACAAACCCGGTTTCTTGGCCTGGAGCGATCGCATATTCTTTTATGGGTAGGGATGCGATCGCTCACTGCCAATCTCCCTGTACGGTAAACGCTGCCCAATAATAAGGCGATCGCCCAGCATTCCACATCTCCAATTGCGCCGCTCTCAAAGCCGTTATCGGATTTTGCCCCCCTTGCAACATCTTCTGATAAAACTCCCCCATTAACTCCGAAGTAGCCGCATCATTAACACTCCACAAACTCACCACCACGCGCCTCGCACCAGCATACATAAAGCCTCTTGTCAAGCCCACCAAACCTTCACCTTTCACATTTTCACCCAATCCGGTTTCGCAAGCACTCAAAACTACCAATTCCGCCGGTAAATTCAGGTTAAAAATATCGTGGAGGCGCAAAAATCCATCTGAGGGATTGCCTTTTTGGTCATAAAGAGATAGCACAACACCTGATAATTCAGGAGCGATCGGATCTACTAATCCGTGAGTCGCGAAGTGGATAATTTGATATTGGGCTAAATCCGGGTTAGTTGCGGTTTCGCGAGAAGCATTAAAATCAAAAGCTTGGAAACGTTGCGCTTCTGGAACCAGGGCGATAATTTTATCAGCTTCATCGCGAGTATATGCGAGGCGATCGAATATTTTGCCGCCTCCCCCTTCCCCCAAACCTAAGTTCCGAGCCGCGCGATTCAGGCTAAGATTAGATAGCGTATTCGGAGTTTGTGTGGGTGGATTGCCTGCAATGCGAGGATCTTTGAGATTAAAAATCGGATCGGCAATTACCGCGACGGTTTTAGCAACCGGGGAACGATTTTGCAGTTGGCGACGTTGAATCGCAACTGTAGAGATAGAAGGGAGAGTAACAATTTCGTTTTGGACTAACAAAGGCGTGTAAGAATTGGATTGGTTTGTATCTGCAACCCGCCTGGGATTTGAATCCCAGGCTAATAGTTGAAGTCGGTTGAAACCGACTGTAAATACCCGCTCATTAGTCCGTTTTAACGGACTTTTGCTATTAGCCCGGAAATTGATTTCCGGGCGGGGTGAGAGAAGAAACGAAAAGCTTTCTGAATCATTAATTTCCCGATGAGATGAATGGGAAACCGACATCTTGTTATTCCCTGGAATCGGTAATGCAGCAAAGGGAACATATTGTAATGCCCCATCTCCCACAATTAGTAAGCGTTTGTTACCCAATAGATTCGCCACAGGGGCGAGAAGCATCTGACTCAGTGGCAGTCCGGTATCGAGAGTTGCTGAACTATCTTTAGTAACAGATTTACGGAAAGTTTCGACCGCAGCTTCTATTTCACTTTGTTTGGGAAGAACGTAACTGGTAATGCTGTTTTTGGTGACAGCCCAAAGATAACTGCGTTCTTCACCAAGGGAATATTGTAAAAGAAGCGTATCGTCATCGAGTACCTGTTGTTGAATCTGTTGTAGATTCAAAGGTTCGGGATATTTGAGCGCAGCGTAGCGGGGACTGGTGATGCGAATTTGGGCTTCTAGTTGTTTGAGTTGGGCGAGAACATTATCGATTTTTTGTTTAATTTCATTCAGTTCTTGTTCGTTATACTGACCGCTTTGTAGTTGATATCTGCGATGCTCAAAAGCGTTGAGTTGTTGTTGCAAATTGCGTTCTTGTTCTAACAGTTTGGGGTCAGCACCAGAGCGAATGTTGACGGTAGCTTCGGTGAGGAGTTCGAGGAGACTGCGGGCGCGGGCGCGATCGCTAATGTGCAATGCTTGACCATCATATCCTTTAGAGGGGTTTTGCTGGTGCAGTTGCATTAAGAGGTCGATGTAGAATTTGTAATAATCCTGAACAGTGGCAAAGTAGGATTGACGAAGATCTTGAGAACCTATTTTGGTGCGGAGGTCTTCGATAATTTTAATGGCGGCTTCAATTTCAGTTAGGGCTTCGGTAAGCTTGCCTTGACTGCGTTTGAGGGAGGCAAAATTACAGAGAGTAACGGCTTCCATCCCTCTATTCCCAACAGCCCGTAATAGGAGTAAGGCTTGGTTGTAGTAGTCGAGGGCTTTCTGCTTTTCTCCCAGTGAGTCGTACACATAGCCAATATTGTTGAGAGTAGTGGCTTCCACCCCTCTATCCCCCACTGCCCGTAATAGGGGTAAGGCTTGGTTGTAGTAGTCGAGGGCTTTCTGCTTTTCTCCCAGAGAGTCGTACACACGACCAATATTGTTGAGAGTTGTGCCTTCCCCTCTTCTATTCCCCACAGCCCGTCTTAGGGGTAAGGCTTGGTTGTAGTAGTCTAGGGCTTTCTGCTTTTCTCCCAGTGAGTCGTACACAAGGCCCATATTGTTGAGAGTATCAGCTTCACCTCCTCTATCCCCCACAGCCCGTCTTAGGGGTAAGGCTTGGTTGTAGTAGTCTAGGGCTTGCTGCTTTTCTCCCAGTGAGTCGTACACACGACCAATATTGTTGAGAGTTGTGGCTTCCCCTCCTCTATCCCCCACTGCCCGTGATAGAGGTAAGGCTTGGTTGTAGTAGTCTAGGGCTTTCTGCTTTTCTCCCAGGTCGTTACTAATTCTGCCCATACCCATCAGCATGACAGCTTCCTTTCCTTTATCCCCGGCGGCGCGATAGAGTTGGCGGGCGGCTTCCCACTTTTCCAATGCTGCCCGTAATGATTCTGCTGTTCCTTGCTGAAACAGTTGTAAGCCTTCTTGCGACAGTCTATCCGCTTCTGAGTTGCTGCTATTTTGGGCGATGATGGTGTTTTGATCGCGTAAGAAACCCAGTTTCTGGTCATTATATCTGCTGTGAAGAAACCCGGTTTCTGAGGGTTTGGGGGTGGATATTACTGACTCGGATAGCAACGCTACACCGATCGTTCCTAATACTGAAATGCCTTTGAGCAAAGCAAAAAACAATTTTTTACCCATTACAGCACCTCTAGTTAACTTCTAAACACCAAAATCCATCCTCATTTACCCCATCAAACGCAACGGCGTTCCTTCCGTTACCCACTTCCCTGCTGGCATTTGTGTTGATATTGTGTATACAATATTTGTAGGCTCATTGTGTAGACACAAAGGAAATGGCAATGACGCAAGTACCATCAGCTCAATCGGGGAATCGCAACCGCGATGTCACCATTAACATCCGGACACACTCCCAGCAACGCGATTTAATCGACCGTGCAGCAGCAGCCGTCGGCAAGAACCGCTCTGATTTTATGCTAGAAACAGCTTACCGGGAAGCAGTAGCGATTTTACTGGAAAGGCGATTGTTTCTACTCGATGATGAGAAGTTCTCCGAATTTATGGCTCTCTTGGATGCGCCACCTTCTAGCAATGAAAATCTGCGTCAACTGCTAACCGCTTCATCGCCTTGGGATTAACGGTGGTAGAGTCGAATCGGCCTTTGCAGGTTCCTCAACCTCTAAAACCAGACCATCAGCTAGAAGAGTTTGATTCCGGCAATCCAGAATTAAATGATTGGTTACGCAAGCGCGCGCTGAAAAATGAAGACAGCGGTGTATCGCGAACCTATGTAGTGACAATTGGACAAAAAGTAGTTGCCTACTACTGCATCGCTAACGGCAGTGTCTTAAATGCTACTGCATCAGGTAAAGTTCGCCGGAATATGCCAGACCCGATTCCGGTCATGGTAATCGGCAGGCTGGCTGTAGACTTGAATTGGCAAGGGCAAGGAATTGGACGTGCTTTGGTGCGCGATGCTATTTTGCGGACTCTACAAGCGGCGGCAATTGCTGGCATCCGGGCTATCCTGGTTCATGCTATTTCGGAAGAGGCTAAGGAATTCTATTCTAATTGTGGGTTTACGCCTTCACCTGTCGCGCCAATGACACTGATGATAACGATAAAAGATGCTAAGGCGGCTCTCGGTATTGAGTAGTGTTTTTTAAGAAGAACCCCCCGTGGTTGCCCGATAATTGTAGGGGCAAACCCCCCGTGGTTGCCCGATAATTGTAGGGGCAAACCCCCCGTGGTTGCCCGGTGGTTGCGCGGTGTGTCCCTACCTTGATGGTTATACCTGACCATACATCACGCCGGGGCGGGCACGGGGGCACCGCCCCTACCAGTTACATGAAAATCATGAAATTACGATTTTGGTGGGATTGCTGATGTGGCAACCCAGGTGCGATCGCCACAATGATTGGTAGGTAACCGGGGCGGGCACGGGGACACCGCCCCTCAAAACACATCAAAATCATGAAATACGATCCTAGTAAGCATCACCGTCGTTCCATTCGCCTCAAAGGATACGATTATTCCCAAGCAGGGGCTTATTTTGTCACTATCTGCATCAATGGAGGTTTGCACACACTAGGTCAAATCAAAAATGGTGAAATATACCCCAGCGAATCAGGGCAGATGGTGCAAACTGTATGGAATGAATTGCCATTCCATTATCCTGGGGTAACCGTGGATGCTTTTGTATTAATGCCCGATCATATTCACGGAATCATTATTTTAACCAACAACACCGTAGGGGCGGTGCCCCCGTGCCCGCCCCCCCCGTGCCCGCCCCCCCCGTGCCCGCCCCCATCCTACAAACCAATGACATTGGGGGATGTGGTTCATCGGTTCAAATCTTTGACCACTACCAAATACAGACAAGGAGTTAATGAATTAGGTTGGACTCGTTTTGAGAAAAGGTTTTGGCAACGAAATTATTTTGAGAAGATCGTTCGTAATCAAAAATCTTTGGATAAAATTCGCGAATACATCCTCAATAATCCTCTAGCGTGGGAATCTAAACCGTTGCATTTGCAAAAATATCACCCTAAACCGGATTTTTAGGGGCAACCACGGGGGGTTTGCCCCTACAATTATCGGGCAACCACGGGGGGTTTGCCCCTACAATTATCGGGCAACCACGGGGGGTTTGCCCCTACAATTATCGGGCAACCACGGGGGGTTTG
>ERZ1066134.676-NODE-676-length-13898-cov-7.758434_pt1 | contig 13898 bp, 14 predicted proteins | sample MGYA00382781_ERZ1066134 | MGnify/ENA primary metagenome ERZ1066134 (study PRJEB33369, sample SAMEA5778364) | biofilm metagenome | biome: Industrial cooling water; feature: Water cooling tower basin; material: Biofilm | place: United Arab Emirates | collected... | reverse complement strand
CTGTTAAACAACGAAAGGCCTGTGTAAATCACAAATATCCACACGCAAGTCAACACTAACTTTACTGCCACGTGGCTATCGGGAATATTCAAAATATTGGTAAGCAGCAAATACATGCCAAAAAGCGGAATAATGGCAGATTTCAATACATTGAGTGGGGCATTGTTAATTACTCCTTTTTTTACCAATTTGTATTGGACTTCATTGATAATGATGACAATGATGGGCAATGCCAAAAGGAGTATCAGCCCATAAATGAAGTAATCTTCGTTGAAAATATCTATATTGAACATAGCGTTTTAATGATGTAAATAAATGGAAGGATGGGAGCTGCGTTGCATTTCATAAAATGAACAAGGCACAAATAACCTATTGATTAGCCTCATATTATAAAAGAGGCTAATCAATAAATTCACTAGGCATTCAAATCCAGTTTCCAAGCATCGATGTTGTTGCCTACAGTAGAAGTCACAGATGATTTTTTGAAAGAATAATAGTCGCCTGTGCTGTCTTTTACTTCATTGCTCACGAGAATACTGCCTTGTTGGGCATGTTTGCGAAGCTCTTCGGCTATGATGGTAATGCTTCCCCACACATTGTAACTCACCTTTTTGTTTCCAAACAATCCGTCATAAATGTGCCCTGATGCCACACCTGCCACATAGCTGAGGTTTTTAGATTTGTTTGAGTTAAAAAGCTGCAATTGCGACACAAATTCTTTTAAAAAGTCGATTGAACGCTTGGTATGGTCAAGCTTTGGAGTGGCCAAACCACAACTATACACAAAATAGCCGTTGAGAGATATTACTTTGTCCATGCCAAATTTGCTTGCCATGTCTTCTACCACGTTTAATAGTTCTGTAAACATATTCAGCCTCTCGGTTTCAGGTAAAGATTCTAGTTGCGCCAGTCCTAAAATCTCAACTGAAACTATGGTAGAATTGGCACTGATGCTATGAATGTTATTTTCGCCTTTCAAAAAACGTTTTGAGATGTTTTCAGGCAAAAAGTTCTGCACAATATTTTCGTACTTAGTGTGGTATCGGCTCACCTCTGCTTTGCGCTCCTTTAGGCTTTGTAGCACTATGTTAAAGTCTTCTGAGAGTTCTCCAATTTCATCATTTGTGTTGGTGGCTATCACCACATTTTCATTACCTTTCATCACTTCTTCCACTGAGTTTTTGAGAGTCTCAACGGGCTTTATGAGCCTTGAGGAAACAATAAGTGAAAAAATAGTGATGAGAATAATGAGAACAACAGACACGCCCAGTACTTTCTTTTGAAAATCATAAAGTGGTTCATAGGCCTCAGCAGCATCTTTTTCTACTAGCATTGCCCATTTTAATCCCGGCAAATTGAGTGGCTGAAAAGCACTCAATACCTCTATATCCCTGTAATCTCTCACATCTTTGTAGGTAGAATGGCCTTTGAGTGCCTCTTCTGCAGCGGCTGTCCTCACTTCTTGCAGCAAGATAGACTGCTTCATGTTGTCTATAGCTACTATTTTTTCTTCGGGTACATTGATGTCTTTTAGAAGTTTTATCAATCCCTGTGGGTCTTCGAGCAAAAAGCGAGAGTTGCTGCGCATCAGGTAATCAGAACCAATGATATACGATTCACCCGTTTTGCCCATACCATCGTTTTCCCACGATTTGTAGCTCGTCATCAAATCATCAATTACATCTATCGATATTTGAAGCACTAATATTCCAATGAAATTATAACCATCATAAACAGGAGCCGCCACAAACGCAGCCGGCTCGCCATACGATGGACGATAGAACTTATAGTCTATGAAACGCCCTTCGCCTATGTCGTGATTTTCTTTCACGCTTTTTACCAACTCAGCCAAGTTACTTTCTCTATAAGGTCCTGTGTAGATATTGGTACCGAAATCTGTTTCTTTAAACACAGTGTAAAGAATATCGCCTGTTTCTGGTTCTATCAAAAACAAGTCATAAAAGCCCAACTTATCGATGAGTTTGTGCATCAAATCGTGGTACTGCATGTGCACTCTGGTGTAGTTGCTGCTGTCGTTGGCTTTCACCAGCTTATCTTTCTCACCTATGGCATTGCTATTTTGCAGAATATAGTGATACTGTAAATATTTGGCCGATTTACCCGTAGGAATAAAAAAATCAGGGTTTGTTTCTGCCTTTAGGTTTTTAGACAGCTTTCGATAAAAATCGGTGTAAAATTTCTCAAACTCAAATTCCGAACCTTTGGGCAATGGCTCGTTAGAAGCTTGATAATATGCCTCCTTGAAATCTTTCATTGCCTGAATAATGGTGTAGTCATGGCAAAGAAACTCTATTTGGTCTTTGGTATCTATGAAATAATCTTCCAACTCCCGGGCCTTATTTGCCCTGATGGACACCAATTGGTCGTAGACGTTTTTCTTCACTATTTGTTTACCAATAGTAACAGAGAAAAACAGCACAATGAGCACGGCCGCCAAGCCGATGAACAATAGCGAAAACAGCAGCTTGCTTCTAAAGCTTAAGCTGGAGAATTTAAACTTCATTTATGTAGGTGTGGGGTTTTGATTGTTTTTTACAAAGCTGTTTGGTGCAGCTATTGTTATTTATATATAGGTATTCTACTCTGATTTTAAACTTTTTGGGTCATTACATAATAGGGCTCTTCTAGTTTTTTTCTACTCTTTTTCTTGTTTTTTATATATAGGGGCATAATAAATACAATCCAATACAAAATTGTGGCGATTCCAGCTATAAACGTATATCTACTCCAAATCATAAGACCTACTTCGAAGAATTCGTCTAACATCCACAAGCTATTTGCTGAAATCCAAAGTACCACAGAAAGGTTTGGTAAAAAATGAAATCTGTCGTTTCGAGACAACCAAGTGATGTAAAAAGCCAAAGTTATGGTAGGGATTATCATCATAGTACCCAACTCCTTATAACCATGCGACCAGGCTATATCTTTTAAAAACCATAGTGGAATGTGTAAATTCTCTAACAAACGTTGGTTAAATTTTCTCATTAATATACCATTGCACGGCTGCAAATATGGGTCTTATTCGTAAATATTATATTTAAAGTTATGTTTCCAAGTATAAAAAGATACCAAATTTCGATAAAGCAGATGTTTTCCACGTTATAACGGTGGTATTTTTCAATCCATAAAGTTTTTCTTTTTGTTTAGCTCCACCACCACAAATATTGCTGTAGCTAGCATTACTACTCCTAGCACAGCATATACAAAGTTTCGAGCCATTACAGAACGCCTTTTGGCAGACTCAAGCTCTTCGTCCAGTTGTTTCTGAATGAGTTTAGAAGAATAATCCAATTTGCGCTCCAACTTATCAAATAAAAGTTTGCTTGGGCCGGTCAGTAACTCTTTCGTAGCTTTTCTTTGTCCGCCATCATAAAGCTTTATTATTTTGTCTGACACCAAGGTGTATTCCACAAATTCTTCTGCCAAATCGAGTGAAATTTCGTCCACAATTTTGTCTTCATTTCCGGCATTGATGTAGTCAAAGTCTTTGATGAGATAGTCAAATCTGTTTTCTGCCTCAAAAATCTCAGATTTATTGTTTCCAATTTCTTCTTTGTCGGTGAGCGAAAACAGCTTCCACTCCAGCTTTCTGTGCATGTAAAGCTCTGCTTTTAATTTTTGTAGGCTTAAGATTGATTTGGATTTTACTTCAATGATGTCTGTGTAGAGCCCGTTTGCATTTTGCAGGATATTGAGGATATAAAAATTGGAAAGCAGCATCACAAACACAATACTCACCACCGTTACCAAAAGCTTGTAGCTAAACCTGCCAGCCGACACCTTGCGTGCCTCCAAATAGTTTTTTATGGTCTCGTCTGTAAAAATAGGCTTGGGATCGTTGTAAAACACTTGTTCTTCCATGTATATTTTTTAATGTGTTTTTTCAAATTTAAACCTGAAAAATGGCAATGCTATGATAAAGCGAATGGTCATTTGAAATAGTAAAAACAAGCTAACGGAGGTGAAAATGAGGCATATTACCATCAAATAGCCATCATAGTGCGAGGTGTCGAGTATGCGATGAGGTAGTTTGATGGCTTGGGTGATGATTTCAAGCAGCAACCCAAAAATGAGCAAGCCCATACCAAACAAGTGTGCTTGTTCGCTCAAATAGTCTTCCGTTTTTGCTCTTTGTTCTTCCCACACCTTGCCCGATAGTTTCAAAATGGTTTCCCGCTCTTCCAGCACCACTCCATATCCTACCAAAATGGTGGCCAAACCATCTATCACTTCCACCACTTCGTTGTACTCAGTTTCTATCACTATCCCGTTAAACCAATTGAAAATAAACACCACTTCCTCGAAAATAACAGGAGCAAAGGCGATAAGAATAAAAGTTGAAAAAATAATCACTACATAGCTATTCATGAGAATAGCAAAAAGATTACGGGAGTTTTTCAAATAGATTTTGGGCTGAGTTTTTGAGAAAACAGCTTCAAAGCCGTTTTTTTTGACATATTTAAAAATATTTTTGAAATAATGTATTATTTGGAGCTGTTTTATTACTGAAAAAGAAAAAAATATCAATCAATTGAATTGGCAATGTTAACATAAACTTATTTTTAGGTATTTTTTCAAAAAACATATAATTTTCAAAAACTAACTTTATTTTTACAATATCTCTATTCGAATAAGCTTTGATATTCCGTTTTTGTGGCGCATAAAACTATATATTTTATCTCATGGTGGCTTTTTTTCACTCTGTGTTTGATTTCAAAAGTCAACTCCCAAACCCCAAGTGGTAAAATAAAAGACCCAATTCCACTTACTGCTTTTCAAGCAGAAAATATAAAAATATATCTTCAAAAATCCAGTGAATTTGAAAAAGCATCCGATTTCAAAGAAGCTACTCGCTATTTGAACATGGCTGGCACTATTTATTGGGAAAATTTTCAATATGATGCCGCTTTAGAGCTTTTTTTACGCTCTGTTTCGCTCAACGATAAGCTAGACAATGAAAGTGGCATGAGCATGATATACAACAATGTTGCCATGCTCTATTCCGACAAAGCCGACTATGAAAACTCGCTGAAATATTTCTCAAAATGCCTTGACTACAGGCGCAAAACCAAAGAGAAAATAGGGATGATAGCTACACTCATCAATTTGTCGGTGGTGCTTAATAATTTGAAGCAATGGGATAGATCTATCCAAAATTTGGAAGAGGCCTTGGTATATGCCAAAGAACTCAATGACTTGGAACAGATAAGACTCTGCTACGGAATGCTTTCTGAAACTTACGAAAAAGCGGGCAACACCGAAAAATCACTTTATTATTTTAATTATTATAGAAGCATCCATGATTTACTGAGCAAATCAAAAGTAGAAAAAGCAGAGCAAAAAGCTTTTGAGCAGGAAATTAGAAACAAGGAATTGGAAATTGACAAAAAAAACAAGGAGATAGAACTGCTTAAAAAACAAGAAGAACTCAGCTATGAACAAGCGCAGATTTCACACCTGTATGACACACTTTCAAAACAAGAAGTGATATTGAGATTGATAAAAAACGAATCGGAAAAAAAGGCAGCCGAAGCCGACAAGCAAAAAGCTGTGTCGGAAAACGAAAAAATCATCCGCAGGGTGTCGATTTTTGCTATCATCATAGTGCTTATTGTTTTTAGCCTCATTTTCATCAACAGATTTCAAAGAACTTTGGGCGAATCGAAAATTGAAGAGCAAAAAAAGGAAATTGAAACTCTAAGAAACGTGATTTTTGAAATGGGGCAAGAAATAGAGAATTTGAAACAAACAATATATTAAGCAAAACAAGATATGCGTCAATTAGAAATTTTATACGCTACTTTTATCGTCATTCTGTGTCTTTTGGTAGAGTATTGGGTAGTGAAATCAAATGACTCAATACTTTTTTCTTTTTCAATCATCATCCTTTGTATGATATTAAAAATAGGGTATATCATTACCCAAAGCTTTAAAAGTATCATTGGGATAGTAAAAAAAGGCACTGCCTATCATCAATATTTGCTTTATGTTTCATTTATAGCCATCATAATCACAGCTTCTTACGGTTCAGATTTTTTTGCACTCCAACTGCTTGCCCCCGATTCATTTGATGGCATGGAGGGCATTACGAACGAATTTGAGGTGTTTTTTAAGATGTTTTACTTGAGTTTACTTTTGTTTACAAACTTGGGAGTGGCCGATATTTCTCCGGCATCTACATATTCTGAAATTTTGGTGATGAGCGAGGGTATCATTGCCTTTGTGTCGCTTATTTTTATGCTTTCAGACTTTACTTCGCTGCGCGAATCTTTTTCAAAGAAAGATGAAAATTTGATTATAGAAGATGGCTCTAACATTTAAAACCGAACGATATTTTTATCGAATGCTCTTGGCTTTGGGCCTCGTGTTGATGTTGTCTGCAGCAGAATACTTTTTAATTCAAGCATTTACTCTTAGAATTGTACAAATCCCGCTTTTGCTTTCATTTACTGCGGTCAAACTTTTTGTCATAGTAAGGCTGGCTTTGCGGTCTATATTTTATCATGTGATCAACGGAGTGGAATACACCGTTTATTTGGTCTACATTTTTTTGGCTATTATTTTATTCATTTTGAGCTTTTGTTCCGATTTTGTTTGTATTTATTTATTTGACAAAACCAGTTTTGAAGGATTTGACGCCAACATAAGTACCAATAAAATGATATTTGAAATGTTTTTTCTCAGCACTGCATTTTTTACTTTTTTGGGTGCTATCAATGTGAGCCCTGCCGGTACTTTGGCTGAATTTTATTTGCTGTTGGAGTCGCTGGTTACCTACATTGGCTTCATATTCTTTTTATCTAATTTCAGCAATGTACGAAACACACTTTTATTGCTTAGAAAAGACAAAATCATAGACTCTCTCATTAAAAAATATTCCTAATAAATCTATATATTGTAGGTATACAACAAAAAATCCCGCTTGTGCGGGATTTTTTGTTGCTATATAATGCGATCTTTATTAAACTGCATCGGCAGTGTTCATTATCTCATTTTGGATTCTGATAGACTCACCGTGTATTGACTGAAGGTAGTTTTCAACAAACTCTTGTGAAAGGCCTTTTTTCTTGCCTTCGTTCACACTTTGCTCAACAATCTCTTGCCATCGACCCGATTGCAAAATAGTGATGTTATTATCTTTTTTGTACTGACCTATTTCTTTGGCTATTTCCATACGCTTAGCGATAAGATTTAGCAAATCTTTGTCGATACTATCAATGGTGTCGCGCAATTCTTCCAATTTGTTAAGCACAAACGGGTCAGAAGTAGTTCTGTCTCTCACCACCAAACCATTCATGATACGACCCAATTCATCGGGCGTAACTTGCTGCTTGGCATCAGAAAGCGCTACAGATGGGTCTCTGTGGGCTTCTATCATCAAACCATCATAATCTAAATCCATAGCCTTTTGAGCCACTTGCTGTATATATTCACGAGTGCCGCAAATGTGCGATGGGTCACAAATCATAGGCAGTGCAGGGATTCTTCTTCTTAGTTCAAGAGCAAGCTCCCAAGTAGGTTTGTTTCTGTATTCAGATTTGATGGTAGTTGAAAATCCTCTGTGAATAGCGCCCAATTTGGTGATTCCTGCTTTATTTAAGCGCTCCAAACCACCAATCCATAGTTCTAAATCGGGGTTGATAGGATTTTTTACAAATACAGGAATATCCACACCTTTCAGCGCATCTGCAATCTCTTGCATTCCAAAAGGGTTTACTGTAGTTCTAGCACCTATCCATAGGATATTTACACCAGCTTTCAATGCTTGTTCTGCATGTTGTGCATTGGCTATTTCTGTAGCTACAGGTTTTCCCACGGCTTTTCCTGCATCTGTAAGCCAAGAAAGTCCTTCCATGCCTATTCCTTCAAAGGTACCCGGTCTGGTACGTGGTTTCCATATTCCGGCACGGATGATAGAAACTTGAGGATAATATTTGGCTATGCCTTTCACCGTTTCCATCACTTGTTCTGCACTCTCTGCACTACATGGGCCCGAAATCAATATTGGAGCCTTTAAATTGTAGCCCCAATTTTCTACGGGCTCTAAGTTCAAATCTATTTTCATTTTAGTAATCTATGTGTATTCGTTTTTAAGAAATTTAGTATTTAATGTTTATTGGTTGCGCTAAACAACCCCATTTAAACAAATTTAAGCCAAGCCAATTGGAGAAAATTTGCCAAAGATATGATTTTAAATTGATAAAATGGGATATAAAATTGCTAAAATGTATGCCTTGCGAAAAGGCAAATAAATATTAACCGGCCTTTTGGGGCCAAAATCGAAAGAAGAAAAAAGTAAAAAGAGTATATAGCACCTTATCTGGCATAAGCTTTGTTTCTTGATTGGAATAAATCAACAACAATCATAGTTGGAATAGACAAAATAGCTAGTAAAAATAATATACCAACTAAGTATAAAGCAAATAATTTGCCTTCGTCTGTTGCCAACATGTGTGCTAAATCATTCATTTTTATTCCTAATCAAAGCCCAAATGTATAAAATCAAGGCAGTAAATGCAAATATAAATACAATAAGAAAAATTAATGTAGCTAAAAACAGTATTTCCTCAGCGGGACTTAATTGGGCTTTAGTAAAATAAATACTAAACACAAACGCCAAACCGGCAATAAACCCTGCCAATATTTTTAGCAGTTCTATCAAAAAGTTTATTTTTTATAGAAAATCGCTTCACTATCAACCTACTTCTTTAATGCGCTTTAGCGCTTCTTTAAGCCTTTCTTCTGTGGTGCAGACTGATATTCTCAAATAGCCCTCCCCATTTGACCCAAAGATGAATCCAGGAGTCATGAAAACATGCGCTTTTTGTAAATAATGCTCTGTAAACTCTTCTGAGGTCTTAAAGCGAGACGGAATGCGACCCCACATGAACATGCCTACTTGTTGTTTATTGTATACAGAACCTACATAGTCCATTATTTCCCAAATCACCTCTCGTCTACGCTCATAAATGGCGTTTTGTTCTTTGTGCCATTCCGGGGTGTTCCTAACAGCCTCGGCAGCAGCATGTTGAATAGGCAAAAAATGCCCTGAATCTATGTTGCTTTTTACTTTTAATATGTTTTGTACATACTCTGCCGCACCCACTACCAGTCCTACACGCCAACCTGCCATGTTGTGCGACTTACTCATAGAATTCAGCTCCAGTGCTACTTCCCTACCACCCGGATAGGCCAAAATACTTAGTTGATTATGATTAAGTATTGAGCTGTATGGATTGTCGTGCACTATCAAAACTTTATGTTTTTGAGCAAAAGCTATGGCTTTTTTAAAAACTTCGTCAGTGGCGGGTGCTCCTGTGGGCATATTAGGATAGTTTAAAAACATCAGCTTCACTTTGCTGTAGTCTTCTTTATCCATTTTCTCAAAATCAGGGTAATAGCTGTTTTTTTCCAACAAATCGTAATGTCTCACTACTGCCCCAGCTATTCTGGTGGCAGAAGTGTAGGTAGGATAGCCCGGATTGGGCACCAACACCTCGTCTCCATGATCTAAAAAAGTCAATGCAATGTGCATAATGGCTTCTTTTGAGCCGAGCAATGGCAATATTTCAGTGTCTACGTTGAGGTCTACACCGTAAAGCGACTTGTACTTATCGGCAAAAGCTTGGCGAAATTCTTTGATACCTACATACGACTGGTAGCCATGGTTTCTAGGGTTTTGAGCAGACTTTATCAGCGCATTTATTGTGGCTTCTGATGGTGGTAAATCAGGATTGCCTATACCCAAATTTACCACATCAATACCTTGTTGGTTCATTTTGCTGATTTCTTTCAGCTTAAGTGAAAAATAGTATTCTTTGGTATCGGCTAGTCTGCCTGCAGGCTGGATGATCATTTTTTTGAATTACGATTTTTGATGTGCGATTTACGATTTTTAGAGGATACTATACTTTCAAAGACCACTTTTATAAGTGCCTAATAGAATAAGTTCTGTAGTTACATATTTTAATTGCGCTATGGCTTTTTCAAAATCTGCTAATTTGGTAAAGGTCAAATCAACATGAAAGAAATATTCCCATTCGTTACCTACATTGGGGGTCGACTGTATCTTCATTATGTTTATCTGATTTTCTACAAATATATCAAGCACTTTTTTCAAGCCGCCTATCTCATGCGAAAGTGAAAAACTAAGTGTTGCTTTGTTTACATTTTCAGCTTTAGAAGGCACTAAATGCTTGTTTTTATCAGATACTATTACCAAAAAACGGGTAAAATTACGTTCACTGTCTTCAATATTTTTATTCAGTATCTCCAATCCAAATTTTTTTGCCGCTCCTTCACCAGCTATGGCTGCCACACCCTTGGTTTGGTTTTTGGATATCATTTCGCCAACATAGGCCGTGTCTATGTCTTCCACCAGCTTGATATGAGGGTATTTTGCAAAAAAACCGTGACACTGCATCAGTGCCATGGGGTGAGAGCGCACTTCTTTAATATCGTTTATCGATTGGCCGGGCAAGGCTAACAGGCAATGTTCTATTTTTAAAAAAGTTTCTCCCATAATTTTATAGCCCGACTTTCTTAAAAGAGAGTAATTAAACAAAATAGTGCCTGCTATGGTGTTTTCTATTGCCATGACTGCACAATGGGCTTCTTCGGTATCGAGTGCTTTAAAGAGATTCACAAATGAATCGCACATGACCAAACTTACCTCATTCCCGAAGTACTTTTCGGTGGCTATGGCATGGTATGAACCAGTAAATCCTTGTATTGCTACTTTTAACATATTTTTTGTAAACACCTAAGTTGCAAAAAGGCTTCTATGAGCAAACAAAAAACTCAAAGAAGCCTGTTCCTATTACAGAGGAATTTGTTAATATTCTTTATTATATAAAACTTAAAGCTGTGAACTGGACATTTTGATTGCCAAATTGGTCTATATAGACCCTGTCAGCTGTCTAATGCCTGGGCTTAGGTGTCAAAATCGGCTGCAAAAAAAATGAGAATTATGCAGCTGTGCAAATAAAATTAATCAACCTTGTATTTGCGAAACCATTTGTCGTTTATGTTGAGTCCCACAAAAAATCTAAAGTAATTTTCTCTCACCAAATTGTTTTCGGTAGTACCTCGTTGCCCTAGTGAAAAAGCCAAATTTAGCATCCCTATTCCGCTAGATTTACCAATTGGTAACCCCAAGCCAAATGTAGCTGCATATTCGTTGATAGAAGTGCCGTTAATAGAGTATGGCATAATATAGTAGTAGCCACCAAATCTGTAGGCAATTCTTTTCAAATATCCTCTGATGGCATCGTATCTTGGCACATATTCAAGCCCTGCATTTAATTTGTGGCCTGTGGTGAAAATATTTACTGGTGCAAAACTTTTGTAACGCGAATAATCAATGTAAGTGTAGTCTATAGAGGCGTTAAATTTGTTGAATCGGGTAAAAGTGCTGCCAAAAGAATATTCCGAGGGCAAAACAGCATCGGACTTGGTTTGCGACACTGTGTCGCTGTAAATAGAAAACCCATTGGAACGGCTCAAGATATTGGTAATTAACTCACGCCTGGCGCTCATTGCCCTATTGAAAGTGGCGGTAGCCCCAAATCCAATCTGATTTTTTTCATTAAGCTTTCTGATATAGCCTATTGATGGCTTAAATTCCAAAAAACGGTAGATTTCTGATGACTTGATTTGAGTGGTGGTATTTACGATTTCCAACTGCCCGCCCTGTATGTTCTGCAACAAACCATTATTTCTGCGTGTGATAGTTCCCAAAATAAATGAAGTTTGTAATCCTACAGAAAATCCCTTTGGCAATTTTATGGCATTGGTAATAAAAACTTGATTGAGTCCGCCCTCCAAAAACCGTGAATTAAACACATAGCCCGAATCGACCATTTCATTTGTAGAAGAAATAAGTCCGTCTATTTTAGCCTCGGTTCTATAGCGGGTATTGGCGTTGGAATAGGGTGCTATACCTGCTATCACGGTCCAGTTTTTTTGAGAAAGGGGTATCAGAAGTGATAAATATTGAATGTTTCCGTTTAATATTCTTTGATTGCCATTTGCAGTAGAAAGTCGCAGATTTTGCCCATAAAAACCGCCTTCAAAAATCACAAACTGGCGATTGTATGCTGCCATGGCCGGATTCTTAAAGTTGATTTGATATGGAAGTGCAGAAGCCAGCCCCGCACCGCCAGTGCCTACCATTCGGGCATTTACCAACGTTTCTACATCGCCATAGCCAAATTGTGAATAGGGGGTTTGTGTAATGCCCTGTGCAAATAAAAATTGCACAAAAGACATACACATAAAAAGAATACTAAGCTTTCTCTGCATTATATATTAAAATTCTATTGAGCCCTATCAAAACGAGCTCGGGAACTGCAAAGATGCGCTGTTTTATTATACTTTCAAAAAAAGGGCCATCACCTCCGCAAATAATTACTTTCAGTTGAGGATAACGCATTTTATAAGAAGAAATTATGCCTATCAGTTCATTTTCAATCCCTCCCACTACTCCTGATACCATTGCTTCTTCTGTGTCTTTACCGATAAGTTTATATTTATCTTCTTTATATTCAAGCAGTGGTAATCTTGAGGTGAAATGATGCAATGCCTTAAAACGCATTTTCAAACCCAAAGAAATGCTTCCCCCATGATAAACAGCATTTTCATCAACAAAATCATAGGTGATACAAGTGCCTGCATCTATCACCAAACAATCTGTTTTAGGATACAAATAATTGGCCCCTACCACTGCTGCCAATCGATCCATTCCCAAGGTTTCGGGCGTTAAATATGCATTGATGATTGGCGTAGGGGTTTTGTACACCAATTTTGTCAACCTTGATTTATTTTCTATCAGATTAATAATATGTGTGGCATCGGCAGTGACAGTAGCAGTGATTACCGATGCTTGAGGATGGTCATTGACCAGTTTTATAAGCTCTACCGGACTCAGAGCATGATAATAATCCATTAATTTATCCCCTTCAAAAACAGCAGCTTTGGCAACAGAATTGCCGAAATCAATGGCTATATTCATATTTTTTATGCTTCTAGATTGGGATTGTGAAAACTTCGCAATCAACAATCAAAATTTAAGAATCAAAAATTATTACTGATATAATATTTCAAACTCAGTTCTGCGATTTTTCTTTCTGCCTGATTCGGAATTATTGTCGGCAATGGGGCGTTCAGAGCCATAACCCACATATTTGATTCGTTCTCCTTCTATTCCCTTTTTTACCAATAATTTGTAAATGGCTCTTGCTCTTGACGTAGAAAGCTCCTTGTTTATCTCAGTTGAGCCTTTGTTGTCCGTGTGGCCTGATATTTCTATTTTAACAGATGGGTTTTTAACCATAAAATGATATAATATGTCAATTTCATCAAATGAATCCATATCGAGCGATGCACTTCCCGTGGCATAGAAGATGTTTCTCATCACTATTTTTGCCCCTACTTTGGGTTTGGCAAGTACAATTTTCTCTTCTATCACGGGCATAGACTTTGTGGATTTCAGAGACAAATCAATATTATTTGAAGCAAAAATATAGCCATCTTTCTCTATATCTATCCCATATTGAAAGCCTTTTTCTAAAGGTATTGAGAAAGTACCATCGGCTGCGGTGTGGTATTCTTTTGCTTTTTCGTTGGAGTTTTCTTTTTTAACCTTTATGTTCGATTCGATGGGGTGCTGCTCTTCATCAAGAACAGTACCTTTGTATTGAACTATGTTTGCAGAAGCTACTGTAGTAGCATGTGCTTGATGCGGGGTATGGTGTGTAGTAGCATGATGTCCGTGAGGTTTTACATGGTGTTGCCCTTCATGGTGTTTAAGGGTAGATGGATGCACTGCGGCTATGTGTGAAGGCGCGGCACTGCCAAGCGACACAGTGATGAGTGGA
>ERZ1066134.671-NODE-671-length-13957-cov-4.440656_pt1 | contig 13957 bp, 10 predicted proteins | sample MGYA00382781_ERZ1066134 | MGnify/ENA primary metagenome ERZ1066134 (study PRJEB33369, sample SAMEA5778364) | biofilm metagenome | biome: Industrial cooling water; feature: Water cooling tower basin; material: Biofilm | place: United Arab Emirates | collected... | reverse complement strand
GGCTCTGTCAGGTAATCACCTGGCCCTGCAATCTCTGACGACGGGCAGCAACTATGTCTGGGATTTAACCTACGAAGTGGACCCTTCCCTGGCGATCGACTATTTGCTCGACATTGTCTTAGGCCACTCGACGAATCTCGGGAGCCTGATTGGTGCCCTGGTTGAAATTTCTCATAAAAAGATATTTAGAGATATCAGGTTTAACCTGTTATTTGCCAAACTCAAGGCCCTGCAAATTAAATATGACCAGCAGGTAGAAACCTCAGACCTGGATGGCAATACCTTACAAACCTTGAGTCAAACTTTTTTGAGTAGCCTGGGTTTGCCATCAGATATTTTTCAAAACCTGTCCTCCCATCCAGCCTCCCAAATGAATGATTATTTCTATGCCAATATGCTTTTAATTCGGTGTAGAAAAGCTGCAGTTCGGGTGTCGCCTCAAGTCTGGCAGACGATCGAGGCTGGGATGTTAAAGTTGCCAGATTAAGCTCAAAAATAATTTATCAAACTGTCGGGGATGTTTTATGGAACATCCCTAAAATTATGGCTTCTGGTTCTACTAATTGAGAGTTTTATTTAGAGTTTTCTGCTTAACTTCAGCCAGTTGGCAATTCCGTGATTAGGTACCATTCCTGCTACCCCAAGCTGAATTCCTGGCATAACTTTTTCGGCGATGGCCGTTGCCGAATCAACCTCGATCGCAGCCTCCGATTCTGGCAGTAAGGGCTCGCTTACAGAAGTCTGTAACGCCCTTGAAGCCATCAATACCAGCTCTGGCTGACTGGCTGAACTTTTGAGTAAATTACTGCAAATTAGATCTGCAAACTCAACATCAAAATGGTGCTGGGGCCGACCATTGAGTTGCCACTTCAATAGAATATTGTTGACCGAGACAATCTTGTATCGGCCCTGATGAATTGATTCGATGATGGCTGCAATGACCCATTTAGTCGGATAGTTTTCTACCAGATCTTCAACCACCTGGGAAATCGCCTGTTTTTCCAGGTCAAAACTGTAATACTCCAGTAAGTCAGCAATCGTTTCAACTGGCTTTTTTCGCATCTTCCCCATGTTTGGCTAAAGACACCTATACTATATATCTGTCGGTCTTAAATGAATCATTTTTATGATGAAATTGTAGGGGTAGTTTACTCAGATTGTTGTTGGTAATTATGGTTAATCAATCTACCCTGCTCTAATGAATTTCAGAAAGATGGACTTCAGAAATTTAATCGCGATCGCTAAAATGTTGTCGTCCTACCTGCTGCTTGTGCAATTGCCTCTTTGGTCCGCTGGCCACTCCTCGATCGCAGCCTGCTCAATTTAAGGCTGGAGCGAAAAAGTCTGGGGGCGAGTTGGGGCCAGTTAAAGTGAAGATGATGTAGTTATTGGTGTCATAGTTCTCGGTCGGGTAGTAAATCACTACGACCGAGATGCCTGGTTGGCTACTATCGATCGCCCGGTGGCAGTTTGGATCTGACAACCGGTGCCGTTCGATGTAGGCAATTTCGGGGCCTGTAATCTTTTCGGTATAAACCACCGCCCCGGGGCCGTAGATACTGTAGCCCTCCCGGGAAAGAGCCACGATCTGGTTATAAAACCGACTCAGGTTACTTAACACCTGCCGGGAAACCGGTTGAATCGTCAGGGTTTCTACCAGCTCTGGTGCCGATTCTGGTTTGGCAATCCGCTCCAGAAGCTCACTGCCTTCGGGGGCCCACTCCAGTAAATCCCCAGGCTGGCATTTCAGGGCTGCACAGATACCATTTAACCGTTCTGGTGTCAGCCGCGGCATTTCGTCGGTCTTCCGGAGCCGGTACACAGAATTTTCCGTGATATCCAGCGCATCCGCCAGGTCCTTGTTGCGGATGCGTTTTCTAGCCATGACTTCATTGAGCTTCCAGCGGATCACGTTTGTCGGAAACAACTCATCCTATAAAGGATACTATTCATCTTCTAAAGTCGGACGTTCTACGCGAGAAGACGAAAAATATTCGCATCATGTTGACTTCTCTCGACGCGTCGCGTAGAATTATCGTATCAACAAAAAGGTTGACCGCCCCGGTTCCCCAACGTACTAGGGCAGGGAACCAGAAGCGGCCAACGCTTAACTCGATTATGGAGCTAACAACAATTATGGCATCTGCTACTCTTTCCGTCGAAACTTTACGCTACTCGATCGCTCAACTGCCGGTTGTTCCCTTCAACTTTTACAAAGCCTTACTCAGCCACAAGCCCCGCTCTAGCCGGGAAACGGCTCAGCCCGATGAGGCTTTTCAGCGCACCTATTTCCCTGAGAAAAACTCCAGCTGGAATCTCGCTTGCTTCATGACCCGGCTGGTTGAACTGCAACCCAAGCGCACCCGGGCCAGCTGGTTCCAGGGGCGCACGGCTAAAGAACAGGCTCTCTCCTACTGGACTGGGGCACGGGAAGCAGAACGGTTAGAAGATGATGAACGGGGTTCTGGTCGGCTGGCCCTGGTTACCAGCCCCGCTAGTCGGCGGAAATCGAACGCTAAAGTAACCGACATTAACTCTGTCACAACTCTGCCCTTTCGGATGATTGCCATTGGTTCCCGGCAGGCAATTATGGACAATATCAAAGCGTTGCATCATCTCGGTTATGCGGAAGCGATCGAATGGAGCAAACTGCAACCCGGGGGCAAACCTGGTACCTTCATCAGCATTTTGACAATCCGCGGCACCAGGGGACACTGAAAAGCTGTTACTAATTGCCAGGTCATTCAACCAGAGGTAGTTCTCTTCAATCAAGGGAATTACCTCTCACTCTAATTGCTGATGATGAGTCGGGTTCGGGATATGGAGTTTGCTGTTAGCAGGGATGTTACTGATAACGTCCCTGCATTCCAGGAGGTCACCTCTCGCCATGACAGATCAACAGAAAAAAGCAACACTGAAGGTCAGTGCTGCTTCTACAAGGCTCAGTAATACCAGTCAGTTAACTGGCTTCCGGCATCAGGGGCATGGGTTCTTCCATCACCGCTGCGATTTCTTCCATGGCTGGAGGTATCTGCTGAGAAAACAGAGAATCCAGGTCTGCTGGATCAAAGCTGGGTTCTCCCGGCTCTGCCTCGCTGCTGGCTTCTACTTCTGGTTCCAAAGCCACGGGCTTCGGTGGTACCAGAGCCAGCGTTACCTCTGGACTCTCAGTTTCGGCTACCTCTACCTCATCGGGAAGGGGCGTGGCGATTGCGTCGGGCATAGCCGTGGCGATCGCCTTTTGAACCTTCACCGGAGGTTGATTCCGAATAGTCCGGGGCTGTTCCAAATGGTCAGCAATTTTCTCCTTCAGGCTGGCCAGTTCCTGGCGGCTTAAGTGAGAGAAAGATTGAAACAACCGCTCAATCCGCTGATTAGAACGATGCTTCAGTTCAACTTCAATTTGATCCTTTCTCAGTAGAAGTTCAACGTCACTTAAGAGTTGCAATTCACTGCTAAATTGATCCTTTCTCAAATTCATAATCACCTCAATATCACTGGTGTGTTGGGTCGATACGGCTTTATAATACTGATACCGCAACCTTTTGGGAAACATTATTCCGGGTAAAGAAAAGAATGCAACCCAAATAAGACGTTAGTAGCGGTTTTCAACGATCTTTCATTGGCAAATTCATCACCTGTTTAATTGATCGTTGCTGAAAATGTAATGATGTTTCAGGAGTAAAGAGACATGAAATGTCCAAGTTGTGCATCTACACAGGTACTCAAAAACGGGCACCGAAAAGAGCGACAGTGCTATAAATGCAAACAATGCGGTCGCCAATTTTTAGAAACCTATCGTCCCTGGAGCTATTCCCACAAAATGCGAGAACGCTGCATTCGGATGCATCTCTATGGCATGGGCCTGCGAAATATTGAACGCATCACAAACGTCCACCATACAACGGTTCTGAGATGGGTGCGGGACGCCCAAAAGCAGTCGGCGGCCCCAGAAGTGGCCCGGGATGAGATCAACTCTTAGCGGCCGGTTCCAGACTGGCTAACAGTAACCAGCAGGGGAGAAAGTAAGCTGCCAGAATATCATCGATCGCCCAGAACTCGTTGTAACTGTCCCTGGCACAGTAAGCGCCAATAAAGACCAGCAATAGATCTTGAAAGGGCAGCAGGCTCTGGTTGGCGATGCCATCGGTATAAAGGCTGTCGATGGCATTTTGCAGATGTAACAGGTTGCTGGCAATTTGGGCAAAAATGCCCGTTTCCCCGGCCATGGTTGGTAGATAGCCGGTGTTGTATTCTTCCAGGAAAATCTGGTACAGATGAGCGATCGCCTGTTTTAGATTAGTTTGCAGTTCCAGGGAATCGACCCTGGCTCCGGTTGTTCGCCATTCTGCCAGCAGATCCCGCTCCAGATCCGAAGACTCAAATACCGAGATCTGAACTTCCAGGAGCGATCGCAGAACCCGTAAAAACAGAAAGTCCAGGTCGGCCAGACTCAGATCCAGTTTGGTCGGCTGGCTTTTAAATAAAGAGGAGCTGAGTAACTGGTCGGCGCAGCGGGGGGCCGTCCAGATAAACTTGAACTCGGCCACATCCGCCAGGAGTTCGCCGATCAGGTGGGTAAACATCAGCCCTAACCGCTGTTGGGCTTCGGCTCGAAAAAAGGCCCTGGCCCGATCCCCATTCACCCAGACCTGCAGGCCATCCTGCTCAAAGATTTCGCGGCAGCTCAGAGGTCCTTCGGTGGTATAGGCGGTTTCCGCCGCTCGGAGCGACTCGCCACAATAGCGCAGGGTTTCGTAATCACTTTCAAATTCCGTCAGCATCGCCTGCCAGTGATGGCCCCAGATGTCATGGAGGAGAAAGGCTTCCGCCTTCTGGGTAGCAATGATACTCACCGATCGACTGAGAACCGTGATCACTTCTGAGGTCGGCACTGCTGCCTGGGCCGCAATTTGTTCGCACCAGGCCAGATTGAGATGGCGCGGGTCGCAGGGGCCAAAAATGGGAAACCGGTGAAACTGCTCAAAGCTAAACTGATTGAGGGATTGTAAAAAGCCCTGCACCTCGGTCTGGGCCTGGGGGGTTAACTCCTGCCAGAGTTCAGGAGGATTAAGTTTGCCATCCCGGTAATCCAGGCAGAAATAAAGCTGCATTGGGGTATAGAGGTAGTCAATCGCCTGACCCGGGATGGGAATAGGGCCAAACAGATTGTGAAACAGGGAGAGGCGAGCCTCGTCAGCCTCTCCCTGCCGCAAAAATTTTAAAACTGCTGTAAGAATACGAGTCTGGTTGGCAATTCGCCGATCGGTAGCAGCCAGAGCGGCCGCTAACTCCGTCTCCGCCTCCGGTGGCAGGGCAAAAATTTGACTCAGGCGGGCGATCGCTTCTGACCTCAAGAGCTGGGCCGGTATGGGGTCGGTCTGGTATTGCTCCAGGGTCGGAGAGGCCAGACTGCCCTGCCAGCGGTCTGCCCCGACCTGACGGTAGCGGGTGACGAGTAATACTGCCCGGACAAAAGTCTGCCTGATTTCCAGGGGAATGGCCTGAGCCGACAGCCGATCGCGCTGCAGGGGGTGGACAAAGCTTTTCAGGGCTTCCCGAATCTGACATAAGCGGGCCTGATAGGTCTGCACCTGATCTGCCGCAAGCTTGCCCTGGGTTAACCAGCGGGAGAGTTGTAACGCTTCGGCCAGAAGTTGACGCTGGGTGAAGTCAATTGCCGGAATTGCCATAGGTGGTAAGAGCTGGAATGCAGGGGGTGGGTTAATTCAGCCGCACCAGGCGGATTTCGGTGCGCTGGTTACGGGAGTCCGTAAAGACGATGCCCGGGAGGGGCTGGCTGAATCCCTTCCCTTCGGCCACAATATTGTTGCTCACTCCCTGGCTACGCAGGTAATCTACCACCACCTGAGCCCGTTCCTCACTCAAGGCCTGGTTCAAACTGGCCGAACCAGTCCGGGAGGTATGGCCGATCACCCTCACCCCAACGGTCTGGGGACTGAATTCGGCAATTTCCCGGGCTAACTGCTGCAGGGTGCGCTGACTCTGACCCGTCAAATCCGCTGAACCAACCTGGAAGCTGACCACCCCCCGCACCCGCAGGTTGCCAATATCGGGAGCCGCTTTAATCTGGCTGGCCTTGACGGCCCGGGTCGGTGAAGAGTTGTGGCCTTTACCGGCCAACCGATCGGCTAACTCCGGATTATCGGCCCGAATCAGGTCAATCAAAACTTGAGTATTGTTGGCGGCTTTGGTCAAAAACTTTGCTGTGTAGAGCTGATTAAACTGGGTGGGAACTTTATCCAGTCGTCCGGCCAGGGTTAGAACGGCGGCGGTCGAACCGATCCGTTTGTCTAAGGTAGAATTTGTCAACCAGGCCCTGGCTTCGGCGGCGGTGAAAAAGTCGATGCCCTGTAAAATTGTGCTGGCATCTTGCTTAGATAGATTGCCGTCTTCAGCGATTTGAGCCTGGAGTTGGGACGCATCCCGGACGTTGGTATCAATCCGCCGATAGTAGGCCTCTAAAAACTCGGAGATCACCGCGGGTTGAGACTGGATCAGCCGGTCGGAGGCTACAATGACATCCACGATCGCCCCGGGGGCATCGGCGCTGGACAGCACTACCGTATAGCCCTTCTGTCTGGCCTGGGTTACGTAAGGTTCCCAGATCACGGCGATTGCTACATTTTTGCTGGGGTCTTGCAGTAACTTCCAGGCTTCCGAGGCATCCCCTACCCGGATTGTTTCAAAATTAGATAGTTTAAAGGCTTCAAACCGGGTGTCGAGAACCAGGGCTAGATATTCGCTGGGGGTATCCCCGGCAAAGGCGATACTGAGTTGCTGGCCCCGCTGTTGATGTTGCCCGACTAACTGATTCAAATCCAGCAGAGACTTGAGTTGGGGATACTTTTTGGTGTTTAAGACGACGGCATCGGCTCCAACGGTGCGATCGATTAAGCCGACAATCTGCCCCTGGGGTTTTTGTTGCAAGAATTGATCCAGGGTGGTGACAATCAGATCGGCTTCCCCCTGATTCAGGCGATCGGCTCGCCTGGCCTGGTCAAATTCATCTTCGTAGCGCAGACCAATTCCGGTTTCTTCCAGGGCACTTTGAAAAGCCTGGTTCCGAAAGGTACTGTACCCGCTAAAGGTATCTCCCAGCAGGGTGACCTGTTTGGCCGTTTGGGGATTGGTCAGACCAATCGACGTACCGGGTAGTTTGGGCAGTAAACCGGGTTCGACTTTTCTGATTAACCACACCCCTCCTACACTGATCCCGGCGGTGATCAGAAATGTCAGGATCAGGGCTAAATCATGCCGCTTACTCATGGATGTTCTGCATTTTGCAGAGAAAGTGCAACTAGTTCTAATAGATTCCCATGCCAGTCAGGGAATTCCCTAAGCATTGGGAATTTCATAAAACCCGTAACTTAATGTTTGACAGCGTAGCTCCACCACCCTGCCAAACATTAAAAATTTGGTTTTAATTAATAGGTGATTCTACACAAAATTCAAGGAACTCACTGAAACAGTACTTTTTTACTGGCCCAGGGGAAACTGCACTGTAAATACCATCCACCCTTCCTGATTGCTGGCAGTGATGGTGCCTTTTAATTGTTCTACCTGTTTCTTAATCAGTGCCAGCCCCAGGCCAGTGCCTGAGTATTTCCAGGGATCGTTATTGGGAATGCGGTAGAAGCGATCGAACATCCGGGTCAATTCCTCCGTAGCCACGGTCACCCCAGAGTTCTTGATGCTAATTTCCAGGAAATCATTGTTGTCTACCCGGGCAGAAATCAGCAGATGCTCATGGGGAGGAGTATATTTACAGGCATTGTCTACCAGCTCGTTAATAATTCGTTGAATCAGCGCCGGATTGGTGATCAAGGTCGGTAAAGGCTTGGCAATGGCAATTTCTAAAGATTGTTGCTGGTCTCGGATTTTTTCTCGATAGGGTTCAACAATCTGAGAGATCAGGGCTTCGACATTAACGCCGGTCAGTTCCAGGGGGCCAAAGTCATCTAAACGAGACACGTAGAGCAAGTCTGTAATCAGTTTGATCTCTTTCTCACAGGCGGTTTGCAGAATTTTGAGATAAATAGATGGATTATGACTGCTGTTGGGAAAGGTGGCAGAACTCAAACTAATTTCTAGCAGTTGAACGGCCATCTTAATATTGGCCATGGGGGTTCGTAGCTCATGGGAGATAGTGTTGAGAAAGTCATCTTTGAGCCGGTTCAGCCGTTCTAGTTCTTGGACATGGGCCTGGGATTCTTGATATAGACGGGCCTGTCGCAGGGCAATAGCGCATTGATTGCTCACCTGCTGTACCAGAGAGATCTCTTCCTGGGTAAAGATGTGCTCGCTCTGCTTAATCAGCCATAAATCGCCCAGGACCCGCTGTTCTTCTAGAATTGGGCAGACCAGGAGGCTGACCGAGCCCCGCTCAGGATTGGGCAGGAGGGAACAAAACTGAAAGGATTGGCCCTGTAAAAGTTGATTGTAAATTTCCTGGGACGTGTTCATTTGCAGCACTCGACCCCGCAGTTGAAACGGCGAGTTGGTATATTCGTACCGTACCGTCGAGTGTTTCTCACTCAGGTTATACAGGGCGGCATTGCAACCATCGGCTCCAATTACCTGGGCCAGTTCCTGCATGGCAGATTGTAAAATCTGATGTTCATCCAGGCTATCTCGAACCCGATCAGTGATGCGTTTGAGGGTTGCTTCAAAGTCGTAGGCAATTTGCAGTTTGGCGGTACGGGCCTGCACCTGAAGTTCTAACTCGGTATTGAGCTTTGCCAGTTCTAACTCGGCCTGTTTGCGTTCCTGGACTTCCTGTTGTAATTGAATATTTCGTTCTTCCAGGCGGCGTTGTAACTGGCGAATTTTTAACTGACAGGCAATGCGGGCCAGGGTTTCTTCTAAGTGAAAAGGTTTGACAATGTAATCTGCAGCACCCGTACTGAAAGCTTTTACCCGATCCAGTTCTTCGCCGATGGCGCTGATAAAAATGACTGGAATATGTTGGGTTAGATAGTTGTTTTTGAGTTGTTGGCAGACTTCATAGCCATCTATATCTGGCATCCGGATGTCTAGCAAAATTAAGTCGGGCAAAATTGTTTCGATGCTGTTGAGGGCCATTCTACCGCTGGTAGCAACGCAAATTTCATAACCCTTTTGTTCTAAGGCAGAGGCCAATACCCGGAGGTTTTCTGGGGTATCATCTACCAGCAAAATCGTCTCCCGGGTCAACTCCATGGAAGCCGACATCTGTACCGGGTTGGTAGATGGAGTTACAGAAGGGGTAGAAGGCTGGCTCATAGCAGACTGGCAGTTATTACGGCCAAAATATTCCTGTTCAAAATATTTTTTCTAAAGTTAATATATTGAGAACAAAATTATTAAATTTCCCCAGAGTTTGTCAACGAGATTTCTACGTACTAAATTAATTTTAATTGGTCATTTCCATCTCCTGAACCAGGGTGAAAAGTGGGTCAAATTGATAATCTTGAATCAACTCTGTCAGAGCCGTAATTAACAGGTTTTGTTCCGGTGGGAGTTCTTGAATCAGTTTCATACAGGCACTGGGGCTGAGTCGCCGCACTGCCAGACAGAAGGCGGCTTTCCATGCCTCAGGCATCTGGGACAAACTGTCTGGGGTTAGAACATAAGGTTTCTGTAGGGTAGCACCTGGGTTGCCAGAAGGTACATCTGGTTCCCGGTAGAGATACTGAACTGGCAGGAGTTTTCCGATCGCCATAAATAACGCGTCAACCTTGAAGGGCTTGTGAATATAGTCATCACAGCCCAGGGCCAGAATCTGCGATCGTTGCTCTTCAAAGGCGCTGGCGGTAAGCGCAATAATTTTGGTTGGGGTAGCTGGCTGGGATTCTGCAGGGTTTTGCAGATCTGGGTGGCGGGTCGCTTCGATCTGCCTAATCTGTTTTGTCGCTTCGTACCCATCCAGACTGGGCATTTGCATGTCCATTAAAATCAAATCGGGTACCCAGGTGGCCCAGATGGCCAGAGCCTCTTCTCCATTGCTGGCTTCCTGTACCTCAAACCCGGCCTGGGACAAAAACTCTGTCACCAGGGTTCGGCTGGGTAGCACATCTTCGACCACCAGAATTCGGTAACTGGGCTGGCCGGGAGCCAGACCAAGCACCTGACGGCTATCGGTCTGGGCTGGTTCCTGGCTGGTCTGGGTGGTGGGTTCTACCTGGATGTAAAACTGAAAGGTAGAGCCCTGGCCAGGGGTACTCTGGACGCTAATGTTTCCCCCCAGAAGCTGGCTAAACTGACGACTGATCGTTAAGCCCAGACCGGTACCCTGGTGCGATCGCCGGCCTGCCCGCGCCTGGACAAAGGCATCAAATAGCAGGGGAAGTTCTGCGGCTGCAATCCCCACACCGGTATCGGCGATCTCAAACTGCAGGTGGCCCATCCCTGGGGAATGCTGGTTGGTGGTTGGTTGCTCTCTGGCGATCGGTTGCCACCTGACCCGCAGGGCTACATGGCCAGTGCTGGTAAATTTGATCCCATTGCCTAACAGATTAATCAAGATTTGTCGGAGTTTGCCCTCGTCGGTTTTGACAAATCGGGGAACATCGGGGGCACAGTCAAAGATCAGTTGCAACCCCTTGGTTTCAGCTCTTTGTCGGAGCATTTCGAGGGTCTGGTTGAGCAGGTCATAGAGATTACAACTCCGCACATCCAGAAACATCTGACCGGCATCGATCTTAGACATATCCAGAATGTCGTTGATCAGATTGAGCAGATGTTCGCCGCTTCTAAGGATGATATCTAGATGGTTCTGATGTTTGGGGTTGAGGGACAGATCCCGGCGCAGTAGTTGGGTAAAGCCCAAAATTGCATTCATTGGGGTTCGCAGTTCATGACTCATATTGGCCAGAAAGGTACTTTTGGCACGATTGGCCGCTTCGGCGGCTTCCTTGGCTTGCTGTAGCTCCTGCTCCGTCTGTTTGCGATTGGTGATGTCCATGGCTGTGCCAAACAGCCGCACTACTCTACCGCCACTATCTACCACCGCTTCACCCCGGGTTTCGATGAAACACAGAGTGCCATCGGGACGACAGGCCTGAAATTCGATGATGTAAGATTCCCCGGTCAATAAAGCCTGCTCTAAGGTGCTCTGGAATCGCCCTCGATCGTCGGGCTGAATCATACTCAGGTATTCTTCTAGAGTTGGTTCTGGGAGGGTCGGATCTAGACCATAGATGCGAAATAGCTCTTCGGACCAGGTAATTTGTTGGGATGATACATCAAATTCCCAGTTACCAATCCGGGCAATTCGTTGGGCCTGGGCCAGGGTTGCTTCACTGCGACGGAGACACAACTCTGTCCGCTGCCGTTCAGCTTCTAACCTGGCCCTTTCGCTGATGTCTCGCACAACTACCAGGGCTTCATTGTCGCCGCAGGCTACAACCCGAACTTCTTCTATTTGCAGTTGGTTATCGACCTGCAAAACCTGTTCATAAATTTGAATACTGCCGCTGTCGATCGCCGCCTCGATCGCCGCCATCCGCCGCTTTGCCAGTTGAGGTGGAAGGGTCTGTTGAACCTGACGACCGATAAAATCGTCAGCCTGCCCAATCACGCGAAACGTGTTGGTAGAAATGAAGTCCAGGTAGACCCCTTCCCGATTGATCCGCATGATCAGGTCTGGTAAGGCCTGCAGCAGGGCTCCCTGGCTGGCCTGACTCTGGCGTAAGGCCGCTTCTGAGCGCTTGCGTTCTCGAATATCTTCGATAATTGCCAGGTCTGAGATCGCCTTCCCGGCACTATCCCGCAGCAGGGAAGAGGTGATATGAACCCAGATGTCTTCCCCTGTTTTGGCGATATATCGCTTCTCCATGGCAAAGGCATTGATCTCACCCTGAAATAGTTGTTCCAGGTAGTGCTTTTGCACCTCCAGATCTTCTGGATGGGTCACATCGTAAAATGTGAGTTGGAGTAATTCGGCTTCGGTATACCCGAGTAATTCGCAAAACCAGCGATTCACCCGCAAAAACTTGCCCGTTGCATCGGCCTGATTAATCCCAACCGCCGCCTGGTCAAAAATTGCCTGAAACCGGCTTTCACTTTCCCAGTGGGATGCTTCTGCCAGTTTGTGTTCGGCTTCGAGGCGTTTTCTTTCGGTGATATCCCGTATCATCAGGAGAACTTCTTCGGGGGCACAGGTCACTGCCCGCACTTCTTCGTAGCGAATTCCCTGCTTCGTCTCGATCTCCTGTTCAAATACCTGAACCTGGCCGCTGGCCAGGGCTTGCTGAATGGCCTCTAGTTGCCGTGCCGCTGCTGCGGGGGGCAATACATCGGCAATAGAGAGGCCCGCTGGATCGGCATCCGGTTCAATCAGGTCAATTAAGTGATTGGTGCGAATATAGCCCTGGTAATATCCGGCCCGATTGACCCGAATCATCAGGTCAGGAATCGCTGCCAGAATCGCCCGGTTACAGGCTTCACTCTGGAGGGTTGTGGCTTCTGGAGAGGAGGGATCGGGCGATCGGGGAATGGAGGGGCGAAACACTAAAAGTAAGCAGTCTTCCCCGGCCAGGTGGCAGGAACTTGATGTCAGATGGGCCGTGATCGGTGCTGGCAGAGCCCCAGGAATCTGCACTTCCTGGTTGTGCAGGCAGGGGGTTTGTTGCAGGAGTTGTTCCAGGGGTTGGCGATCGGGCTGGGACGATGAAATTTTTAATCGCGTCAGAGACTGGCCCACTACTTCCGTTGCTTTACACCCTAACATCTGAAGAAAAGGGGGATTGGCTTCCAGGATGTGCCCTGTTGCGGTTGTAATCAGAACTGGATCAGGGAAAGCACGGAAGACCGTAGTCAGGATGGCCTGGGTCAGCTGAAAGAGGGATGAGGGTGAACCCGGTGCTTGGCCTGGTAATGATTCTGTAGGAGTTGGGAAATGAGACATTACACTTGGCTCAGGCGACTGGCGACTCGATGGAAAAACTGATTGGTTCAGGATCAGGTTGATGACAAATTTTGTGGTTGGTTGTTATACCCTAGCCAGAATTGGGGCCAGGTTCCGTAACTAGACTTACGAACAATCGGGACGGAAACCGCCTGACCCTGAAGTGAAAACAGATCTGATGGAAACAGATTTGACGAAAACCCGATCGGCCAATCTTAGACATGACTACCTGAAGGGAGGCAACCCTTCTCCTGAAACAGAACTGGGGAAGCAGAAGGTCTGTTTGCTACAGTCCTGAAATGCTCAAGAGGGGGCATTCAGTAGTGATGTAAATAGGAGCTATGCCAACAGGATTAAAAAAATCAATTGGAAGTACTCTAAACCTGGGGAGGAATCAAGCCAAGACTACTGAGTAGCCTAACCCTTCATAAGAAAATTTTACTCTGGGATTTTGTGACTGTCTCTACGCCAGATCGCTCTATTTCCACCTGGAGAAAGGCTCCGCCGTCAACGGGTTGATGCTGACCAGACTTCAAATACATGTTTGACTTCTTGAATCCAGAATTGTTCGATATTTTCAAACTGATAGCCAAGCTGACGAGCCAGTTCAAAAAACCGGGGCCGGGTTGGGCATCGCCCAGTTTATGAACCACCAGGGCACTCAGTAAGCCACGATTTTCGCTATGTTCTTCGGTTGATATCTCATCTAAAAAGTGGTGCAGGCGCGGGTCGTTGGGTTCTAAGTGAATCGCTCCGATTTTTCTGACGAATTCGGAGTAGGGAATTGTCCGCCGTCGTCGGGCGTAACTGGCTAACAGCCGTTTACCTTCTTCTTTAGCTGTTTGCCATGCTACAGCTTCAAACCCCCAACGATTTAAGGCCATGGTTTCTCTCCTGAGTGGTGTGGGCTGTTCCCAGTCTCAGTATGCCCTGCTGCCAGCCAAAATTTGAATGGTTCCGCTCTTCATCAACTCTTTACGGATCGGCTATGGGATGGGGGTCAGGGTTGGGGGGGGTTGAGTGGGACTCGGTACTGTTCAGGGCGAT
>ERZ1066134.664-NODE-664-length-14100-cov-7.604699_pt1 | contig 14100 bp, 8 predicted proteins | sample MGYA00382781_ERZ1066134 | MGnify/ENA primary metagenome ERZ1066134 (study PRJEB33369, sample SAMEA5778364) | biofilm metagenome | biome: Industrial cooling water; feature: Water cooling tower basin; material: Biofilm | place: United Arab Emirates | collected... | reverse complement strand
TGAGGGCAAGAGATGCGGCAGGAAACTGGTCGGCTCAGTCATCGGCACTTAGTGTCACTACCCAAAGCAGTAGCGGAGGTACTACTCCCAAATTGCCAATCGGTATGAACATAAATTCTACTAATTACTATACCACAGGTTTGATTTATACCGATGTAATGAAAACTGCCAGTGAAATGTTTACCTATTATGATGGTGGCCCGTGGAACTCTGAGCAAATCAATAATGTGCCAAGAGATGCCAACGGCTACCCAACCCAAATACCATACAATGCCGGTGGTCAAAATCAAAAAGTGAGATTTTTGATTAACAATAATTATTCGGGCAGATACAGAATATTATTCGATGGTGTGGGTCAATTTACCGTAAACGGTGGCATTGCAAGCCCAACCATCGATGGTAAACGCTATATTGATTTCAATGGTCAAGGGGGAAATATGTGGATTAATATTGAGCAATCGCAGTCAGGAAACCATTTGCGCAATTTCAGAATAGTGCCACAAGCTTATGAAAACGGAGGTTGGCCTACTTTCTTGCCCAAATTTGTAGACGGATTGAGACCTTTCCATGCCCTAAGATTTATGGACTGGACAGCCACAAACAACTCACCTCAGAAAAACTGGAGCGATAGACCTACACCGAGCTATTTCTCTCAATCTACTTCAAGAGGCCAATCGATAGAACATGCCATAGAGTTGGCAAATTCTATCAATGCCAATGCTTGGTTCTGTGTGCCTCACATGGCTTCTGACGACTATATCAGAAACATGGCACGTTTGATTCGTGATAATCTCAACCCAAGCCTTAAAGTGTACATAGAATATTCAAACGAGGTGTGGAACTGGCAGTTTAGCCAGGCCACATGGGTTCTGAACAATGCTCCAGGTTCTGTAGACAGCTATGTTATGAGTGATTTAGCAGCCATTGCAGCAGGAACCACCAATCACCCTGAAAAAGATGCATATATGATGGCTCGTGTATTCCGTTTGTTCAAAGGTGAGTTTACAGGTACAAATGCTTCACGTTTGATAAAAGTGGCTGCTGTTCAGCACTCATGGTATGGAAATACTACAAGAGTATTGCAATATTTGCAAAATGTAAACCAGCAGTGCGATGTGGTATCACCGGGTGGCTATTTCAACTTTGAGCAAGCCCAACACGATGTATGGAAGAACCAATGTGCCTCAGTTACTGCTGCACAAGTGGTGGCCGGTGCAGATGCAGAATATGCTGCAGGCTCACAATTTTGGACACGAGAAACAGGTAAAATTGCTAAGCAATTTAATGTGGGTTATGTGGTATATGAAGGTGGTCAGCACATGCAACCTTGGCAACAAGGCGACTGGTGCTACAACCAAGCCGTATGGGATGCACAAATCCATCCTGATATGTACAATCTGTACATGAAAAATTTCAGCACCCACATAGAACCGGATGTAAATTGTTCGTTATTTATGGCATTCAGCTATATGGGTGAACGCCAATCAAGGTATGGCTCATGGGGTCACTTGGAAAATTTGAACCAAGTGGGCGGAGTAAATGGAAACTACATGACTATTGCTCCCAAATACCAAGCCTTGCTCGATGCTAATACAGCTAAATCGGGAGCTAAGGTAGAAGCCAAAGCAAATGTGGCTGCTGATAATGTGGTGTTGTACCCAAATCCTGCTACTCACGAAGTAAATCTGGTAGGGCTTTCCGATAATGCCGAGATACAACTGGTGTCTTTCAATGGTACTGTGTTGGCCAGCTTTGGTTCAAGCTCAGGTACAGCCCGTTTGGGATTGGCCGGATATCCCAGAGGATTGTATTTTGTGAGGATATTAAATCCTGATAACACTGCTATTCATAAAAAATTAACCATAGAATAGCTTACTCCAAATGAAATTTAGCAAAAAGCCTCGATGCAAGTCGGGGCTTTTTTGTGTACGTTTACATGAAGGTATAAGTATCTGGTTTTCAGTTTTTAAGCTGGACTTGGAAGTAAATTTCAAGCGCTTATTTGTTTAATAATTTTTAACTATACCAATAATTTTTTTAACTATTCTAATTTTTTGCTATTAATTAGCAACGTTGTTTGACTTCAAACAACAGAAATTAAACTATAACTACTACTATGTTTTCTACATACTGCTACTATTGGTTAGTATGCATATCCGATTTGGATATCAGCCAATATGTGAGCGTATAAACCTAAACCAAAATGCCCTTGTAGTTTTTACAGGGGCATTTTTTTGTATTTTCCTAGATGCATTTTTTTAAGTTTTGAATAATTTGGATTAAGAAAGATTTAATTTTAGGAAATGTAAGAACCATTTAAGACAAGGGAACAAAACTACTATACTACACAATGAAACTGCATCGGATAATTCTTTTGCTGATGGTGGTCCGGCTCATGCACCACACAGCACATTCAAAATCCGAAAAATATATTTTCAGAGAATTGAATGTCAAAAATGGACTTGCTCACTCCACTGTTAATGATATTTTGTTTGATAAACAGGGTTTTGCTTGGTTTGCCACGGGTGATGGGTTGTGCAGATACGATGGCTACAGTTTTGTGACATATAAACCAAATGCAAAAAAACCGACAGAATCAATAGCCGGAAACAGAGTTAATTTTTTAACACTCGATTCAAAGGGCAATATATGGGCTACTTGTGAGGTAGAAGACATAAGTGTTATGGATTATGAAAAACAGCGTTTTGTAGGCGTTTCAAATGCATTAAAATCTGTTGTAGGACAAAACGATGTCAACATTATTGGGATAGAAACTGCACCCGATGGCACAATATGGGTTCTTTATAAAAACAAAATAATATTTTTTAATCCTAAAAACGGAAAAACAGAGAGGCTGGACTTTGTGCTAAAGCCAAAATCGTCACTAAGAAATGTGTGTTTCGACCCTACAGGAAATGCATATGTGACCTCAAAAGAAAGTATATTTATGGTGGATATAGCATCAAAAAATCTCAAAGTAGTTTTAGATGCTGATTATTGGGTTAAAAAATATGGTTTTGATTTTCTCACTATCAACGAAAGCATCATAAACCCGGTTAATAAAGGGCAGGTGCTTGTGTTTACTAATAAAGGAGTATTTGAATTCGAGCCTAGTTTAAATATTTTTCGTCTTTCAAAATGCAGCCCGGGAGAAGTGGCAGTCAACAATGGAGAATTTGAAAACAACGATGTAGTTTGGATATGTACCCCCTACAAAGGTATTTACAGGTATTCGTTTAAAACGGGAAAAGGGGAGTTTTGCTATGAAAATCACCAAAATGTAGAACTGCTTAAAATATATGTGCACAACAATAGAGGTGTTTGGGTGGCCACCCGTAAAAATGGAGTTTTGTATGCCCCCATAGTCAAAGCTGATTTTAATCATATTTTACATAGATATGAAGGAAGCAGCAATTTGTCCTCTTCTTTCATTTGGAGTTTTTTTGAGAATCGACAAGGGCACATTTTGGCCGGAACAGACAACAAAACATTAGATTATATACTTGAGGGAGAGGTGGTGAACTCTTGCAGCTTGCGTATTCCCATCGATGGTGGAATTGTGGGAGCGATAAAAAAAGGATTGAAAAACGACCTCTGGATAGGATTGTATTCTTTTGGAATATTAGTTTATGACATTAAAAACGAAAAGAAAACGAATTTTAATCAGTCATTTCTGGCTCATCATCATCCCAATTCTAAAAATAAAACAGGATTAGAAATATGGTCGATGAGAGATTTCTTGCCCGATTCGGCCCGAAACAGAATGTGGGTAGCCGGTATTGATGCGCCTTTGCAATATTATGACTACGCATTGAAACGTTTCGTGAATCCACACATAAAAAATGGCAAGCAACTCAATTTTGTATGGAAGCTCTACATGCACGCTTCTATGCCCGAGGTGCTTTGGATTTGTACCAATGAACAGGGCTTGGCAAAGTATAATATCAGCACAGGCAATATAAAATTCTTTGGATTGATCGATAACAATCAAAGAATTATCAAAAGTGCCATGTGTGTGTATATCGATTCAAAAATGAACTTGTGGATAGGTACAGGTGGCAATGGACTTTTGCAATATGATTTGCAATCGGAAGCCTTGATTAATCATTTTGACGAATCAGATGGTTTGAGCAACAATACTGTGTATTCTGTTCACGAAGACAAGAAAGGGTTAATTTGGGTACACACCAACAAAGCCATCAACAGATTTGACCCTAACACAAAAACGTTTGTTAATTTTAACGAGTATGATGGTGTGTTGAACTACGAATTTAATCCCAACGCTTATTTGCAGGCAAAGAACGGTACTATTTTTTTGGGTGGCACCAACGGGATAACCTATTTTCATCCTGACAGCATAGGGTTGGATACCTCTGAGGCAAAAGCAGTAATTACAAATTTTAAAATTTACAATCAATCCGCCCTTCCCGATAAAGTCAATGAAGGCATCGTGCCACTTTGTAAAAATATCAGTATTTGCGATACGGTATTTCTTAACTACAAACACAATTATTTTTCATTTGAATTTTCTTCGTTGGATTTTTATGCTCCCAACAGTAGCCGATACAGATATAAACTGGAGGGCTTTGATAAGAGCTGGATTGAAACTGAGTCGGATAGAAGGGTGGCTTCATACACCAACTTGCCATCAGGGAAATATCTTTTTAGATTATTAGCAGCCAATAAACATGGCAAATGGAGCCACAGAGAAAAGAAAATTTATGTCATAATTGAGCCGCCATTTTGGAAAACATGGTGGTTTTTGTTAGCGGTAATTTCCTTCTGTGCTTTGCTGGTATATGGATTTATGTGGGTAAGAGAGCTCATTATTCTTCACCAAAACAGGCTTTGGGAAAAGGTAATTGAAGAGAAAACGAGACTGTTTGAAGAACAGAAAGTTCAGCTTTTGGCAAAGGCTAAATCAGAGGGCCTTTGGCTGTCGCAAATGGCAGAGAAAAACTTGCCTAAAGACATAAAACCGGAAAAGCAGTCGAGCCAAGATGAGAAACTTCTGGAAATGCTTACCTCTATAGTGCTTGAACGAATAGCAGACACCGAGCTTGATGTAGAAGCTTTGTCAAAAGAAATAGGATTAAGCCGAACATTGCTCTATACAAAACTGAAAGCTATTACCAATATGTCGGTAGCGGAGTTTATTTTACAAATCAGGCTGAACAAAGCCGCTATGATGCTCAAAAATTCTGATATGCTAGTGTCTGACATTGCTGTTTCGGTGGGTTTTAACGATGCAGCTTATTTTGGTAAATGCTTCAAAAAGCGTTTTGGTTTGTCTCCATCAGAATATGCTCATTTACAGTAAGATACAAAATTCATCACTTTTATTTTTGTATAATTCTCATAATATTTTGTACAATTTCACCTACTCAAGATGTACAATTTTACCTATTTACTCAAGTAAATTGCTGCTATTATTGCATAATAGATTCTCTTCCATGGGAGCAATCGCTATACTATAAAAAACTATTACTTATTTATTTAACAAAATGAAACAAACTTACTACAGGCTAAGGGCTGCCATTCGTAACTACTCGATAAAAGCCACTGCAACACTTATTTTATGCAATTCCACACAATTGTTTGCGCAGTCGTCAAACACAGTGTTGGATTTTCAAGGTAGTGCCATCTCTCAAACGTTGAGTCCCAATAGGACTTCGAGCACTACATCTACTACACGTACCATTGCCTTCGATGCTAGTTCTGCAGGGCAATTGTATGCTTCGTCAAACAGTCAACAGCAATTTAGCGGAGGAATGAAAATCACCTACCCCAACGGTTCGGTGGGTAATTTTAATGCCACGCTTCGCTCTACTACCGATGGATGGGAACCCGGCAAGTTTTTGGCATATACCGATGCAAGTGGAAACCCCAGCTATTTTACCAATGTGTTTGTGTGGCCAAAGAGCAAGTTTTTGAATGGAGGTAGTTCAAACACCGTTTCTTTTGACAATAACAATAGCAACAGCCATATTATCATTAATGTGGGTGCTATTGCTGCTGATGTAAAAGAGTTGAGAATGGTAATTAAAAATGGAAGTAACTATTATATATCTGAGTATGTGATTTCGGCTACAGGTACTTTCACATTCAACGGCTTTAACAATTCTTCAACAGCAGGAAAAAGGTGGGGAGCTTATACTCCTTCTACATTGGCTATTCCTAGCCCTTTGCCATCGTTTTCTGCCGTAAACTTTAATGATGTACAAGAAGTAGGTTTTGTGTACAATGGTGGTCGCCCCAGTTGGGGACACTCTTTTAATTTCACTCGCTTCACGGTGAAAGCTATGGTGGGTACACCCGATACCCAAGCACCTTCTGTACCTACCGGTCTTAGTTCTGCAAGTGTTACCCAAAATAGTTTTACACTAAATTGGAGTGCCTCTACCGATAACGTAGGCGTGACGGCCTATGAGGTATTCAGAAATGGCACATCTCTGGGAACTACTTCCAATACAAATTTTAATGTCACCGGGCTCACTGCCGGCACTGCTTACAGCATGACCGTTAGGGCTAGAGATGCTGCCGGAAATTGGTCTGCACAATCGTCTGCGCTAAGTGTGACCACACAGTCGGCTACACCCACAGGATATAGATATTTTAGATTTGTGGCTTTGAGTGGAACTACTACTTATGATATCTATTTAGAAGAAATTGATTTTTTGGTTGGTTCTACGGTTTATCCGGCCACTAACTACACAGGCTCAAATGCTGCTATTACAGCTTCTCATAGTGTAGTCGATGCTTGGAAGCTTTTTGATGGTGTGAAAAATAGTACTTCTATTTGGGGGCCTGGTACTACTACGTATCCTGTATGGGTAGCAATCGATTTGGGAAGCGGAGTGTCTATCAACCCCACCGAAGTACAAATCGCTATCGAGTGGAATGCTCGTACACCGGCTTCTTTCAGAATAGAGGGTTCAAACAACAATTCAACATGGACAACGCTTTACACGAGAACGGGATTAACTCAAAACGACTGGGTAAGAGATGCTACCAATAACTTTGTTTTCTCTGGCGGTGGTGGTTCTACCGATACTCAAGCGCCTTCTGTTCCATCGGGGCTAAGTTCATCAAATATAACTCAAAATAGTTTTACTTTAAATTGGACTGCTTCTAGCGACAATGTAGGAGTGACAGGCTACGAAGTGTTCAGAAACGGAACTTCTATAGGCACACCCAGTACCAATAGTTTTAATGTGACAGGATTATCTGCCGGTACAGCTTATAACATGACAGTGCGTGCACGAGATGCAGCCGGAAACTGGTCTGCACAGTCGTCTGCACTGAGTGTAACTACACAGAGCTCGGGTGGAAGTACCTCTCGCGTAAACATGATAGGGATGAACCTTGGTAACCCCGGTATAGATTACAATTTTGACAAAGTATTTGCCGATGCCATGCGTTCACACCGCCAATGGGATAAAATTAGTGGTGGTGCAGCCAATCTGGATGCAAACTATTGGCCTACAGAAGATGCCCGTGTATTGGTTTATCATGGATTAAATACCAACAACAATCATGGCACGTACAAAATGACCTTCAATGGACAAGCCACACTTTCTACAGGCGATGCCACCATATCTAATCAATCGTATAACTCGTCTACAAACATCACCAGTGCCGATTTGATTATTTCATCGTCTACAAACAGTCAATTGTTTATCAACTTCACCAATACCAAGCGCACCTCTACGAGTGCTACCAATACAGGGGTGACCAATGTAAAGCTGATGAGGCCTATTAGTGCAGGCAGCTCGCAGTCATATGCTTCTACAGCAGTATTTAACACAGAATACATCAATCAATTGGCACCATTCAAGTGCATAAGAGGCTTGGGCTGGAGTGCTATCAACAGCTGTGGCGATTCATTGTGGAGCGATAGAACCTTGTGGACACATGCTTCACAAAGCCCTCCTGCTTTGCCCGGTCGCACTTACGGATGGGAAGGTAGAGGTGCTTCGTGGGAGTCGCTCATTATGTTTGCGAACGAAACGGGCAAAGATTTGTGGATAAACATTCCGCACAAAGCCACCAACGACTACATAACTAATCTGGCTAATTTGATTAAAAACGGAAACAGCCACGTAGCTCCGCTGCGCTCAGATGTAAAATTATATGTAGAATATTCTAATGAGATATGGAACTGGGCAGGAGCATTTAGACAAACTCCGTGGACAAGAGATAAGGCAAGAAATTATGGAATGCCCCTAACCTTTGATGGTGAGACAGACGAAAACCAATTAATGTATCGCTACAAAGCACTTCGCACGGTGGAGATTAGTAACATATTCCGCTCTGTGTTTGGAGATGCACAAATGATGACCCGTGTTCGTCCTTTGCTATGCTGGCAGCAGGCCTACAATGACCTTACTTCTCGCACGTTGTTGTTTATAGACCGTTGGTTTAACAAAAGAGACTCTCGTTCTACTGTAGCTACTGCACGCCCCATTAACTATTTCATCTACGGAGGTGGCGGAAGCACCTATTGGTATCCAGACAACAATGTAGGGTTGACAATAGACAACATTTGGAACAGAGGGACATTCAACACTACCAACTTCATCAATAAGCTCTACAACGATGCTGCTTGGGCCAAGGCTTTCGGACTTGTGTATTTGGCCTACGAAGGCGACACCCACCCCAACTATGATGGTGATGAAAACTTAATGCGCAACAATCACTTTGACCCTAGGATGAATGCCGATACTTATGCCCACTTACAAGCATGGAATAAGCTCGATGGTGAACTGTTCAACTTCTTGGCACTCAATGGTGCAGCACCTACTGAATGGGCTGTACGCAATGTCATTAATCCGGCCAATTCTCCACAACTCGATGCGATAAATAATTTCAACGATGATGTACCGTTGGCGGTAGCTGTAGGTTCGGTAGCTCCGTTTACGAGAGCAGGTGGTGCTTATGATGTGTTGAATTGGCAAAGTGCCAACCCTAATGGCTCAGGAAATGTGTCTTTGTCGGGTAACACAGGTTCATACGCCACTGCTTACACTTTCAGGGTAAATTCTACCGGCACTTACAATGTGAGAATTCAATATAGCACCACTTCATCTGCACGCCTTGTTGTAGAATATGCAGGTGGTGTGATAGGCGATTTTAACCTTGCCAGTACAGGAGGTGCTTCTGCATACACTTCATACATGAATATCAATTGTACCTTCGATAAGCTGTACTCTATCAGAGTAGTGGCTGCTTCGGGCACTGTCACCATTCAAAATGTAATCGTAGGTTCGGGTGCGGCCAGAGAAGAAGCAGATTTGTCAGCAGAAACTGTTTCTAAAGAGGTAAATGTGTTTCCAAATCCGGCACAAGGCAGTGTAAACATCAATGCACACTTGCCCGAAGCCGATGTACTTAATATTAATGTCTATTCGCAAGAGGGTAGGGTAGTGCTAAGCCGAGTGGTAGAGGTAGAAAGTGGCTACAGCAACACCAAATTAGACATCAGCACACTTCCCTCGGGCTTGTATATGGTGAAAATTGCAGGGAAACACACCAATTCTAATATAAAAATGATAGTAGAGTAGTAAAATAGTTTATTAGTTTCACTTTTAAACAAAGAATCCCGCCCATGGTGGGATTTTTTGTTTAAATATGTGTTAAGATGGTTTAGATTTTGTTGGAGAAACAAATGATGGATTTGGTTGTTATGAACAAAATGTTTTTTCATTTAGGGTATGGAAAACATATTGTTTTTTTACAGATGTTTGCCTTATGACTAAGAAGAAAACACTTGTGTTTGATTAAGGCAATCGTTTGGTGGATATTTTTGTTTAGGTAGGTGAAAGCTGTTCAGAAACATTTAAGGGGCTTGAGTAAAAAACACTCGCTTGCAAGTAAAAGACAGTCGTTGTTGACTGAAAAATGCTTGAAATCGAGTAAATAATACCAGATAGCGAGTATAAAACACTCGTGAACGAGTAAAATACACTCGAGCGAGAGGAAAATTTGCTCTTGGATGAGTGAAAATCAGTTGCGTTTGAATGAAATTTGCTTGCGAATGAATGGAAAACACTTGCATTCGAGTGAAAAATGCTCGAAGTTGAGTATAAAACACTCGAAGACGAAGAAAACTGAGTTGACAGAGTAAGTCTTATCGAGTTTTTGAAGCTTGGTAAGTCTCATTTCCGGTTGTATTTTCCAAATTAAACAATAAAGAATAAAACCATATTTTAAACTAAACACAAACCATCTTGGACATGAAACTACTCTTTTTTATAACAGCTATGGCTGTAGGCCAATTTGTATTTTGCCAAGAGGTATATACCGATATAAAACTGGCCTTGAAAAATCCTTCTTTGGTAAAGCGGCTGGATTTAAGCAATCAGACAATATCCGGCCTGGGAGAATTGCTGCCAAGATTCAGAAATTTGGAATATTTAAGTTTAAAAAATGAGCATTTGGCACAGATTCCGAAAGAAATTGGCTTGCTGACGCACCTCAAAGTTTTGGATTTAAGTGGGAATGATTTTTCGGTCTTACCCCAAGAAATCACATATCTCAACGAATTGGAAGAGCTTTATATGAACGATGAAACCAATCTTATCGTTGATAAAAACTTTGATATTATCAAAAAACTTAGCCATTTGAAATATTTGCATTTGGAAAACGATCATTTGAAAGATTTGCCCAAAAACATCAAAGATTTAAGCCATTTGGAGAAACTTTATTTGAATAATAATGAGCTTAAAACCCTTCCAAGCGAGATTAAAAGTATTAAATCGCTAAAATATATAGACGTACACGACAACATGCTTCCCAAAGAACAAATGAATGATTATAAACCTTATGGCATAAAAATTGATTTCTAGCTGTTATACAGATACCATCGCTCAAAGCGATGGTATCCGTGGGTAAGTGCAGACTTTCAAAGTTTTAAAAACTTGGAAAGCCTCCGATGAGGTTAAGCAGAAGTTCCACTTTTTAGAAAAGTGGAACTTCTTACTCATCGTGGGTAAATCGTCAAACCAAAATCTAAAATCCAAAATTTTTCATATCTGTAAAATGAACATCAAAATACCCAAAACCCAATTTCCCGTGAGCGAAGTGGTGAAAAAACGCTGGAGTGCGCGTGCTTTTTCATCAAGTCCCATCAATGAAGCTACGCTAAAAACACTCATAGAGGCTGCCACTTGGGCTGCCAGTTCTAATAATGAGCAGCCGTGGCTCTACACCTATGCTTTGAAAGCCGATACAGAACGGTTTGAAAAGTTTCACTCCTGTTTGCTGGCCGGCAACCAGCCTTGGGCTAAAAATGCGGCTGTGCTGTTGCTGAGCTGTGTGCGTACCACCTTTGCCGCCAATGGCAAACCCAACAAAAGTGCGCTTCACGATGTGGGCGGGGCCAACACCACACTGATGCTGGAAGCCATTCAGCACAATATTTACGGCCATATGATGGGCGGCTACGATGTAGAGAAGACGAAAGCGCTCTTTGAACTGCCCGAAGGTGTAGAGCCTGTTATATTCATAGCACTAGGTTACCTAGATGCCCCCGAGACACTGGAAGAACCTTTTAAAACCAGAGAACTCACCGCCCGCAGCCGCAAGAAAGTGGACGAAGTGCTGTTTTAGGTCTGATAAGCAGACGGATACCATCCCTCGAAGAAAAAAATCAAAATTCAAAATTTCCTATGTTTTACCCATCATGAAAACAAAACTATTCCCCGCTACAGAACGTGGCTTGAAAGACATAGGCTGGCTCAAAAGCAACTTTTCTTTTAGCTTCAGTTCTTTTGCCGACCCCTCAAAAAATGGGTTTGGTCTCTTGAAAGTGTTCAACGATGACTTTGTGGAAGCAGGAAAAGGCTTTGGACTGCACCCACACCAAAATATGGAAATCATTTCTGTACTTTTACAAGGCAGCATGAACCACAAAGATACCATGGGTTACAGCGATGTAGTTACCAAAGATTGGGTGCAAATAATGAGCGCAGGCTCAGGATTGAGGCACGAGGAATATAATGTGGGTAACGATGAGGTGAATTTTCTTCAAATATGGATAGAGCCAAAGCTGCAAAACATAAATCCACGCTACCAACGCAGGCATTTTCCAGAAGAAAATCGCAAAAACACGCTCAAAACCATCGTCAGCAATGAAGAAGGCACCGAACACTGCTGGATAAACCAAAATGCAAAACTCAGTTTAGGCTATTTTGATAACCATTCTACCGTTATTTATTCGTTGAATCCGGTGAATAAATGTGTGTTTGTGTTCAATATTTCGGGCAAAATAGAAGTAGGCGGACACATACTTAATACCCGTGATGCCATTGGCCTATGGGAAACAAACACGATTGAAATTAAGACAAGCAATGTTTGCAAATTTCTGGTGATAGAGGTACCTATTAATCATTGAAAAAACTTCTTTTACATATAATATTTTTTAAAAACGCCTAAAAGTTCAATTGTTTATATTAAAATTGTTTCTCAAATAAGAAACTTTTTTATCTTTACATAGTAATTTTTCAATGAAAGAATACAAGTTTGAAGTTCAATTCTTAGAAGAAGCAAAAGAGTTTTTGGACGGGTTAGACGAAAAGGCACGGGATAAAATCATTTATAATATTTGGAAAGCAAGGTCTACAAATGACAAAGAGCTTTTTAAAAAATTGCAAGACGAAATATGGGAGTTTAGAACCAAATACAATAAGACATATTACAGACTTTTTGCATTTTGGGATAAAGCCAATAAAACTAACACGATAGTAATTTCAACACATGGAATTATTAAGAAAACGGATAAAATTCCAGAAAATGAAATTGAGAAGGCTGAAAAATTGAGACAAAAATATTTTAACGAAAAAGGAAAATGAAAACATACAGTTTGGACCAACTTACGGATACATATATAGGCAAAAAAGGCACTAAAAAACGTGAAGATTTTGAAAATGAACTTCGCCTTGATTTGTTGGGCGAAGCCATAAAACAAGCACGCCAAGAAAGAAATCTCACACAAAAAGAACTAGGGGAACTTGTTGGTGTGAAAAAGGCTCAAATTTCAAAAATAGAAAACAGCACTACCGATGCTCGATTCACCACTATTTTGAAAGTTTTTAAAGCTTTAGGTGCTAGGGTTAACTTTAATGTAGAGTTAAACAATAGAAATATAGCTTATTAATGGAGGTGAATTTATAAGAGACATTAAATTAAAAATGAATTCTCAATCAATAGATAAAACTACCCTTGGCCTTCACCTGCCCACCGACCCACGTTGGGCTGATTTGGCACAATATTCTATTGCTGATATTCTCATAGACCATGCTTGGTGCGAACAAAAGGCGGCTTCTGCGGGAATATCGCTCATAGTTCAATATGGCGAGCGTGAAAAATTGGTGGAAGTGCTCACTCCCATAGTGGCCGAAGAATGGGCACACTTTCGCATGGTACTCAAAGAAATGGAGAAACGGGGCGTAAAACTGGCACAAACCCGGGGCGATGCGTATGTGATAGCGCTTTCAAAACTGGAGCGCAAAGGCGACAAAAAAGAGCGTCAACTCATGGAAAAGCTGCTTATAAATGCACTGATAGAAGCCCGTAGTGCCGAAAAATTCAAGATTTTATCTAAAAATATTTCAGACGAAAGCCTTAAGGATTTTTATTACGAGCTGATGATATCGGAAGCTGGGCATTACCGCACATTTGTAGATTTGGCGAAAGAATACATGTCCGAAAATGTGGTTATGACCCGTTGGAACGAACTCTTAGAAGCCGAAGCTAAGATAATCGAGCAACTTGGCGTTAGAGAAGGGGCTTTTCATTGATGAGTGCCCCTTACTATAATATAACTTTTCACTTTTTACCATTAAACATAAATCTGCCGGCAGAGAGACAGATAACGCAGAGGTTAATTCCCAACCGACATCTGATGCCTTTAACCTTTTTAACCATTAAGGCATGAAGAGACATTAAGTTTATAAATAATCTGCTCGCAGAGGGGCTGAGAACGCAGAGGTTGATTCTCAACCGACTTAACCTTTTTTAACCATTAAGAAGTGAGGGTCATTAAGTTTAACCCAAAAATCTCAATAGCCATTTAGACTTTATCGAAAAAGTTGGTTTTGA
>ERZ1066134.647-NODE-647-length-14405-cov-10.502578_pt1 | contig 14405 bp, 10 predicted proteins | sample MGYA00382781_ERZ1066134 | MGnify/ENA primary metagenome ERZ1066134 (study PRJEB33369, sample SAMEA5778364) | biofilm metagenome | biome: Industrial cooling water; feature: Water cooling tower basin; material: Biofilm | place: United Arab Emirates | collected... | reverse complement strand
ACGCCCAGCGATATCGGCAAGTATCGGCGGGAGTTGAAGCTGAAGGGGTTGAAGCCGACCTCGATTAATCATGCGTTGAATACGCTGCGATCCTTCTACCAATGGCTCCGGCGCAGCAATGGCTACCCAATGAATCAGCCATTGCCGACGGATGCGATCGACCTGGAACGGCAGCCGGAACTCCAGGCAAACCATATCGAGTCAGAGGATTTAAGCCAACTGTGGACGGTGCTGGAACTGGAGGAGAAAACCCGGGTACGCGACCGGGCGATTATCGCGGTGCTCAGTCATGGGCTACGGGCATCGGAATCGTCTGCTCTGAATGTTGAGCATTGGAACGGCAAGATTTTGAAGGTACATCGCTCGAAGGGGCAGAATGTGTCGGAGGTGCCATTGAGTCGGGAGGCTCGATCTCATTTGGAAGCTTACCTGGAGTGGCGACGGCAGCAAGGCGGGCTGTTTGAACCGTTGCCGGAGAGTCCGCTGTTTTTGGCTCAGGACCCAAAGAGTGCGGGGCAGCGGTTGGGCTACAAAGGGTTGCACCGGATGGTGAAGAAGCTGGGGGCGATTGCTGGAGTGGAGGATATTAAGCCCCACCGGTTCCGGCACACGTTTGGGACAGAGGTAACGCGGCGCGGAGTAGACCCGCTGTTTGGCAAGGAGTTGATGGGGATTAAAAGCGACAAGGTATTTCAGCGCTACACCAAAGGGGTGTTTAAACAGGCTGCTGCTGAGGCGTATTTGAAGGCGATCGGGGAAAGCGATGAGAACCTGTAGATAGATGTGCGCTGCTAATATCAAGCCGTAACTACCCCTTTGATGGAAGTCCTGTCATGGTGACAGGACTTTGATGGGGAAAAAGGCTTCAGCCCTTAAACTAATGAATAACGAACTTTTGTACTATCACCTATGCGTGAAACGCGAGCAGGATATTGGCTCGATCGCGAGGAACTTATGAGAATTCGCGATCGCAAATTGCTTTCAAGCGATCGCGACTACCTGTACTTTGCATTGCAGATTGATTACCCAGGGAAACTCAACCCGCAGATTGACGTGGATACTTTTTGCGATCGCTGGAATCTCAGTGCGGGGGACTTTTACAAGGCACTGGGGGATCTGAAAAATAAAGGAATTGTAGAGGCGATTTCCAATCAACTGAACCTGCATCTTCAGGAAACGGTCTAAGGAGAAGATGCTGTGAACCAATATCCAAGGGAGTTACCGCCGTTTTCACCGCTCTTTGCTTACCCCTTATTTTCGTCTCCGATCGAGATTGATGGGGAACTAATTTATGACGCTCGGCACTGTGCTGCTTTCTTCCTGTATCAGGCTTATCTCCGGGAAACGAAAGCAATCGAGATCACTATAAACCTAATTACAGAAGCTAATTCAAATATTGATGCGATTCTATTATTTAATAAATGCGAAAAAGGCGATCGTGCAGCAATTTTGCAGGCGATCGCACTGATGAGTCTGGCTTTAGAATATCGATTCGAGTTAGCGGGAGCCGCTGAATACAACTGATAACGAGAAAGCACTGCTATTCCCAAACTAAGGGACGCCAATCAGCAGGAATTAATCCCTGCTTTAACGCGCGTGCGATCATTCCCTGGTGGGCATGACTGGCGCGAAGTACATGGCAGCGCCGACACAATACACGCAAGTTGCGATCTCGGTTACTACCACCGTTTGATAACTCGACAATATGGTCGATATCTGCCTTCCAGAGTGGGAGCGAGTAAGGTAAAGTATCGATGCAGTAAGGTCCTTGACACTTCCCTTGATCTCGCTCCCAAATACGCTTCCGCGTTGTTTGCCACTCGACTTTGTGCTGACGTTTGGTTTTACCCATAACCTTTGATAACCGTGCCGTGTCTTGTCGCACCATGCCGAGCCTTGCCCTGTCGGGTCAGGCCGAGGCGGGACGCGCCTAGCCTAGTCGAGCCATGGCTCGCCCTGATCCACCCTTATCAAGATGAATCAGGAGCCTCAAACGTTAGCAATTTGAATCTTCCTAACCCCATAGTTCGACCATCTCCCAAACCTACTAACGCTCCAGCCTGCACGCAGACGCTCTCCATTTGGTTGCGGGATACGATCGACTTATCAAACTGAATTTCGAAGCTGCATTGCCAACCTGGTGCAGTAGACACTCGATATCGGATGTTTCGGTTTTTGGTAGACGGATTCACTACTGGGGAGACATCAATGAAAACGTCGGGTAGTTCTTCCTGAAAGATGCCGTTGTGTAAGAATTCTGGTTTTTTAGGAACAAATCGACCTTGAACGATGATAAATTTGCCTTGAACTTGGACCGTAGCGGTTACGGGTTTTTCCAGGCTGGAACGTCCTTGCTTGATGTACCGACCACCTTCACGCAAACACTTGAAGATGGAACTGGGCAAAAGATAGAGTTCCCGATCAGGGGACATCAGCACTGAATTTCGCCACTCATCCGGGTTGTTGCCTGCAACTCCTCCTCTTTCTTGAGGTTCAAGCGGAAGGGCATGGGGACCAAAATGGTTCCACATCAGAGGACGAATCCCTTCAATTGACACTTTAGCCTTGACTAAATTACCGACTGTAGGTTTGGTAAGTGGCATACTTGTTTCTAGTAGTGGATATACTCAACACACTCACTATTGAAATGCCTGACTTTCCTTACAGTCGAGTGAATCCTGTCATGCTGACAGTTCATTGACGATTATGGATGTTACGGCTGTTGTAGTCCAATGGTAAGGATAAATTCTCATCGTTACTATGACATCTTCAGGGTTTAGAGTGATTTGAGCAGTGATTGTTGAGTAATGACCAGAGGCTGCCTCAAATCTATGGGTGGCTGGCCAAAGTTCCTTGAAGAACTTGTTGAGTGATAAGCTCAAAAACCTTTGAAGTTATCTTCTAACAGAAATTCCATTAATTTTTATCAAAAATCCTGAAACTCAAACTATATAAGCTTTTCAGCGATTTTCCTCATTGCTTTCTAACAGGTCTAAAGAATGGTTAATCCAAGTTCGGGTATGGCAATGATTCGTGCAAAATTGTATCACGACAAGCCTCAAAGCCTTGTACGTCAAAGCTTTTGAAGATCGAACTTTTGTACTATACTTGAAGCCAGTGAAGGGTCATTTAGTGCCAATAACCCTTTGATTATTTGCCCGATACGCAGTTAATCAACGAAGAAATGCGGGTTTTAGGTCATAGAAAGACACCAAATCACAGGGTGTACTACTGAAATTTGCTTCTTGTGCAGTCCAAATTTAGTCCAGGGTGTACTACTCAAATCCTTGCAGTGCTTGCTTTTAATAGCAATTCGTTGTTCTTCAAGTTGATCTGCAAAGCATTTTTTGAAACGCCAGAAGCGTTATCCTGTCGAGCTTTCAACCCTGTGATGATACAATTTTGCACGAATCATTGCGTGTGACTCGTTCCCGTCCAAGTCAAGCCCTTCCACAAGGTTTGAAGTAAAGCGGGGTCAAGGGTAGAACCTTGATAACTCAACTTCTGTATGGTGAGTCCAATCTGGACAATTCCAATTCCCCTAGTGCTGGGGTAACAGCGTATCCCTCAGATGTGCGACTGACCCTCAATCGTCTGGAGCAGGGATAAAAGGCGGTCACTCAAAATCCGATTGAGAATCCCGTCGAGCAAAGCTGAATAGGGCTAACGCAAGTGAATCCATGTTTGAACCATCGTCATCGTGAACAAGCCTACGCGGATTAACAGGCTTGCCCAAAAATGGGAAAGGATAGTCGGCAGGCAGTTACAACGCTGACCTGCAAGCACTCGTTATAAACCCGGTGGAGAATGGGAGCCTACATTCAGCGCAAAACGGAAGTTGGGAACGAAGTAACCTCCTCAACTGCTCTCTGAATCGGTCGATAGCAGAGTAGGTAGTCAACCGCATGGGTTGGGGAGGAAGGATTGTCTCAGAAGCCAACGCCTTTGGGAAAGCCAAAGGATATGCAGACGGAGACACAGCAATTGGGAAGGTAGAGTTGCCAGTCGCAATGAACACGTCATGAGCGAGTTAACGACTACGTATGAATGGAAGACGATCCCCTGGCGAAAGCTGGAGCGGAAAGTCTTTAAGTTGCAAAAACAAATCTACCGAGCCGCTTGTCGTGGTCAACGGGCAAAAGTCAAGAGGCTTCAACGACTCCTGATTCACTCTTGGGCAGCAAGAGTCCTGGCAGTTCGGCGAGTAACACAAGACAATGCCGGTAAGAAGACAGCAGGCATCGATGGCTTGAAGTCACTTCCACCCCATCAACGGCTGTCCCTTGCCCAACGTCTTAAATCTGGTTGGGGCAAAGCCTCTCCCATGCGTCGGGTCTGGATTCCCAAACCGGGTAACACCGAAGAACTCAGACCGTTGAATATTCCAACGTTAGAGGATAGGGCAAGACAAACCCTATTCAAGTTTGCGCTGGAACCGCAATGGGAAGCTAAGTTCGAGCCAAACTCGTTCGGATTTCGCCCTGGGCGCTCCTGCCACGATGCAATCATGGCGATCTACCTCCAGGTTTGTCATCTACCGAAATGGATTTTAGATGCAGATCTGGCAAAATGTTTCGACACGATTGCACAACAGCCCTTGTTGAAGAAGCTAAACGCCAGTCCGTTTATCACTCGGCAAATTCGAGCCTGGTTACGGGCAGGGGTAATGGACAACTTCCAATACAGTGAAACGTCTCAAGGCGTTCCACAAGGCGGTAGTCTCTCGCCCTTACTGGCGAATGTGGCGTTGCATGGCATGGAGAAATACATTGCCCGCTATTGCAAAGGAGCAAGGGTGATCCGCTATGCCGATGACCTGGTGGTCATTCATCCTGAACGACAGGTGATTGAACACGCCCAACGGCTACTCTCCAAGTGGTTAGAAAGGATGGGACTGGCATTCAAGCCAAGTAAAACTCGCATCTGTCACACTCTCGAAGCGGTGGATGGACAGGTTGGGTTCGACTTCCTGGGTTTCTCCATTCGGCAATACCGAATGAGCAAATATAAATCCGGACGGTCGATGAAAGGCTACAAAGTGCTGATCCAGCCCAGCAAAGCAGCAATGCAGAAACACCTTCAGCGATTGCAGGAGGTGATCAGAAGGTACAAAGCAGCCCCACAAGCTGCTCTGATTGATCGTCTCAACCCAATTATTCGGGGATGGTCAGCTTACTTCTCTGCTGAATGTAGCAAGGCGGCCTACTCTAAGCTGGATTTCTTGCTCTACCAAAAGCTGCGAGCATGGGCACGTCATCGCCATCCTAATAAGAGTGGATACTGGTGGGCTAGCCGCTACTGGCTAGTTAATCAGGGAGGTGGATGGGTCTTTGCTGCCAAGCGGGGAGAGTTTAGGGTGCGGCTCCGGACTCATACTGAAACCCCAATTGTGCGGCATATCAAAGTTCAGGGCAATCGCAGTCCTTTTGATGGAGACTGGAGCTATTGGGCAACTCGGATGGGAAAGCATCCAGAGCTACCAAAGCAAATTGCCAAACTGTTGAAGCAACAACAACGTGGACAATGTTCGTACTGCAAATTGTATTTCAAGTCAGAGGATCTCATGGAAGTCCACCATGTGGATAGAAATCACCAAAACCATAAATGGGAGAATCTGACGCTATTACATCAGCACTGCCACGACCAAGTTCATTCAAGTGTGCATGACAAGCACCCAATTGTTGAGAAGCCGTGTGAGGCGACAAGTCTCAAGCACGGTTTTGCAGACCAGCGGAGTGGGTGACTGCTCCGCTGAGTTTAACCATACCCGAAGTTAACCAAGACTGCTGGCTTGGTTCTATTGATGTGCGCGTTTTTCCTCAAAGGATTAACGATCGACAATTGGTTCGACTTTAGAAATTCAACAGTCCTTGTTATTACGCTGTCAGGTATAACCAGTGGGATCTTGGCTACAAACTGATGATACTCACCTGAATCTAAGCTGCCTGTCTCTTAAAATTATCTAAATTATTGATTTAAGCACCGATAAAACTCAGCGTAGTTCATCCTCTCTGCACAATGGAATGCAAGCCCATAGAAGCTTGGATAATTTAAATGTCTATGTCTGTCAAACATTTGCCTAAGGAGTGTAACAGACTGCTTGAGATATGCATTTCCCAATTTTTCATTTGAACCATAGTGAGTAATCAAATGTGCTGCAGAATCTTTTGGATAAAAAGGAATTTCAGTGTTTGGTTCTGATGAGGTTACGTTGAACTGCACGTCCATCTCCAACCAACTCATCAGCGTTGACACTACAAATGAATTTCCAGGTTGAATTTCTAATAAATCCTTGAGTGAATTTATTAAAGTATTATAATCACTTGCGTTTCTAATTGATTCAATTAATATCGAGCAGGCTTTTTCATAATCAATACCTAAGAGTCCAAAGTACCGAGCTATTGCACTAGTTAATTCGTATGTTCTGGCACTACCTATGGTTTGCTCTAATAGCGTAGAAAACGTAAGGCTTTTAACCCCGTTTTCGATAAAAAATTCTATTACCTCTAATTTTTCGTCTTCATTTTGATTCTCGAATAAATTAGCAATCTTATTGATTGCTTCCAGTTTATTTTCATCGTCTTTGCTGAGGTGACAAGCAATTCTAATTTGCACTTTTTGGCTACTTGAAGAGTTCATCAATCTCTTTAAATTATCTTTAACACCTGGGTAGCTGAAACCTATCCCTTGAGCTAGAACTTGGACGATACTTAGCTGTGTTTCTTCGCTGCTCTGAAATGTTGCTAACCTAATAGCGCGTGGAAGAGCCTCTTGGATACATCCTATCGTTATGAGAATTTTTACAATTTCAACTTTTTTACGCTCGTCTGAACTTGTGTTGAACTGCTGAATAAAGAATCTAGTAACCTCTGACATGTTGATCCCTGAATAACCTAAACTTAAGTGAACTTCAAAGTGGTTTGACTTAACTTTAGGGTTGAGTAATATCTTATTCAAGTTTTTCAACGCCTTAGTATTATTCGAATCAAGTTTTACAATTAAAATTGCAACTTTTAATCTCCTTCTTATATCTCTTTCCCTCATTAGAGAACTAAGAGATTGAATCGACTTATCTTTGTTTAAAGATAAGTCATTTACTAGATCAGTTTCAGAGCATAATCCATGCTCGTGAAGATCTAATAAGGTTTTGACTATATCTATATCTGTAAAACCAAATCTGGCTAAGCTCTTAGGAACGACAAATTTTCTATTAAAATCCTGAATTGGATCTGCATCTTCATCAAATAATGGTAATTCTCGTCTAAGCGTGAAAATATATTCCCTATCATCTAAATTCAAATTCTTTAATATTCTACTGATTAACTGACATACTTCATTCAATAAAAGTGTTGAATTAGCTTCCCAACTGAATTTATTGTTGTTTCTCTCCCACTCTTGCAGTTCCTTTGTCAAGGCTTTGATAGTGTCAAGGCTTCCAGTGCCAACCTTTAGCAAGCTGTGAAGTGACGTAGAGCGTGTTTCCTCATTTTGTAGCAAAAGAGTTAAGACCTTAGCTACTTCCTGGTTACCTTTACCAATTTGACCCAGCAACCAAATAATTTGTAATCGAGAAGATTTTGTTGGATTGTTATTTAACAGTTCAATTAGCCTTCTAACGGCTTCACTGATATTAGTCTCCTCTAAAGCATCCCTTGCTTGGTTAGCTATTACAAAGGAGATTCCGAAGTTTGGATTCAAAGCTCTAGGAACAACCGGGGGACAAAATGGATCATCTGGTTGATAAGGTTCACCTTCTATAAAGAAGTGTGCTCCAATCGCCCAATCAACAATTTGATTGATAATTTTCTCAGTGATCCTAAAGTTGCTTGGATGAAATTCTGCAATTCCTGCAGCTGCTAAGCACCATGCGCGTATACGATAAAAACCTCCACATTCGTCCTCAAATTCCAAAAGTCTTTCTATCAAGCGTTCCTTTTCAGCCACGTTTGAATGATTATCTTGATTCCCTATCCATAGCAAAAACACTTCTTTCCAATGTGCTTCAAAGATGCGGTATACATTCTTAGATGCGTCTTTACTTTCTACAGGTTTGTTCAAGTGATTATGTGGTAGAAAAAAATTCCATCTATCTTGGTCAGACACGATTGATGCAATAGCGTTTGATGCAAAGTACTCCTGGAATGTGGGGTGCCAAAAGGCAAATACTTCCTCTTTAGGTTTTTCTACGGAATATCCAATAGGATTTAACCACCCTACCCCCTCAGTTGCTACCTCCAATAATGCAGGACACGATTCAAATACTTTCTCGACAAGACTTCGACGAATTCTGAACCTAGAGTTCTCAGACTCCATTGCCTGTAAAGCTAATTGCCCTAAAGCATGATGCAAATTGTCTAGTTCTGCTTTCTCGATGGAAATTTCTTTCCATTGGTACGTCGCTCTTATAAATTCTTTGAAAATTTCTGCTTTTGTCTCTGGAAGATCGCCCTCGTGCAGTTCCCAAATCTCACACAACATAATTAGCCGTAGCGGGTTCTTCGCTAGGTCTCTCAAACGGAGGTTTTGTGGAGCATTCATGTAATCTCTAAAACGCTGCCCACTCTCTGGATTATGGCTCCACCATTTAGCTATCAAATCATCGAAGAGATTGGTAGGCGAGGAAGATTCATTCAAATCGAGCAATCGATAAACCTTGTAGTTCGATTGATCGTTTCCATTAGCTTGCCAATGTGCTGTACGACAGGTTAGAACAACATTGGCTTGTTTGATCCAACCTACAGATAGATATCTAGACAGTTGAGTTAATGGGGACGTAGTTGTTTGCATTTCATCTACGCCATCCAATAGCAGCCAGACCTGATGCTGAAAAAACAGCCTAACTAAACCTTCCTTCATGCTTGGGGATACTTCAGATTGCCTAAGAGCTGCTTTGAGCCATACTTCTACTAAATATTCCTCTAGAGATTGCTGCTCAAGCTTGGCGATCGGAATCCAAATTATCAAGTGGGAGGGATATTCCTCAAAAATTTGATGGGCGAAATTCTTCAGAAAAGTACTCTTACCAGCTCCAGGCTCACCTATAATCGCAATCCGAGCTTTATCAGACTTTGATGATTGGATACTTTCACTCAGAAAATCTTTTGGATTCAGTTTTTTATTTGAACTAAAATCTGCAGAACCATAAAACTCAGATCCTTGTTGAGCGGCTACATTTGCAACAAAGAATAAAGGCTTTTCTTGGGTAGCAACTCCAATAGGAACGTAGGTGTCGCGCCAGGTAAATCTTGTACCAACTCTTCTCGTGAATGGGTTGGCTGTTGAAGGTTGGATTTCGTCCAACTGCGCTTGGCATATTTGACGTGTGGTTGAAATCAGCTTTTGCTCTACTACTTCGGCAGACTGGGTAGGTATTAGCTGATCAATTTCTTCTACGGCTTCTACTGGTTCTATGAAAAAACCAAACTCCCCCTCGTCAAATTTAAGTGCTCGTAGAATTCTGTAAGCAGTGTTTTTTAAGACTCCAGTGTGCTCTTTAAAGCGTTGATACGAGCCTTTACTGATCCCAGTGGCCTCTGTACGCTCTTCCCATGTGTTTAGTCCTGTTCGCTCCAAAGCTGCATCAGCTCGATCGCGCCCTCTAGCAGTCAACCGAACCTTCTGTGGATAGTTCTTCATAGGCTTGGAAGTAGGAAGCACCACCCACAGCTTAACCACTTTCTTTAAAGGAATTACCCCTTAATCAGATCCCCTGATCCATTTTGATCCTGACTGTTTAAGGTAATGCCGAGAGAATATAGTTCTTGAATGCCTGGCAAGCATACGTACACAAAAGACATACTGCTCTTCGATCGTTGAATCCTTTGCTGGATGCAACCTGAAGCAGTTTTGGTTGTTGGGAATGAGTTATCAGCAGAATTTTGTATCCAGAATGTAAACGTACCCAGAGAATAATCAACTTATGTAAGCGATCTGAGGCTTGCTGATCCTTTTTGTCGTTGGCTGTTGAATTCGGAGGTGCACCCGTGATGGATACTTTTTGGGTCGCTAACCTCTAAACTTCGTCTGAACCCTTTGTTCAGTAAAGCTTCTGTAACTGTCCAATAAAGGCTCTCTTGGAGCTGACTTTTCCCGTTAAGTCTGAAAGCAACAGAAGAACAAGGGTTTCAGGCTATTCTCTATTCTCAACAAGCTAATCTTGATGATAATGGCTGACGAGGGAATAGGGCTTTCGGAAGACGGTGTATTAAGGGATCGCTCAACTGAAAAGATAACGGGAAAAGTCAGCTCTTGGAGAGCACATAGAGTCTCAGCTGTTACTAAGGCACATGTTACTAAGGCACAAGAACCCTGATTGCACCCTTTTATTACATGCTCCTACTAAGTGACATGCGGCATTCCGCTGCAACTAAGCTACCTCTGCTTCTACAAAAAGCTGCATCTGTTTCTGCTGCATAGGTGCAGGGAGATTGCCTCTTCCTAGTCCCATCCTCTCTGCTTTTTATACGAATGGTTCCTGCTGTCGAGAACGAACTTCGTACTCTGATCTGTTTTGATCCTCGTTGGTCTCAAAATATTCTTTGCCTCAAAGTACCTTGAAACTAAGCAAGTTGACGGCTGAACAATTTACTTCTTTCAGCAGCAAATCGCTTCAGTACGTAGGCGGCTAAGCCTAGGAACAATCTTCTTAACAACTTGTACGACTGACATTGGGAGCATGACAGGGATTCATTGCCCTTATTTTGTGCTGCCAAGTATTCCTACTACATGGTCACTTTGCAACAAACACGCGAGGATTTGGTATGGACAAGACGACTGTTAAACAAGCGCTCGATGGATGGTCTCAGTCCGGCAAGGAGCGTAAGATCAGTGAGAAGGATATCAAGAATGCTCAGACTGCTTTAAAGCGCTACGTACTCCCTGGACTAGGATTAGGTACTGAAGATCTAGCTACCAAGGGATTTGGTGACTTCTTGGCTAAGCTTTATTTCACGACTTTGATGCAAGCTTGTCAACGTCTTTACGATAAAAACGTTACTTCTCTGGAAACACAGGATTCAACCTTGACCAGTCAGTTTCCTTCTCCTAAAGAGAACATTGCTGCATTTATCCTACAGATTTTTGATCAACAGTTTGATGCAGCAGTTGCAACAGGCATTTTAAGTGCTGAGAGCAAAAGAAACTACCGTCCTCCACTGGGTCGATTCCTCAAGTGGGTCATGTCTCAGCTGTGGTGGCACGACATTGCTCCAGAGAATATGCCTGAGCTTGCTCCTATTCGTCCCAAGGTACCTAAGAAACCTACTACCCGTTCTCGACAAGAACCTTATGCATTGAAGAAAGAAGAATTGCCTGAACCACTCCTCCAGCAACTAGAAGCATATCGACAATTTCGGCTTGATGGTGGCGAGAAGTTATGGAGACAACTAAACAGGGAAAAACGCAAATCAGCTAAGTTGCAAAGAGAAGTTTCAGCACGGCAACAACGGGTGCCAAAACCTAGTTTTAAGGCTGTCTCCGAGTCAACTTATCGACTTGAGGAAAAGCGGTTTCTTGAGTTTTTTGGATGGGTGGTGAATATCGAAAAGATTCCTGTTGAAGATCTAAAGCTGGAGTTATTACTCGATCTCTTTCTTTTAGAGGATTATAGGGATTGGAAGATTGAAAAACGCCAGCTAAGCCATTCAACCATACTACAGTTGCTAAACGGCTCGAGTGGGGTAGCAAAGTTTAATCATATTTCAGAAACTCAGCACCGCAACTGGTCAGACATTCAAGTTATCCGAGAGCTTAGAGAGCTACAAAGCGAGTGTAAAGAATTCTATGTGCAGGAACATGAGAAGAACTGTGACACTACTTGGGATCACCAACTTCTTACCCATGAGGAACTTGAAAGACTTTTACCTTATCTGAGACAACGCTGTGCTCCTTATACCTCTAAAGTGAGTAAGTCTACTGAAAAAGCTATTAAGGGTGAAAAACAATCTGATGCAAGGGTTTTATGGTACTACCAAGCCTACCTACTTGTTAAACTTTTTGTTTATTTGCCAAATCGTTCTGAGGAGCCACGCCAATATGTTGAAGGAAAAACATTGTTTCGAGAATTGGATGAGCAAAATGAGTATCGATACTTTGCCAAAAACATTACACACAAGAACCAGCGGTATAATGGATTACGCAATTACCCTTTGCCTAATGTTTTGACTGCCGACATTGATACTTGGCTGAGGAAGTATAGACCTAGAGTAGAGTGGGCGCTTCAATCTTTGGAGAATTGGCTAAACTTTTGGGGACAAGAGTTAGGACAGTTAGAAAAGGTTCAGCAAAGGCTAGATGCAGCTTACCAGGGAGTTTTCTCACCTTGGGTAAAGAACAAGCAAGCATACATATCAGAACTTGAGAAAACCTGCAAAGCGCTACAAAATAGGATTGATGCTTATCCTATAGCAAAAGCAGCTTTTGAGGAAAACAATAGTGTTTTCTTCCACTTTGGTTTTAGCCGTCCTCAAGCATTTGGAAAACCTTTATCAAGCACGGGTGTACACGCGATAATTCAGCCTTCAGTTGCAGAAGCCTCAAAGGCTGTGCTTGATAAAACTCGCTGGACTTCTCCGCATCGTTTTCGCCATATTGCTGAAGATCAAGCAGACAACCCACAAGTGTCAGAGATGCTCAACCATGATCCAGAGATGGGAGGAAAATACCGGAAGCAAATTGCCAAGCGATCCATTAGGCACAAAGGAGTTGTTGATAATTGGTGGAAAAATCCAAGAATTGCAAACACCAGAACTAAATAACTTCAAGCTATTCTGATTCTAATTATGCAGAACACTATCTTGTTAGTGTTCTGTTTTTTCTAATCTCAACTCAGGTAATCTACTAGTAGAATCCCCTTTGAATGAGTACGAAAAAATAGTACTTTTATAAATAAATCCTGGAACACTATTCACTGTGTTAGTATTCGGCAATTGCTGAAATATCTGCTATCTCTAGCTTCTACTATCACTAGAGGAATGGCTTCGTACTTTTTGCAGTACGAAGTCGTACTGTGACGATTTTAATGATTTCTTCGGGGGTCAAAATTGCTCTCAAAATTACTAAAATCATTCTCTTAACAAGGATAGAACTTGCGAGAGAGAGCATTGTACTCCCAGGAAATATTGTCTGGATCTAGCTGCTGACTCCAGCTACAAAAAGTAGAATCAGATCTCTTTCTACTTAAATTTGATGCATGGATATTTAGCCGATTGGCTAGCTGAGTTCCTGTTAATCCTCGTTTTATATCTTCTGGTGCTAAACCATCTAATTTTTGAGACTGAGTTAATACTTCTAAGTTGTACTTATCTTGAATCAATCCATTCTCTCTCTTTTGTTGAGATAGCTGCTGAGAAACTCGTCTCGCTATGAGTTGCTGAGTAAGAAGATTAATTGGGGCTGAACTTGGCTGGGTGACATTAGCTACAGCAAGAACAATGCTCTGTAGATCAACGATCGCTTCCTGGAGTGTTTGGTATTTCTCTGAAAGATCGGTAATTTGCTGAACTAACTGTCTTTGTTGTTCAAGAAATAGAGTATTTGAAAGGGTGGAGGAAATTGCGCCACCGAAATATTCCTTCAATATCTCCTCAACGGTCTGAGAAAGTGATTTGGCACCCCGCTTCTCCTTCAATGCTATAAGCTGCCTGTATAAGCCTGAATCGATATAGGTCATTACACCAGGCTTTTCTGTTGGCATATCAAGAGCTTCCAGGATTGAGGAGATTTTTGGGATATCACCCATTGAAAAGCTCATTCTTCTGGGAGGCAATTGAGTTTTGTCGCTGTGACAAGCAGACTACTCCCCATGAAAGTCCATCAGTCGGCACCAACTCTGAAGCAAGCTTGGGCGAATGCGATCGCTATTCGACCACAACAAATGCACCTCCGCCAGTCTTCGGCAGCAACGTTCAGAAGGTTCGCGCTGACTTGACCCCGATGAAAACCAATGTTCAATCGTGCTGCGTGAGGCACCTGTCAAAGTTGCTAGCTCAGCGTACGAAACTTCCCACAATTGGGTGAAAGCCATCGGTGGTAAAGGGGGTGGGCAATGTTCATAGAGGTGAAATAGCTCCCACTGTCGTTTCGATGGGTAGCTTTTCATTGCGTATCCTCTGGGCGATCGCCTTCTACTTCTGCACCAACCAATTCCAAGTCACCCTCAAACCCCCAATCTGAGGTGATGCCATCGGCAAAGGATGGGCTGGATTCATCCAATGCGATCGCGTAGTGAAAGCCAAGCTCACGAACACTCCCCTCACTGCCAAAAACAACTCCCACCACTCGCCCAAAGTCGCTCGTCGGAACGCAAGCCCAACGAACTGCTTGCCCTAATTGAAATTTAGGTGTTGGAAGCGGCTGGGGTATTTGCTCCGGCATCGTGACGGGGGGAATTGATAGCTGTTTCTCCA
>ERZ1066134.643-NODE-643-length-14554-cov-32.060142_pt1 | contig 14554 bp, 15 predicted proteins | sample MGYA00382781_ERZ1066134 | MGnify/ENA primary metagenome ERZ1066134 (study PRJEB33369, sample SAMEA5778364) | biofilm metagenome | biome: Industrial cooling water; feature: Water cooling tower basin; material: Biofilm | place: United Arab Emirates | collected... | reverse complement strand
CCCGCATGGCAGGTGGTGTGGGAGGGAAGGGCTAAATACCCTTCTCGACCCGATTTCTGCTTAACCACCTGCAAAACTTCATTTTGATAACGAACCACCGTTCCAGGTTCTGTAAGGTAAAGAGCTGTCATGGTGAATGTGATCGACCCCTCCAGTAAAGCGGTCGTTTGAACTGCCCTGTTCAAAGCTAAGACAGAATTAGTCTGAAGATTCAGGAATATGAAAAGATGGGAAGAAGAGGGGTACGGCAATTGTTCTGCTACCGAACTGGCATCGCGGCGATCGTGAACGCTGGAATGACCTGGATCGTTTTGATCATTGCCCCACTGGGTTTGTTTGCCGTGATTTTATCTACATTGCTGGTCTTTCTGGGCAGCCTGACCACGGGAGCCGTGAGCGATCGGCTATTGCTGGGTTTGCTGGAGCCAGAACTTCCCTTACAGGTGGGAGCTGAACGGGTTAATCAGCAAGGGAGACTTAACCGAGAAGAAGGTCAAAAGCGATTGCCCGAAGAGGATTAAAGAGCATCTAACTGAGCAATCACTTCCAGGGGTTCCAGTTGGGAGGGGGTATTCCAGGCAGAGCCGCCTACGGTACGCCGACCTCCCCAGGAGCCAGATTGGGGTTGCTTGAGCCGTTCCGCTAGAGTCAATCGCTCAAAAATGCCAGCGGTATAATCCAGATCAGCCGTTTCAGGATGGCCAGGCAGACAACCCAGCGTATATTGATAGCCACCCCTGCGATGATCGCGCAGCATAAGGGTTTCAGGACGCAGACCAGAGAGTCCAAAGGCTTGAGCTAAACCACGGTGAAATGCCCTTGGATCAACGGGTTGATGGAAATCCAGCAGATTACAAAATCCGATCGCTCCCCTATCTGTAGGGATTAACGTTATTCTTTTTTCGTCCAGAAGTTGTTGCTGAACCTGGGTCAGGTGTTGCCAGTAGGGTTCCGCTTCACCAGCCGTACCGGGATAGGGGCACTTACCCTTGGCAGCGGCAATCAGCCATTCTGTTCCCCTACGAAACTGGTCAGAGTTGAAGCGTTCCCATTGAGCTTCAGACCAGCTCCGTCGATCTGGTGGTAATTCAAGCTCTTGCACCGTTTGGTTAGCCAGTAATTTAAGAGTGGCAACGGCATTGGCGGCAAACTCCGAGAGTTCCTGTAAAGGTGGAGGCACATGGAGGTGGTCACAATCCCAGGCGATCGCCCTGAGCCGTGAAATTGTGGCAGGAGTTAACACCGAGGCGGGCAATTGGAGCCAGGCGGCCGCACAGCAAGCATCGGCATCAACCATCGTGGTTACTATACAAGCGGACTCGCTCCCATAGGTTTCGACCAGGGATTGCTCAGTGGGAAACGGCATTTCAGCGATTTGAATCTCTGCTCCCCCTGTCCGGTGATGATCCCAATGGTGATCTCCCCGTTTTGCTATCCATCCCGGTACTGTTCCATCCACCATCAAGATGGGAATGTTTTTAGGGAGGCGATCGGCGTGAGTGGTGACCAGGTAGCGCATGACAGCAGGGGAAGAAGGGTAGGGGGTTAAGATCAGGGGGAAAGGGATTTAGCAAGACCAGTGATGAAGGAGACGTTCTTATGGTCGTACAAATTCCGATTCAGCGTATTCAGGTTCCACCGGGGCAACGAGTTCTGTTGCGGGATGTGAGCTGGGAAGAGTTTGAGGCGATTTTACAGGAGTTGGGGAATCATCGTGCTGCCCGTGTTGCCTATGATGAGGGTCTGCTAGAAATTATGTCCCCCCTAGCCGAACACGAATATTTTAAGGAAACGATCAGCATTGCGATCGCAGATATCGCAGAAGTGCTGGATCTGAACTATGAGAGTTATGGCTCCACCACCTGGCGAAAACAGGCCACACGGGCCGGCTTGGAACCCGATAATTGCTTCTACTTCCAGAATGAAGCCAGGATTCGCGGTAAATTACAGTTTGACCTGAATCAAGACCCACCCCCCGATCTGGCCTTGGAGATTGATGTCACCAGCCATTCCCTCGATCGCTTTCCCATCTATGCCCGTCTGGAGGTGCCTGAACTCTGGTGCTACGACAGCGGAAATCTTAAAATCTATCATCTCCAGAATGGACAGTATGTTGAAGTTCCCCGGAGTGCTATCTTTCCGCAACTGGATATTGGCGCATTACCGCAACTGATTGAAGCAAATCGAGCAGCGGGACGGCTGGCATTGCGGCGATCGGTGAGAGCCTGGGTGAGGGAGCAGGTGAAGAGATAAGGGGGCGATCGACACAATCAATCCACTATAAACGGCTGAATATAGTTTTGCCTCATTGTTGCCAATTTTCGATTTCAAGATCCTGAAAGTTTTCAAAATCCGAAACATTGGAAGTTACAAGAGTTAATTGATTAACCGCGGAAATTGCTGCAATTTGACTATCTGCAAAAGAGGGCGGTTTACCCAGTTGAAATAATCTTGCCCGTTCCCGGCTATGCCAAATGGCTGCGTTTTCGTCATAGGGCAAAATTGGAATCCTTGCTTTGACTACTTCATTAATAAACTTCTCAAGTTTACTACGCTTACTCGAATCAGGTAGGCGATCGCAGCCAAACTGAAGTTCGTGTAACACTGGTGCTGATGTCGCTAATACTGCTTGATAACGTTCAAAATTAGTTAGTATCTGTGTATCAGGACGGGGACGCATCAGATTAGAAAAGATGTTTGTATCAAGCAAGTATCGCAATGTCATAATTCCACTTCCCTGCCAGGTGATTTATCCCGAAGATACGCAAATACATCAGAGTCATCTCCAAATTCTTCCAGATCGACTTCTTGCCGAAACTGTTGATAGGCATCCCACAAAGTTGGTTGAGCCGATTGTTGTAACTGCTGGAAAACTTCTGGCTTGACTAAGATGGCGATCGGCTTTCCGGCTTGTAATAGTTCTACCGATGAATCCCCTTGAAATTCTTGGAGAATCTCATCCAGATTGTCTCGCAGTTGCTCGATCGTATATTGTTTCATCAGTTTTCTCCTGGGATCAATCTCGTGGGGGAGGCAAGTGGCAAGGAAGATGCTTCTATGGTGTGGAAGGTAAGGATGGGGGCGATCGCTAACGTTTAGGCTTCGGAGGTCTTTGCAACGCAGGGTTATTAGCTCTACCATCAGAGTCTTTTCGACCCTCACCACGTTTTTGGACTTCAATGTTACCTTTCAGCTTTTGTTTAGGTGAGGAGCGATCGCTACCACGAGGATTACGAGGATTTGGGTTAGGGCTGTTTCCCCCACCTGAATTCCCAGCGTTCGGATTATTATCATCATCACCATCATCGTCACATCCTATAATTTGTAAGGGAGTTGGTAATACGGGGCGATCTGCGTATTCATTAACGGTATCTTTTCCTGGTTTAGGTCTACCAATAATATGACGAGCATTCTTGTCTCGTTCAATCTCCATGTATCGCCTTTCGTCTAATTCTGCTTGAGATAAGTTCTCTTTCCACGTCAACATAGCGAGCAGCATTTTAATACGCCTTAGCTCTTTAAATGAGCCAGTAATGCCAAGACTCTGAAGGATAAAGTTTTCAAAAGCAGCAATATAATTAGTTTCCTCATCAGAAGTCACAGGATTGCTGTACCCTGTTTCCCAAGAATTTTCGTTTTTGAAGACGGTGGTATAGCGTTTAGAACGATCGCTCAGATAAAGTTGATGTTCAATTTTGACTGCTCCCATTCCCAATGGTTTGCCCATTCCCAGTGAAAGGCGGTACTTTTCATGATGGGCAATGTCCAAAACCCACAATATTGCTCCCAACTCAGAAGTATTCAAGTTTTCAAAGGAGACTTGAAAATTAAAAGTTACACCAGATTTAACAGGTTTAATTTCTGTATATTGTTTTTTTGCTTTGGTAAGTTTGCTTAAATCTCCTTCTCTAAGCTGGTCAACCGTTCGATCTCCTTTATGCCAATACAGTTTATGCCCTCGGATAACTGTTTTAGTTTCTCCTTCGGAATTGGAGTAAGGTTCACCGGCATAATGTTGTAGCTCTTCCTTCTTAGTACTATTTTGAACTAAATAATGCTGAAAAGTAGTTGGTTTTGGGCTACCAAGAATTTGCGGCTTAACGGTACTAGTAGATAGCCAGGAATTGGGATTTTCCGACTGAGCATCACTAATGAAAACTCGTCCAGCATAGGATTGATCAGTTTGCTGTTTCCCGCCTCTAACATATCCAAAAATCGCTTCAGCAAAATCGAGTATTGATGTATCTTTCAATTCTTCCGGAACAAAATCAAGAGGGGAGAGTTGATACGGCAAGCGAAACATCATCGCATGACCAAAAAAAGTGAGTCTTTCTTCCTCAATAAGATAGAAAACTGGATGATTGTGCTGTAAGACTCCATTTTTCCCTAATAGTTTTTCTTGTCCTTGAGTGATTTGCTCTCTGTACTTCTGGATGAATTCATCTGGAATAAGAATTTCTGTTTTTGAATCGTTTTCTGGTAAATTCAACACAAATTCCATGTGCTTCCTTGGTGCCCATCCTGTTTTAATGAATACTCCTTCCTGCAAAGTTGAATTGTCTTCTTTAGATGCTTGCTTGACCTTCGCATAATGTAACTTAAGCTCACCTTTCCTGTGAGGACGATTTCGGGCGGGTTCAATTTCTACAAAAACTTGACTAGCATTTGGAAATTTTGAAGAGGGTTCAAGAGCAGATGGAATGATCGACTGTTCTATACGAGAAAAAGAGGTTCCATCTATTTTGTTTTTCTGGGCTGGTCTAATTCGCCAACCTTGAGGAGTTTCTTGCATATATCCAGCTTGCATCAAGAAGGAATAAGTCATTTGTCCTTCTTCTTTGAGTAGCCTCTCCCTATAGGAATCTCCAAGAGAGGTTGTATCTCCAACAGCTCTATATACTAAACCGCTATCGGTTACTCGTTCAATTTTGCTGAAGCTAATAATTTCTACTAATGTTCGGAGCATTCCACGTATACTACTACCGGGAATCGTAGGACAGGCAGTTTCGGGGTTTCTAAAAAAGTCAGAGCGTCTATTGCGCTCCTCCCTGGATAATTTATCCAAGTCATCAAGGTTACAGGATTTATCACCAAAAGCTTTATAATCATCTGTACTTAATCCACAGCGAATATAAACAGGAGAAGCTGTAGTGAGAGTACATTCAATTTTGCCAGTCAGATGATCGCCATAGTAGCGATCGTGGTCGGGAGGTGCAGGTGCAGGTACTACCTGCTCAGGTAGCTCAATGAAATTGTAAGGCGCGACTGCTTTTCTGTTGGGAGGTACATTACTCAAATGTTTGGGCAGAGACATAGCAAGCTTTCCTAATTCTCATTAGTGGTTAAATCAACGAGGCGACTGAGATAAATACGGGCTATACCGTTGTCTCCATGATCGATGTAATGATGAACAGTAAGGCGAACTGGTCGGACAAGCTTTTCAGCTTTATCTACCTCAATATTCGTAATTGGAACTGCGTGCTTTAATCCTTGAGAACCATCTTTCAAAATCGTAAAACCTTCATGTTCTCGCTTATACCCATGTGTTCCCCAAAGAATTTGGTTTTCAATGATTGGATTGACCTTCAAATCACTAATGAAGCGAGCTTTCCATTTGCCACCAAATCTCCACAGCATTACTTCACCTGCTTGGCTAAAAACTCGGCATTGCTGCAAAGTAGCCAGATGTAGAAGCGGAGATTGAGGTAACACGCAATTAGAGATATTAAGATTTCCTTGTCTGAAATGTCCCCAGATTATGCCATCGTCTGCATGAGCCAGCAGATACTTTAAGTTATAAGTCTGAGCATGAGTATTTAGCCACTCGAACAAGTCTGGGTCATGATTAAGAACACCAATGGCAAGAGGCATACATAACTCTTCTTTCATGCTGCATTCTCCCCAACTGTGTAATTTGCCAGTGCTTCAACGAATTCTTCTAAACTAACTGCATCACTAATTTGTAAATGCTCATCATTCTGAACAATCGTCCACTCTGTAGCTGTACCGGATACATGTTGAGTAATGGTTGCTGATTTGCCCTGTAATCGTCCTCGTCCAATGCTACTTTCACCGCCTACAGGTAAATCTCCCGTCCATAGATCTTTGAGTAGGAGCAAAAGCAATCCAATTTCGTGATCTTGTGGTAGGCGTAACTCAAGATGAAGAGTAACTAATGTTTGATCGTTACCAAAAACAGGTTGCTCATCAAACAAAGCTCCGTGATAAGCTCCACCCGTAAAACGATCGATCGCAATTCGGTTTTGAACGAGATCATGCCCGTTTTTAATTTCTGTTTCGTGTACAACTAAACGACTGGCTTGTTTGCTCTGCCGATCTGCATGACCAAACAACTTCTCAACTAAGTTTATATCTTTTCCGAGGGTATTAACAATACTCTCTGATCGATGACGTAAAATACCAGCTAGACTTGTTCCTGATAACACAGGTAATGCATCTGTTGAATGAGTTCGTTTTGACTTTAGATGTACTACGTCAGGGGCACGTTCAGTTGTCGTTTGTCCTGAACGGATCAGAAGTGAACCATTAAGGCTAAACAGAGCGTGAATTGTGAATCGTTCTCGCTGGTCTGATTCCAAGTTCTCAGGCTTCAGAATATCAAGTATTTTACCCACATCGGGTGGTTTGATGTGAGTAGCCCAGGTGCGATCGAATGTTAACCAGGCAAGACGATCATCAGGTTGTGCCATATCAAATTGCCATACCTGCCATTGATCAACATGGCAACGACCAAAGCCTCGCCGCTTCTTCATTCCAATATTGATCGCGCCAAGTTCTAGACCTTGAAGCGCGATCGCCAATTCTCTGATTAAGCGAGCATCATCTGCTAATTGTCCTTGACTATCATATTGATCAATCAGTAGTTCAAAGCGGAGATTAAATTGAGTACCTGCTTGAATTAACTCAAGGTCATACTTAGCTTTATCCTCAGCAGTTCTTCTTTTACTATTGATTTTGACTCCATCGCGTAATTCAATACCTACTGATTGGCTGCTTAAGGCATCATTAACGATGAGAGGACTTTGATCACCGTCAGGATCACTTTTGCGTCCCCCGAATAGGATTGAATCTTCAAGAGACAAGTATCCCCTACGATATTCGCGCAGATAATTTCGTAATGCACCAGCAAGCGAGGCTCCAGGTAACAGAGCTTTATCCTCTTCAAAACTATCTCGAAGAAGCATCAAATTAACTAAACCGTCCGCATCGCCACTACTGAGACATGTAGGTGTATCCAAAGTCAACGTACCACAAACAATAATTCGTTTGATAATATGTCGCTGGCTTCGGTAAAAGCGATCACTACTCATAACGCTCGCTCCTTCACTGTTTTTTTAGCGATCGCGATAATTAGTCGCAGAGTGTACTCTTTAGCGAGTTCTTCTGTAAGAGATTGTTGGACAGATTCATCCCCAACGGTGAGAGTCAATTCGCTTTCAGGACGACTAAACCAGCCCGTAACAAACTGAACTGGATGCTCTAACCACTCGTCTAGCTTCTGCCTCAATGATATGCCGTCAATCTTGGCGCGCTCAAACTGCCCAGATGCATTAGATGGAAGATTTTCCAGAAGCGATCGCACAGAGTCACAATTACCTGTTGCAAGGGCTTCTCTCGCTATAAGTTGTAGGCGGGATAGCTGACTATTTTTGATTCCTTCTCCCTGGATTGATAATCGGCTAACTCTATCTTCTAATTTTCGCTCCAATCGTTGTTTGATTAGTTGCTTCGCCATGCGTTGAGCAATTGTTCGAGATAATTCAGTCTCTAAGCTCAAAGTTTGTGAAGGTTTAGAAGGTTCTGGTCGCTTAGCCCTTAACTCCCATTCTTCTAACCAATTCACTACAATCTGTCCGAATCCATCAATGCGCCGATCCCCAATTCCATACGTCTCTAATTGCTGGATTTCATCAGCACTTAGCTCAAGTCCCTCAAAAGAAATTACACTACCAGCAGATACAGCAACGACTTGTGGCAGAGGTAGTCCCCACTTTCGATTGAAACCACCAACGACAGAATTACTTGAATAGATATTACTGATCTTGAGATCTGATAGAGTTCTCTTCAAAAGAGATTCTAATTCAATCTTGATCAGTTTTATGTCTACTGTAGATTGCCCAAATTCATCTCTTAGGAGAGTATCACTCAATAGTGTAATCGTGCAGGGAGATTGTTCATTTCTCTTTGTAGCGAGAATTCTGATTTCACTCCAATTACGATCAACTTTGCAAATATTTGAAATTTTAGTGTGTCCATAACCAGCACTTTGAGAACCGCCTAGCCACATATCATTAGAGACTTCTAGAAGTTGTTGAACTATAGTGGCTGTCTCATCTGATTGGCACAAAATCATAGCTTGAAAAGTCTGACCCGCATCGATCGCATCATAACGAAAAATTGCTCCTTCACCTTTCTGCTCATTGGTTTGTTGATCTCGCCGAGCTTGGATTGAACGACCTTTGCGGCGATCGCGCTGATTATGAACGTTGATTCGCCGAGCCACAGCATAAAGAACAGCATTGCTATCCTTAACCGTACAAAATTCTTGTGTAACCTTTTTAGGTTCAAATTCTACTATGTCTGGAAGTTCACAGTCTGGATGAATGCGATCATAAACAGACATATGTAAATGTGAATCTACTGGGGGAAGATCAGCATTTTTTTCTTTAAACCAAGATTTAGGGGTCGGTAAAGTTCTTTGTCCTGCTGAATCTTCTAGATAAGCGTTTAGATAGCGGGTATGATCCGGATCAAAGAATAGTTGCCGAATTTTTGTGTTACCAAGGTCTAAATCATTCAATCCCTCTTGCCTCATATAAAGCCCAATAAGAGCACCACGAAGCATACTACCTGGAATATATGAAAAGGAAACATCACTATTAGGATCACCTTGAAAAGAAGTAGCTAGCAAAGGTTGCTGAGTGTGGAGAGAGAATACAATCGCTATCATAACTAAGCCCCCTCAGCAGATTTAAGTTCTGTACCAAACATCTCAATGTGTTTGGATGTCATATCATTTCCGTCAACATCGTGAAGTTTGCATTTCACATGACCTCGACCACGATGCCGACCACTTCCTAAATGTCGAAGTGCGAGTGTCCCTACTGATATCAAAGATTTCATTGCATCTGTTGGTTCTTGCTGAAAATCCAAATTCGCAAAAATTTCTAGTTCTCGAACGACAACACGGGCTGAACGGAGACTCCCTTTATCTGGTACACCACTTTGAGCTTCTATCGAGGTTTGGCGACGAATGGTGGTTAGGCTGCTTAAGATATCTGTTTTTGCCAAATAACCAGCATCAATCTGCTTTGCAACGGCTGCTCGTAGATCTTGAGGTAAGCAAGCATCACCTACATAAAGAATTCCTTTTGAACTCAATTCACTGCCTGGTTCTCCAAATAACTTGTAGGCAACACCAAGCCAGTCAGGCTGATAACTGGTTAAGACTGCGATTAAGTTCTCACACTCTTCTCGTAGAAGACCTTTGAGAGTACGCCCACGCAAGTAAGGAAACCCATAAGCATCATGTTCAACCTCTTGATCAACTAGTCCAGCTACACCATCACCACGACCAAAAGTTGTATCGCTGAGTAATTGAATTTTTAACTGTAGTCTAGGCATTTTTGTCTCCTTTCAATGCAAGGTAGAACTCCATTGCCTCGATCGCGTCAAAGTAGCCGCAATACTTATTCAGCCATCCCCCGCTTGCTAATTGCTCTGCTTGACCACTCTGTTCTGGGTAAACTGGTAGCCTCTGGTTCTTGATTGCATAGTTTCTAAGAAAGTCTTGGACAGCTTCTCTAGTTCCTTGTCGTAGCACTTCCCGCAGTGCGAGAACTTTGTTTTTACGTCCTTCCCATCCTTCACTCTGCTGAAGATGAGAAATAACCTGGGTTAGTCCCTCCCATGTGCGCCAATCGTAATCATTCTGGTGCAATCGCACTGGTCGCATTTGCAAATGCTTTACAGTTTTATCAACTTTAATTTGGTATTCTCTGTTTCGAATATCGGAGATAGAACCACTTAAACCACTTGCTGCCAGGTGCCAATCTAAAGCAGAGAAACCATCTGGATCAGATTCTTGATTGTCCTTTACATGTTTCTTGGCTTCGCGACATAATTCCTCACTCAATTGGTATGCTCGAGCAAATGGGTAATGCGTTTTAACAACGCATACTCCTGCACAAGCATAAAGTGACTTACCATCAGCAATTTGTTGATTCTTTAAAGCATCCAAATAAACTGCAGCTAGTTCTATACCGATTCTGCCATCACAGATAAAAGTGACATCATCACCACCATAAACTAGAGGACGGAAAGGAAGATAAATAATTTTTTTGGAAGATTTTAGAGAAAATTGACCAAGTTCTCCTTTGACTTTTCCCTCCTCAATTGAGGCTTTAACAAACTTAGCTACTTCCCGTAAAGCATTTTTCCCTGCTTCGTTAACAGTCTTTGAAAGTTCTCGGATGCCATCAACATAAGCTTGATTTGATTTTGCGCGATCATTTAGGTTTTGTTTGGCTAGCTTCTCACCATATTCCCGAAATCGCTTACCCATTCCGTTACCATCTGCATGGATTACTGCGGCGTAACTTATGCTTCCTTCAGATCGCCCTAATTGATCCGTTCGTTTAGGAAACTGGTAAACATTTAAATCAAAGATTTTTTCAAATATTTTTTGAAGACGTTTTTCTGCTCTTTCTCTAGCAGCTTCTAGTTTCTGGGATGTTTCAGCAGAAATCAGATAACTATCAGTTTCTTCACCAGCGTCGTATTGAATATAACGATCGCTACTATCGACTGCTGGTAATTGGGTCGAATTACAAGTAGCTGTTATCCCCAAACCTAATAAAGGTGAAGATGGAACTCGTTGTTGTTTTGCCTGTTCAATATCATCTTGCATCAAACATTCAATCACATCATGCAGTGATTCGTTTTCCCAATCAAACTCCCTATGGGCTGCAACTAAGTTAATACCTGATGCTTCTCTGAGAATTCTTTCACTAAGCTTTTTGGTAAACTCAATCGCATTGTCTGGTGACGAGAATAACAATAATGCGTTACCACCACCCACATAAATTATTTCTGCTTTAAGATAAGAATCTTGTAATATCTCCGTGATCCAATCGTTTGTTGCTTCATGTAGTAAATGAGAAGCACCAATATTTTCACGCAAGCGATTACTGTTGAAGACATATCTCTGAATTCCAGTTGTATCTAGAATTGTTACGGTTTTCTTACTCATTTTGCATCCTGGTCATTCAGCTCAATCCATACAGTAAGTTTGTTTGAAAGATCCAGTAGATCTTCACGTCCAAATACAGTAAGTCTATGATCTCGTAGTGAAGAATTAGAGCTCGGTTGTAGCACATTGATAATTTCAGTTTTGAGTGCTTCTACTCCTTTAGGATCGACACAGCAAACGAGAGCAATTCTTGCCTCATCTCCACCCAATTGTCTTGCTCGGATGTAAGCCTCAAATAATTTCGATTTACAATCAGATTTGCCATCGATGGTTGTACAAGAAATAGCAAAAAGTTGATATCCGCGCATAAAGGCAACATCGAACTGAAATTTTGTTTGCTTAGCATTGTTAGGATTTCTTATCCAGAAAGATGATGCACTTTCATGAATTGTATAAGTGCTAGGAATGGCTTGGACTTCTGCCAAGACATAGTGTTCTAGCCACTCACCATCAAGCCACTTACAGGCTTCTCTTAAGCTTGAAAAGCCTAATTTCCGAAGAGGCAATGTATTATCCTTGACCCCTACTACTTCAAGTGCTAATTTAATCGATTCATTAGAAACTACTGTCTCTATAGGCAAAACTAAAGGCTGTAACTCTTTTTCCTCCTTCCATTTGTTCTTGTCCTTGAGATTTCTTGCATTTTCTCGTAAAACATTATTGCACCAGTTACGCCATTCTTTTACTAAGTTGCCATCTGTATGAAAATTGGCAAATGCTTTTGCTGCTTCTGGAAATTCTGGTACTTCAATAGGTTTTGATTTATCTAACCATGCCCATCCATGTATCTGAAAAATTTCAGCAAGATCAACCTTTATTGAGTGAGGCTCGATTTTAACACGAGTTAAATTATTACCTTCCTCAATACACATCTCCAAATGTCGTGGGTCTAGATAGCTGAACTGGATGTTCTGTCGTTCCTGGTAGCTATTGCCTTGTTTTTCATAATGCAAAGATCGATAGGCGTGAACAGCCATCGTTTTAGTACCACCCGTGTAGTTGATGCCGATTTTACCGTTAGTGATTGTACCCAGTTCTTTCTGCACAACATCTTGAATAAGAAAAGCGTCAGATTCTCCATCCTCTAGCGATCGCAATTTTGCAGGCTTTAGACTCTCATTCTGTAGGATTGTAGCTAACCGCTTTGCAGTTTCTTCTGTGTTAGTTGTGTAGATGAAGTGTGGTGTGCCGCCTTTTGCAAGGAGTAATTTTGCAGCTACGTAGTTAGGGAGCGGATTTTCGCCGATCAGCAGAAATAGATGGTCAACTTTGTGATTATTGAAGTCAAAAATTTTCACAAAAACACTCCTTCCGCTGTTAAAATTATGGAGTAATTGATCAATAATGGGTGCTAATACCTGCGTAATTCATGACGGCTTTGCTAGGGAGCGATTTCTTATCTGTGCTGATAGTCCAACTCACTTGCTAAGCTTTCTGCCTGAGGTTGAGAATGCGTCGTACAAACCAGGTAAGGAACCCCACCAGGCTTAAGGAGGGCCCGGGCGGTGACTGCATTAGGTAAGGGGTTTTCTCCCATAAGCAAAAACAGATGATTAACTGTGTAAGCTTCAAGATTCATAGATCCTTTGTTGATAGGCAGTCAAAGAACTAACTGACCTTTTTGATCGCAACCAAATGCCGATTAGTCTTGAAGAATTCCTCCCAACTACATCATCATTTTACGTACACATTCAATTAGCGGGGCAGGTATCGATCGTGGTTGATCTCGCACCCAATCACCAAGGTTCAACTCTAGAAAGGGTTCTTTTTGATGAATAATTTCACACTCTTCCCCTACAGTGTTTACAACAGCAATAAGGGTAAGATTACCCCTGTCACGGCAAAACTCATGCCAGGGCTGTACTTCATCTGCATTTGAACTTATCACGAGGTAATGGGAGCAGGCTTCTAACAACGGAATTTTTTCAGGTTGTACTTTGCCACCCACATCCACGATCACCAATTGTTTCTGTCGCCGCAGGTTGAGAATTGCTTCGTAGTGGTACGGAAAAAAGCCGGGAGTTAGCGTACCACGGTAGACCAGCTTAAATTCTTCTCGTTCTGCCTCTGTTAGTCCGTTGCCGGCATCGAGAATCCAGTTACCTTCGCCATCCCAGTGGGCGCGTTGCAGGTAAATGTCCGGGTAATCCGGTAGTAAAGCATTAAATAGGGCGTGAGCAAAGATGCTTTTGCCACTATCGGGAGGGCCAACAATCATTAGGGCCGGACAGAGGGGTTCACAGGGGGGAATGCCCAGCTTTTTTTTCAGTGCGATCACCTGACCCACCCTAACCAGGGGAGAATGACTCGCTACAACCACAGCACCCAGGCGGGGGTCATAACAGGCAACCCAGGCGGTGGGGTGCAGTTCATGAATGAGATGTCCATAGAGCCACAGCGGGCCACGACCGGATAAGACAATCCCCTTACCTGGATCAATGTTTTCGGGTAATTGTAACTGGGTCAGATCAGCGGGATATAGGAGCCGATCGGGTCGGGTGAGGGCGATCGACAACAATTGATAGGGGATACCTTCATCTGAGTGGTGATGGCTGAGGGTAAATTGCAGCCCAGGTTGAGAAACTGATTGCATGGTGAATATTGAATCTTATTTGATGTGGTTTCAGGCAAAATGTTAGGATTTTCTCACTTTCTCCCGCGCCCGCCGAATTGCTAATGCATTATCAATAGCAGTAATAGGAGTACCCAGAAGCGTTCCAGCAACAAGACCCCGATCAATAGCTTCTTTCTCAGAACTTGCACCTAAACCCAGAATCGAACCGCAGATCAGGCAAAAACCCCCAAAAAACAGGAGTGCTTTCCAGCGGCGGGTATAAAGGTAGGTCGTCAATGGAATAAACAATGCAAGCAGGACAACGATCCCGATCGAACGCTGGGATAACTTCAGCGTCTTAATTAATTCCTGCTCAGCCTGATCCTGTTCTAATTCCCTCAGTTGTTTCTTGACTTCATCTGGATCAAAGCTCATTACTGCCTCCTGGCCTGTCATCTTTGCTGAAGCCAGCATAAGAGACAGTTGAACAGGGGTATTCAAAACCTCCTACGATAGAGAGAGAGCAAAATGTTTTTCCAAGCATGAGTTTCAGTTATCCTCCCTCCCCTCAGATTTTGAACTGGCTCAGTACCGGGCATCTGGCTAATCGACTCCACCGCACCGCTCGCTGGTGGGTCTTACTGCGACTTATCTACGGTGAAACAGAGCAACATGGGGGTGAGCTACCTGAACCGTTTAGTTATGCGGACCTGCGCGATCGACTGTTT
>ERZ1066134.641-NODE-641-length-14655-cov-7.658562_pt1 | contig 14655 bp, 11 predicted proteins | sample MGYA00382781_ERZ1066134 | MGnify/ENA primary metagenome ERZ1066134 (study PRJEB33369, sample SAMEA5778364) | biofilm metagenome | biome: Industrial cooling water; feature: Water cooling tower basin; material: Biofilm | place: United Arab Emirates | collected... | reverse complement strand
ATGCTATCGAAAAAACCTCGACTATGACGATGCAGAGATCTGGTATGAAAAAGTTTTGAATCTGCACTCTACAAAGTTTCCGTATGCACAGTTTTGGTTAGGACTCATGCAGAAAACAAATGGCAAGTATATAGAAGCAGAAGTTTCTATTCAAAAGTTTATTAACACTTTCAAGCCTAAAACCGAAGAGGATAAAATTCGCTTCAAAGAAGCAGAGTTTGAGTATAGAGGTTGCGTTTATGCATTGGAAGAATTGAAAAAGCCTCAAAAAGAGATAGATTTCAAGCTATTGCCGCCACCTGTAAACTCAAAGAACACAGATTTTGCGCCAATGATTTTTTATCACGATTCATCTATAGTAATCACCTCCATGCGAGCAGATTCCAAAGGCTCTGAAATGAATATGGCCACAGGTGAAGCCAGAAGTGATAACTTCAGGTATGAAAAAGTGGGAGAAAAATGGGAACGTACCCACAATAATGATGGCTTCGACATAGTAAACACGAAATATGATGATGGAGCAGGAGAGCTTACGAAAGACAAACACAAATACTATTACACCATTTGCGACCCCGAATGTGCTATATATGTGTCTAAAAAAGTAAATGAAAAATTTACAAAGCCTTTAAAACTCAATAAAAACATAAATCCAATCAACACTTGGAATGCACAACCTACACTGTCGCCAACAGCTGATACCATGTTTTTTGTGTCAAAACGCCCGGGTGGAAAAGGCATGAATGATGTGTGGATGTCTATCAACAAAGACAAAACCGGCCAAGCTGAAGATTGGCAGCCTGCCATGAATATGGTGAAAATAAATACGCCTTATGTAGAGATTTCACCTTTTTGGGATGACCATACCAACACTATATATTTTGCATCAAACGGTCACGAGGGCTTTGGAGGCTTGGACATATACTTAGCCACAGGTCGCAAGCGCGATTCTATAGTTAACTTGGGTTTGCCGTTTAACTCAAATAGAGATGACTTTTATTTTAATATAGGCAAAGACAAAGGCTATTTGGTGTCCAACAGGAAAGGTGGTATTGGGTTGCTGGATATTTACGAGTTTGACTTGAAAGCGAAAGAATCTATTGTTGGTGAAATTCCGAAGGAAAACTTTGTAGATGCCCAAAGCATTACCAGCATTGGTACCATGGTGTATAACGATACCCAACAGCCAGTGGCCAATGTGAGTGTTGCGCTTAAAGACGAAAAAGGAGAAATTATCAAAGAGGCGAAGACCAATTCAAATGGCGAGTTCAGGTTTGATAATCTGCCTACAGACCAAAATTTTAAAATAACAATGGCTGCCAGTGACCCAAGGATAGAGGCAAAGGTCAATTATTTGGTAGAAAAGAAAAAAGTAGCTGTTGCAGCTGCTCCGGCCGAGACTAAACCAGCCGAAACAGCCCCTGCTAAAACAGAGAAACCTAAAGTAACAGCTGAGACTGCCAATACAGTACTTACCCCCGAAGGAGCAAAAGAAAATCCTGCATCGGCTGAAAAGCAAAAAACATCCGGAGACGATAATACCTTGGCTTTCAATACAGCTCCAGCTGTATCAAAACCTAACAATACTCCCAAACAAAGTGCAGTATCGGGTTCTAAATCAAATGTAACGGTTTCGTCTTTTCAAGTAAAACCTTCTCCGAAAAAATCGATGGGAGCTGTGTTTGAAAATGTGTATTTCGATTTTAATTCTATCGAACTTACCAATGCAGGCAAAAAAATAATGGACGAGCTATTAAATTATTATGGAGAAAATAAAGGCATACAAATAGAAATAAGAGCCTATACTGATGGCTATGGCGACCCTGTTTACAATAAACATTTGGCGGAAATGAGGGCTCAAGCATGTTACGACTATTTGGTGGGTAGGGGCGTAGACCAAACGGCTCTTGTCACCATTCCTGTAGGTGCTGGAAAGCCTGTGGGAAGCAACAATTCATACATTGGTCGTCAACTAAATCGCAGAGTTGAATTTTCAATATTAGGGGCCAAAGATAAATATGAGCCTATGGCTATGGCTTATGTGATAGAGCCACACATGACGCTGTGGTCTATTTCCAAAAAATTTGCTATGACTGTAGATGAATTAAAAAGCTTGAACGGAATATCAGAAACCGACATTAAGGCATATAGTACCATTAGAGTGAAAAGGGGCGCAAATACCCAAAATATCGACCCGTTCACAATTGCCAATTTGCAAGAAGGAATTCAAGAATATAAATTTAAAGATATGAAGTTTATTCCTGTGGGCGGCACTGTATCGACTGCAAGCGCTACTGAAAATACAGCGGCAGATGCATCTTCAGAACCGGTTCAAAACAATGAATACCCCGATGTGATTGATGGATACTACACTGTTCAACCCAAAGAAACCCTCTATGCTATTTCTAAAAAGCTTGGGATGACAGTAGAAAAGCTCAAATCGCTTAATGGGCTGATGGACAACAATCTATACACCGGACAACAGCTCAAGGTGAAGTAATCGATTTTTTAATGAAAATAAGTGTCATCACTGTTTGTTTCAATGCTTCAAGCACTATTGATAGGTGTATACAATCGGTTTTGGCTCAGTCGTATTCCAATGTTGAATATATTATTGTAGACGGGAGTTCTACTGATGGCACGCAAGAAGTAGTATCAAAATATAGCAATAAAATTGCCAAATTTATCTCAGAACCGGATAATGGCATATATTTTGCCATGAACAAAGGCATAACTCTCGCTACGGGCGATGTTGTGGGCATGCTCAATGCCGATGATGTTTTTGCGCATAGCGATGTATTAGCACATATAGCCAGGGTGTTTTCACAGTTGCCGGTGAAAAGTTTATATGCAGATTTGCAATATTTAAAACCGGATGGTGCAATCCATCGCCACTGGAAATCAGGGGCTTATAAGGATAATTGCTTTGCTTATGGCTGGATGCCTCCTCACCCTACATTTTATGTTCGAAGAGAGATATATCAAAAATATGGTATGTTTAACACCTCGCTTCGTTCTGCTGCCGACTACGAGCTGATGTTGAGATTTTTACATATTCACAAAATTTCTACAGCTTACTTGCCTGAAGTTACTGTGAAAATGATGTTGGGCGGTGTTAGCAACAGTAGCTTACAAAATAGGCTCAAAGCCAATAGAGAAGACCAAGAAGCTTGGAAAATCAATGGGCTTAAAATGCCTTTTTATCTCCCACTGTTAAAGCCTTTGCGAAAACTATCGCAGTATTTTTTGAAGTAATGAAGCATTACCACTGGTAATAAGCCACCTGGCTACCTTTTTCCAATTTGGGAGTATCGGCTCGATGTAGGATAATGCCGCTTGAATATAAAGTAGCAGAAATATCGCCTGAGCCGTTAAATGACACCGGCTGTAAAAAACTTTTGTTATCTAATGATGCTATTTTTACCGGTATAAACTCATCTAAAGCTACTTTTTGAAGTCTTTCCGGGCCCAATGGTAAATAAAAATCAGGGCCATAGCTTAATCCAAAGCATTTTTGTAGAAAGGGCTTTATAAATATGCGGCAAGCCACTTGTACCGACAATGGATTTCCCGGCAAGGCAAATACTACTCCTCCGTGAGGCAATGTGCCAAACCAAACGGGTTTTCCCGGCCTAATGGCTGCTTTATGAAAAGTATTTTTTACTCCTAGTTTAAATAATATGGAAGGAATAAAGTCAGCTTCTCCGGCAGATACACCACCCGAAATGACAGTAATTTCGTTCCCTTCGATTAGTTTTTTCAAAGTTGCTTCTATTTCAGCAGGCTCGTCTGCCACATGGGTTCTATGAGTAGGATTAATTCCTTGCCCTTTAAAAAAGGAAGCTATCACATGGCTATTGCTGTCTCTAATTTGTGTTTCTGATATATCTTCATCAATATTTTTCACTTCATTTCCTGTTGATACAATGGCAACTTTGGGATTTTTATAGACTTTTATGCTTTTTTTACCCAAAGAAGCCAAAACCGCTATTTCTCCATAGTTTATTAAAGCATTTTTATGAATGGCTATTTCGTCCTTTTTAAAATCCTCGCCCTGTTTGGCTATGTGTTGAAAGGGCTTGATATTGTTTTGGGCATTAAGAAATGCCTTTCCGTTCTCAATCTTAATATCTTCAATTTTGATAACTATATCAGCTGATGGCGGTACAGGTGCACCTGTCATAATTCTGTAGCATTCGCCTGCGTTTAGGCTTCTGGTGGCTGCTTGTCCTGCAAAAATAGTTTCAGAAATATGTAAATCGCTATATGCTTCACAAAATGAACTGTGAGTGGCTATGCCATCCATTGCAGCTCTATTAAAAGGGGGGTAATCTCTGTCAGTGGCAATATTTTCTGCCAATATTTTGCCTACACAATCCTCAATATTTATCCATTCGGTGTCGAAAGTAAGGCTTTGTGCCAAAATCATTTCAAGTGCTTGGGCATAAGAGGGGAGCATGGTACAGATTTTTACTTGCAAGTTTACCCCAAAAAATCATTTCTAACATTTCTAATTGCTAGAATTTAGCCTTTGAAAGCCTTTTTTGTGAAAATTCCTTTATTTTTGCCTCTATCACATTCTAAGAATAGCATTAAAGACCTTATAGCCGTGGCCGTAAATAAAATCAAAATTAATTCTACATATAAAAAGTTGATTGCCGATACCGTGACCCCGGTAAGTATCTACTTGAAAATCAGAGATAAGTATCCGAATAGTCTTTTGCTCGAAAGCTCCGATTATCATGGCAACGAAAATAGCTTTTCTTTTATTTGCTGCAAGCCTACCATTGGCTTTAAGGTAGAAGGAAACCGGGCCTCGTTTCGTCAGCCCGATGCTTCGGAATATACTGTAGAATTAAAGACAAAAGAAGATTTACCAGCCGCTATACATAAATATTGTTTACAATTCGAGTTGCAAGCCCTGCCGTTTTCATTTATCAGTGGCGGACTTTTTGGCTATACCAGCTACGATGCTGTGAGGCATTTTGAAGATGTGAAGCTCACTAAACTTGGTACTTCGGAAATTAATATTCCCGAAATGCAATATTATTTTTACGAATTTGTGATAGCCATCAACCATTTCAATGATGAACTATACATCTTTCAACACCACATAGAAGGCATGCCTACAGGCACTGACGATATAGAGTCTATCATTACTTTTATCAACAATAGAAATATACCTACATTTCATTTTAAAACAGTTGGGGCAGAGACGTCAAACTTTACCGATGAGCAATTTTTGGATATACTGCAAAAGGGAAAAGACCATTGTTTCAGAGGCGATGTATTTCAAATAGTGCTTTCTCGCAGGTTTTCTCAAGCTTACGAAGGTGATGATTTTAATGTGTACAGGGCGCTCCGCTCAGTGAATCCTTCTCCATATCTTTTTTATTTTGATTACGGAAATTTTAAAATGTTTGGTTCCTCACCTGAAGCCCAGCTCATCATTAAAGGCAACCAATCTGTAATTAACCCCATTGCAGGAACTTTTAAAAGAAGTGGCAATGACGAAGAAGATGCACGAATAGCCGAACGATTGAAAGGTGACCCTAAAGAAAATTCGGAACATGTGATGCTCGTAGACCTAGCCAGAAACGACTTAAGTCGCAATGGTGACAAGGTTTTTGTAGAAACATTTAAAGAAACGCAATTTTATTCGCATGTTATTCACTTGGTATCAAAGGTAGTAGGTGAAATATCTGAGGATACCAACCGATTTAAAATTGTGGCGGATACATTTCCGGCAGGAACTCTTTCCGGAGCGCCCAAACACATGGCAATGACTTTGATTGATAAATACGAAAACATCAACAGAAGCTACTATGCAGGCTGTATTGGTTTTATGGATTTTAAAGGAAATTTCAACCAAGCCATCATGATACGCACATTTTTGAGCCAAAATAACACATTGTATTTTCAGGCAGGTGCCGGAGTAGTGGCCGATTCAAAAATAGAAAGTGAACTACAAGAAGTACACAACAAATTGGCCGCTTTGAAAAAAGCACTTGTGTTGGCCAATGAAATTTAGCTATGTGTAAGTAAACTTTAAAAATTTAATACACTTTTAAAACCAATTTACGTTTACTTCGTATGTTAATGAATTGAGGTATTGTAAAAAGCTATATGTTGGTTTAATTTTATCAATTATTGAATAATACTTTATCGTTTTTCTATTTATAGGTGTAAATTTTGAGGATATGTCAAGCTGGAAAGAGAAATTTGATTTTTTATACAAACTATTAATGATTTTGGCATTGGTATATATTGGAGTAGAAATACGTTCCATTAAACGACTTACTTTGGCCAATGAGAAGGAAATAAACTATGTCACTTCAAAGCTTGACTATGTGACATCTGATATCAATATCACCACTATTAACAAAGTTCAAGACTAAAGTTTACAATTAAACAGGTTGAACTTTGGCCAAAGCTGAAATTAAATACTTCTTTCCAGAGGCAATCTCTTTGCACAATATCCTTGTTCTACGGGTTTCTTCTTTTATAAAATCACGGTCACGAAACCTGAATCTCTTACCTACCTGCAAATCGGACAGATAGGGCATAGACGGGGAGTCATCAGATGTGCTGTTATCGTCAAACCATTGAAGTGCACGCTGCAAATTGTGGTCGCTGCAAGACGAAGCTTTGGGGTTTTGAAAATATTGTTTCAATGCAGTAAGCACTACGCTGGGAAATACTTGTGTGTTTAGCATAGGTTTTGCTACTGAAACAAACTCATTTTTCCATTCTATGCCATGAGGGTCTACCTTTGAACCATATTTTTTTTGAACCAATAAATGTGCCACTTCATGCAAGTACGTTACCAAAAATGAAAAAGCGTTTAAATCAGCATTTACCGTGATGGTATGCAACTTGGTACGAGGGTCGTATCGATAGTCACCTAGTTTTGTAGCTCGTTTTTGAGGTATTTTGAAATAAAACTGATGTTTATGCCACAAGTCGAAACAATAGTCTACTGAGGCTGCTGGAAAATACCTAAAAAAGATGTCTTTGGGATTTGTTTTTTTCAAATACTGTGAAACAAAAACTATCGAATTTTTAATGTGGCCAGTGTGAGAATGGCCAACATAATGCCCACTATCCAAAAGCGAGATACAATTTTTGCTTCATGAAACCCGCCTTTTTGATAATGATGATGTAGGGGCGACATACGAAATAGCCGATGCTCACGGGCATATTCTATCCCATGTTTTCGCTTTTGGTATTTGAAATAACCCACTTGCAGCATCACCGATAAGTTTTCTATCAAAAATACACCGCAAAGCACAGGTAGAAGCAGTTCTTTTCTGATAATGAGTGCTAATACTGCAATGACGCCCCCGAGCGATAAGCTGCCCGTATCTCCCATAAAAACTTGTGCAGGAAAGCTATTGTACCACAAAAAACCAACACATGCGCCTACAAATGCCCCACAAAAAATTACCAACTCTCCCGAGTAGGGTATGTACATAATATTTAGGTAATCGGCAAAAATCTTATTGCCCGATACATAGGCAAATATAGCCAAGGTAAGGCCAATAATGGCAGAACAGCCTGCTGCTAAGCCATCTATTCCATCAGTAATGTTTGCCCCATTCGACACGGCTGTGATTATGAATATCACCACCAAGACATAACCAATCACATAGCCATTGTCGCCCAAAAAACTGAATATGGATGAATAGTCCATTTCGTTGTTTTTTAAAAATGGAATGGTGGTAATGAGTGATTTAATATCTACATAGCCCGACAATTGTTGTGTAGGCACATCGCAATAGTCTTGAGGAGTGAGGAAGTCGCGTACCACCACATCTTTATGATAAAAAAGTGTGAGGCCAACAATAAGGCCTAAACCAATTTGCCCAATTATTTTGGAAGTGCCCTTCAACCCTTCTTTATTTTTTAAAAATACTTTAATATAGTCGTCTGCAAAGCCTACAGCACCCATCCAAAGTGTAGCTATCAAAAGCAAGATCACATAAATATTGTTGATATTGGCAAAGAGCAATGTGGGAATGACAATGGCTGCTATGATGATGAGACCGCCCATGGTTGGAGTACCCTTTTTTTGTAGTTGTCCTTCAAGGCCTAAGTCGCGCACTGTTTCGCCTATTTGAAGTTTGCGTAGCAACTCTATAAGTCGCTTACCGAAAGCCATAGAGATGATGAGCGATAAAAGAGTGGCCAGTACTACCCTGAAAGAGATGTATTTGAAAAGCCCGGCTCCCACGAGGTCAAACTCGCGGTCTAAATAGTTAAAAAGATAGTATAACATAGGTGAAGGTGCTTATGCCACAATTTTTTGCTGAGGAAAGAAGCAAACTATTTTTGCCGTAAGGATAACTATTTTTTGAAAATAATTTTCAACCTGTCCACAGGGATATTATTAATTATGTGATTTTCATAAATTTCGTCTATATCGCTGAGTTGAACTTTACCATAAAATACTCCTTCAGGGTATACTACCATTGCCGGGCCGTGGGCACAAACATCAAAACAACCTGCTTTTTGGGCCCGAACCTCGGCATTGATTCTGTCTTTATTAATGCGTTCCTTCAGCGCATTTACCAAACTCATGCCATGTGCTTCTCCACAGCTTTCTCTGCCATCGGTTCGTTCGTTTATACAAACAAAAATATGTTTTTTGTATTTCATTAATGTGTGATATTCTACCTGTAGAGGGGGTGTTTTAAAATAATGGAAGAAGAGAAGTTTGTTGGCACTTTATTTGAGTAATGTCACAGATTTTGTTTCTTTAAAACGTGTATCATCCGTAAATTGACCTTCAACTACACAAGTATATACTCCAATCGGATAGCCATCGGCAGCCCAACCTCTATTTCTAACCTCATCTACATTGCTTGACTCGTATACCTTGTTCCCAAGTACATTGAACACAGAAACCTTTATATTGGATATTTCACGTTCATTAAAGAATACCTTAAATGTTTTGTTGACATCGTTAGCAGCCGAAGGACTAAAAACTGTTGGTACGAATAAAACGGCATTGATTTTGGGTACTACTCTTACATCTAATGTAGCAAGTGAGCTACATCCAAAGGTGTTAATTCCTATGAGAGACACCACATAATTGCCTACTATTGGATAATTTATTGTTGCATTCTGTGTAAGTTGACTTATATCTGTATCTGAAACCAACCAATTGTAAGTACTCAATCCATCGGGGGTAGCTGAGTATACATAATTTGTATCGACAACTATTTTTTTATCGCTTGGTGGCACAATAGTGACCTGAGTAGAAGCGCGGTAAAACACAGTAAGGGTATCAGTACCCGTACAACCTGTTGCAATAGATGTAACACTCACTATATAGTTTTGGGTACTTTCACTAGTGCCTGCAGTGAAAGTAGGAGCGGGAGCAGTTGCAGACGAAATGTTGGTATTTGGTGACCATGCAAAACTATATACCCCACTTACAGATGGGGTAGCATTAATCTCTTTTGTAGTACCAATGCATATATTTTCATCTTTTCCCACAAACGGGGGGAAGGCAGTGGGAATAACACTTACAAAAACCGAATCTTTGTCGGTACAGCCTGCGCCATCTTTTACATTTACTAATATCTTGGTGTTTTCAAAAATAGGTTTTGTAGATGACCTGATTCCGCTTACACTGGTCAAAATATTCTCTGGTGTCCACGAGAATGTGAAAGAACCGCTACCACCTTCTCTTAAGGTCTCAAGAACGGGTATGGTTTTGCCTGCACATATATTTATTGAATCTGTGGCTGGAGTAGTGAGCGAAAGCGCAAGCGAACTTTTGGATATTTTTATTTGGTCTCTCACTTTGCACAGCTGGGCATCTACAGCAGTAACAGTATATACCAATCCCGATATTTCAAGTGGGCGTACTGTTGGATTTGAAATGTTTGGATTGCTCAATCCTTGGGTTGGTAGCCAACTATAAGTAAAAGCCGATGTGGTAGTGCTTACAGCATCTATGGATTGGGTAGTAGAAAGCTGTAGTACATCAAATTTACAAAGTGTGGCATCGCTTTGGGTGATGTCAACAGATATTTGTTTGTTTTTGATGACTGTGATAGAAGATTCGGCTTTGCATCCGTTTCCATCAGTCATTGTTACGGAGTAGATGCGTTGTTGTTGTAAGTCATTGTCGCCTACTACAATTGTGTTTGTATTTCCTAATGTGGGAGAAATATTAGTTAATGGTGACCATTGGTATAAATATGGTTCTTTGGTGGGTTGAGTTGTAGCTCCCGTAAGTGATAGAGGTTCACCAAAACAACGATATGTGATACCACTACGTAGCGCAGTGTCTCTTATTAAAACTTGAGGTTGTGGAAAATTATCGAACTTAACAACATCAATAAATCCACAATTTAGTTCTACGACTGGGTCTGGTAAGGCGGAGCCAGGAGTATACGAAGATAAATAATAAACACCAGGAATTGAAGCCGTAAAAGAAGGGTTAGAGCCACTAAACGTAGTTCCCCCATTCCAACTATAGATTGTACCGGGATTAAAAGTAGTAACAAATGTGTGAGTAAATCCCGGACAGGAAGAAATATCATTTCCTAAATCGTATGATATACCCCTTCTGAATGGTATGGGAGATTTAAAGCTTGTAATCTCGTTTGTACCCCTTAAGACCCTAATATTTACATTACTATTACCTGGTAATGTATTTAAAACTATGTTTCCAATTAAAGTAAATGTGCTTCCTGTACTTGTATATAAATATGGTGGGTCAGGAACAAATTTATATTCTTCGGCTACTGCTTCCCATCTTAATGAATTGTCATTTATGTTGACGGGATTTAGTATTAGTGTGTCAGTTGAACACATCAAAAAATCCCCTACTATGCTAAGTGTACTTGTGCTAAAATCAATATTTACATCATATACCCTTTTCTGTGCTTGTGAAAAGCCAAAGAACAATAAGGCAAAAACAGCTATCAAAAAAAGTTTTAACTTCATTTTATATGTATTCATAGGTATTATTTCTGTTCAAACACAATAAGGTAACTTACAAAAATAAGGATACTTCGCTAAAGGCAAAACATTTTGGTACTAAATAGCACTTCCATCTTGGATTATTTCATATTTGAATTTCAAATAATTCTTGGTTTGATGGCATTTTTGTTAAGCTTCAATATTATTCTTGAGCATTTAGCCTCTAGTAACTTTAAAAAGTATTTACAATGCAATTAATCCTTTTTTCTTACCTATTTCTAAAAGATAACCATACGCTTCGGTATACTCATTGGCAATTATGCCCTCCAAAATAGCCTCTCTTATCTCAGTTTTGATTTCACCTATGATTCTTGAAGGAGTAAGGTCAAATGTTTTCATGATGATCTCGCCTGTTATCACAGGCTGAAAATTGCGTAAATGGTCTTTTTCTTCTACTTCTTTGAGTTTTTGCTCTACGATGTCAAAATTCCCGATGTAGCGTTTTACTTTTTCGGGATTTTTGGAAGTAATGTCGCAGCGACACAATATCATCAAGTCGTCTATGGCGTCTCCGGCTTCAAAAAGCAAACGCCTGATGGCTGAATCGGTTATTTGCTCCTTGGCCAGTGCTATCGGTCGCAAATGCAGTCTAACCAATTTTTGTACAAAAAGCATGTGTTCATTTAGTGGCAATTTCATCCTACGAAAAATACCCGGAACCATTCTTGCCCCTTTCTCTTCATGTCCATGAAAAGTCCAACCCTGCTTTTGCATAAATTTCTTAGTAGCAGGTTTGGCTATGTCATGTAGAATGGCAGCCCAGCGCAGCCAGAGGTCATCGCTCATTTGAGCCACATTGTCTAATACCTGTAGCGTGTGGAAAAAATTATCTTTATGCCCTTTCCCATCTTGAGTTTCTACGCCCTGCAAGGCCACTAGTTCAGGGAAAATAATTTGTAGTAATCCGCTGTAATACAGCATTTTGAATCCATAGGATGGGGTAGGAGATAGAATGATTTTATTCAATTCATCAGCTATCCTTTCTTTGGAAATGATTTCTATTCGCTCTTTATTTTCCTTGAGAGCCTCAAAGGTATCGGGCCAAATATCAAAGTTCAACTGAGAAGCAAATCTGCAAGCCCGCATCATGCGGAGTGGATCGTCAGAAAAAGTAATGCCCGGCTCGAGTGGGGTGCGAATAACTTTGTTTTTTAAATCGTCAATGCCACCAAAAGGGTCTACCAAACTGCCATAATCATGTTCGTTGAGGCTGATGGCCAAGGCATTGATGGTGAAATCTCTACGATTTTGGTCGTCTTCCAAAGTGCCGTCTTCTACAATGGGTTTTCTGGAATCTCGTCTGTATGATTCCCTTCTTGCCCCTACAAATTCTACCTCATAGTCGTTTAGCTTCACTTGGGCTGTTCCAAAATTTTTGAAAACAGACAAATGTCCATCACCTCCTGATTTTTCTAAAAACAATTCTGCAAGCGCTATTCCACTGCCCACCACCACCACATCTATGTCCTTACATGGCCGTTCAAGCAGCAAATCGCGCACAAAACCGCCTACCAAATAGACAGGTTTTCCCAAAACAGTGGCGCAAGCCTTTAATGTTTCAAAAATAGGGTTGTTTCCCAGCTGAGCACTTAAATTCATGCTACAAAAATGCATGAATAAATGTTAAAGGGGAAATAGAAATTTAAGGTTCAACTTCTATGATAATAAAAGGAAGCCTTAAGCGGAATATTGATTTTTTTGTTTTTCTAAATCAAACAATTCATTCAGCACTTCTACCAATGTGTCTTGCTCTCCACGCTTGCAAGCGGCTTTAAGCTGAACCACAGGTAGTTTGATGATTTTTTGCATGATGTTTTTAGTAATTGTATCTACCAGTTTCAGCTCGTTTTCGCTAAGTTGCTTTTGGTAGCGGTTCAGCTCCTCGGTGCGGATTACCTCAAGAGCGTTTTTTATCTTATGAATGGTAGGCGATACCTCCATTTCCTTAGACCAGTTTCGAAATTCGCCCACTACCTCAGAAATAATTTGTTCTACTTGTGGTATGGAAGCTATGCGCTTTTGCTGTGCTTCGTTGGTCTTTTTGTTAAGGTCTTCTATATTGTATAGTATCACTCCGGGTATTTTCTCTACGTTCGAATCTATGCTGCGAGGCATAGAAAGGTCCACAAAAAATTTATGAGAAAATATTTTTAAATTTCCCAATAGTTGGGCGTTTATGAGTGGGGCTTCTACTTGCACAGCAGAAATTACGACATCAAAATTTTTGATTTCTGAAAATAGATTTTCTAAGGCTATAATAGAAAGCTGTTTTTCTTGGGTAATTTTTGCCGCCAGCTCTACTGCTTTTGATTGGGTACGGTTACAAAGTGCAATATTCTCATATCCAAAGCTGAATAAATTCTTTGCAGTGTCTTCTCCTATTTCTCCCGTACCTACCAAAAGAATCTTGGCATTTTTATTTCCATTAAGCACATCATCAATCAGTTCGGTGGCTGCATACGATATAGAGGCTGCGCCATCTCTGAACGATGTTTCTTGGGTGATTTTTTTATTGGTGTAAAAAATGGTGTGCATGAGCCTATGCAAAAAAGGCCCTGCCATGTTCATGTCTGCCGACCATTGATAAGCATCTTTTATTTGTCCACTTATCTGGATATCGCCCACTACTTGGGCGTGTAGTCCGGCTGATACCTCAAATAAATATTTGATAGCAGATTCATTTGATGAAAATGCGTTAAAATATTCCGACAAATCGCCTTGCGAGCCTACTTCGGTGTTTTGTATCAGATGGGATATCAGTTGTTGGTTTATGTCTATATCTGAAGTGTAGTATATTTCGGTACGATTGCAAGTAGAAACCACCAAAGCTTCTACTAAATCGAACTTTTCCTTTAAATCGAGTAAAAGCCTTTTACAGCCCTGCTCATCAAACGAGAATAATTCTCTCACATCGATGGGGGTGTTTTTGTACGAAAGTGATATAGCTTTTAAGTTACTCAAAATGTTGCCTGAATTCGGATTACAAAAATACTACTATCGAAAATTTTATACGAAAGCATTTTGTTATTTAAAATGATTAAAAACAAGCTTTTTGTTTTCTTTTCGAATGCATATTTACGTTGATACAACAATTTAAAACATGATTTTTATCACTTGGGTAATAAAAAAGATAAAATTCAACCCTATTTCAAATCCAAAACTTAAAATTCAGTCATTAGAGACCACGAAAGCTATTTTAGATATAAATTTGCTGCATGTTTGCACAGGTAAAACTGCTTTTGTGGAAAGAGATAACCCTTGAATGGCGTAATCGCTATGCTTTGAATGGTATTTTGCTCTATGTAGTAGGGGCCGTTTATCTTTGTTATATGTCTTTCAGTGTAAAGCGTGGTGTGTTGCACCCCATTACTTGGAATGCCCTTTTTTGGATTATTCAGCTTTTTACCTCTATTCACGCTATCACCAAAAGCTTTGGCGCAGAAGCTCAGGGTCGGAATTTATACTATTATATCATTGTATCGCCATCGGCCATTATTGTATCAAAAACCATTTATAATGCTTGTTTATTGATGTTTTTGTCTTTGATTTCGTTTTTGAGTTACTCATTGGTAATGGGCAATCCTATCGAAGATTTGGTGCTGTACACTGCCTGTTTGCTCATTAGCGCATTGGCTTTTTCGGGTACGCTCACTTTGGTAT
>ERZ1066134.639-NODE-639-length-14690-cov-18.657192_pt1 | contig 14690 bp, 15 predicted proteins | sample MGYA00382781_ERZ1066134 | MGnify/ENA primary metagenome ERZ1066134 (study PRJEB33369, sample SAMEA5778364) | biofilm metagenome | biome: Industrial cooling water; feature: Water cooling tower basin; material: Biofilm | place: United Arab Emirates | collected... | reverse complement strand
AAATCCTAATGGCGGTCATTAGAAAAAATACCTAATGACAATTTTGGGTTAAAGGAATCTTACTTTGAACTCGGGCACGTATCCACCCTGACGAAAAGTATCAATAATGCGCGATTCTTGAGGACACAAACCGCGGGTCTATTGAACAGTGTGAAAACTTGAGCAATCAATCAACAACATTTTATTTTTTCGTCCTAAATAAATTTTTGAAATAAGGCTTGAACGTCTTGCTAGCTTCTATCTCACTAAAACTTGTGGAGTAATTGCAAGCATTAATAAGCCTCTTGTTTGCAAAACTTTTATTGTATTTATTCTCATAGTCAAAGTAAAATAATAGAACCCTTTTGCCTTGCTTCATCAAAGCCCTGACTAAGGGTATAAAATCACCATCACCAGTTATAAGAACAGCAACGTCAATTTTGTCGTCCAAAGCTACTTGCAACACCTCAAGCGCCATTTTTACATCAACTTTTCTCTGTTTGGTCGAGATTGTTATGAGTAAATTTTAATTCAACTCCAGCGTCAATTAAATCGATATGCCTGTTCCGTTCCATTTCAAGATGCTTCGTCTCTGACTGCTGCGTATGCTTTAGTCCTTTAAACCATTAAGCGTAAAATACCTTGTATGTATTAAAGCCCTGTTCTTTTTCAGCGATGATTTGTTCAATCAATTCATGCAATGGCTCAAATACGATCCATCCCTTTCCCTGAATTGTATTGTAGTGAAGTTGAGCATATGTAAAATAACTCCCATCATTGAAGACTTCAATTCTTGATAGATTATTGTTTTTCATTTTTCTGATGCATTCTTTAAACTGTATTGGTAGCCTTATCATCAACTAACATAAAGCAATATAGCAGATAATAGATTTTCCCCCACTCGCGAAGCATCCGCTTGTGCGAACTCACTCACTAATCACGTCCCTCAGGATGATGTCCAACCACTACCCTATCTCCACGCGCACTTTGTCGGTAAGCGGCTTGCCTATGCATAGCAGGCGGTAGCCCTCACTCAACTCACTCGGGGATAAACCTTCGGCATCATCGGTAGAGATATCGCCTTCAGTGCATTTGCCTCTGCACGCCGTGCACAGTCCGCTTTGGCACGAATACGGCATGTCCAATCCTTGATCCAAGGCCGTTTCCAAAATGGCATGACCCATTTTCACGGGCACCACATATTCTTCACCTTCCAGCAGGATCGTCACCTGACTTACGCCCGCTGCGCCGGAGGGAGCATCTGCCAATTCTTTCGGCGATGTTTTGCCAGCCACAAAGGACTCCATTCGGATAGCGGTTTCTTTCACACCTGCCAGCTTCAACCCGGCCATCGTCACGTCCATCATGGGCTGTGGTCCGCAAATAAAGCACTCGGCATCCGTAAGCCCCTTTTCCTGCATCAGTTGGCTAATCAGCTGTTCATTGGGACGTCCGGTAAAGGCTGCAAATCCGGCCGGATCTTCTTCTAGAATATGTATCACCTGAAAACGGTCTCCGTATTGCGTGGCAAGTTCCGCTATCAATTCTTTAAAAATAATATACGGCTCGCTGCGATTGGCGTACACCAGCATGGCTTGGCTGTTGGGCTCCTGCGAAAGCAAACTTCTGATCAACGACATTAACGGTGTGATACCACTTCCTCCGCCGAAAAAAACCATTTTCCGCCGCACATTTGAATCAAAAGTTGTAACGAATTGCCCCATCGGCTTCATCACCTCTACACTTCGCCCCGCCTTGTATGAGGAGTGTATATGGTTGGACATCCGTCCGTCTGCCACGCGCTTCACCGTGACGGCCGGATATTCATCCAAAAATGGAGACGAACACAGCGAGTAGGCTCTTCTGATTTTTTGGCCATTCACCTCGTCGATGAGGGTGATAAATTGGCCGGGGAGATAGCTAAATTCTGTTTCGGGTTTTTCGAAAACCAAATTGACGGCATCCTTGGCGATGGGGATCACCTCTTTGATTTTCAGGGTGGTGTACCGTACATCTGTCTCTTGCTGTTGCTTCTTTTTGAAAAATCCGAACGCCATATCTCTTGCTTGTCAGGGCGCAAAGTTAACGGTCAAGGCCTACAAATAGCGCCGATGGTCTATTTTTGCTCCTTAATGACCTGCTCATGAATTTTAATGCGCTAGAAGCGATTTCCCCGATAGATGGTCGGTACCGAAGCAAAGTCTCCCGCTTGGCCGATTATTTCTCCGAAAAAGCCCTAATACAATACCGAGTAGAAGTGGAAGTGCGCTATTTCCAAGCACTTTGCGGCTTTGGTTTGCCGCAATTGACAGGCGTGGATGCCACCAAATTGGCGCAATTAGACCAGTTGTACTTGGGATTTTCTCAAGCAGATGCCGAGCGCATAAAAGAAATAGAGAAAACGACCAATCACGATGTGAAGGCTGTGGAGTATTTTATCAAAGAAGCTTTCGACAGGTTGGGGTTGGAAGCGCACAAAGAATTTATCCATTTCGGACTTACGAGTCAGGATATTAACAATACCGCCATTCCACTCAGCTTGAAGCGTGCGCTGGATGATGTGATTGTACCGGAACTCCTGGAAGTAATCCAGCAACTGTCCAATATGGCTGAGCAATGGAAGGACATCCCTATGCTGGCACGCACGCACGGCCAACCGGCCTCTCCCACTCGATTGGGAAAAGAAATTGATGTGTTTGTAGTGCGGCTGGAGGAGCAATTGGCCGAACTCATCAGGCTACCGCATGCAGCTAAATTCGGTGGAGCCACCGGCAATTTCAACGCCCACCATGTGGCCTATCCACATATGGATTGGCTTCAGTTTGGGGAAGATTTTGTGGAAGGCGATTTGGGTTTGAAAAGAAGTCACCCCACTACCCAGATTGAACATTACGATCACCTTGCAGCCATTTGCGATGCACTTAAGCGAATAAATACCATTCTCATCGATTTCTCGCGCGACATCTGGCAATACATTTCCCTGAATTATTTCACCCAAAAAATCAAAGACGGGGAAATAGGCTCATCAGCCATGCCGCACAAAGTGAACCCCATCGATTTTGAAAATGCCGAGGGAAATTTGGGAATCGCCAACGCGCTTTTCGAGCATCTTAGTGCGAAGTTGCCGATCAGTAGGCTTCAGCGCGACCTCACAGATTCGACGGTACTGCGAAACATCGGTGTGCCTGTCGCTCACAGTTACTTGGCGTTTCAGTCGCTCACCAAAGGACTTGGCAAACTGCAATGCAACGAAGCGGCTATCCATGCCGATTTAGACAATAACTGGGCAGTTGTAGCGGAGGCTATCCAAACGATTTTGAGGCGAGAGGGCTATCCAAAACCCTATGAGGCCTTGCTGGTGCTGACTCGTACGAATGAAAAGATTACGGAAAGGAGCATCAAGGCATTTATTGCCGAACTGAATGTGAGCGAAAGTGTCCGAGAAGAATTGAATCGCATTAGCCCATTCACTTACACGGGCATTTGAACCGGATTATGGTTTACCTGCGAGAAGGTAAAGCACCGCCATGCGAATGGCCACACCATTTTCCACTTGCTGCAAGATCACAGAGTGCTCAGAATCAGCTACATCTGATGTGATTTCTACGCCTCTGTTGATCGGACCGGGATGCATGATCACGATCTGCTTTTTTAGGGAATCCACCAGCGCACGGTTCACGCCAAAGTACTTCGAGTACTCACGAAGCGAAGGGAAATAGCGCATTTGCTGGCGTTCTAGCTGAATACGCAGCACGTTAGCCACATCGCACCACTCAAGCGCTGCTTTGATATCGTTCTCTACTAGCACGCCAAGCTCGCCAATGTGCCGCGGGATGAGTGTGGCAGGACCGCAGACCATCACTTCTGCTCCGAGCATTTGCAAAGCGAAAATGTTTGACAAAGCCACGCGCGAATGCAGGATATCGCCTACGATCACCACCTTTTTACCTTTCACGCCACCCAATTTTTCCCGAATGGAAAATGCATCCAATATCGCCTGTGTGGGGTGTTCGTGCGTGCCATCTCCGGCATTGATGATGTTGGCATCTATATGATTGGCCAAAAAATGCGGTGCACCGGGGCTGCTGTGGCGCATCACTACCATGTCCACCTTCATGGCCAATATGTTGTTGACTGTATCGAGCAGTGTTTCTCCTTTTTTTACAGAAGAACCGGAAGCCGAGAAATTGATCACATCGGCCGAAAGGCGCTTTTCAGCCAATTCAAACGAAAGTTTGGTACGGGTGGAGTTCTCAAAGAAAATATTGGCGATGGTGACATCTCGAAGTGAAGGTACTTTCTTGATGGGGCGATTGATGACGTCTTTGAAGGTGTCGGCTGTTTGAAAAATGAGTTCGATATCCTCTCGATCCAGGTTTTTGATTCCAAGCAGATGCTTTGTCTTCAACTGACTCATTCTTCCTTATTTATTAGCCAAACATTATCAACTTTCTTATTCTCGCTCCATTCGACCAACACCTTCTGCGTATCCAAGGTATTTACCCTCTTGCCCACATAAGTGGCCTCCACGGGCACGTGTCTGGAGTACAATCTATCTACCAAAATGAGCAATTCTACCTTGGCAGGCCTACCGAAAGAAGTCATGGCATCCAAAGCCGCTCGCACAGATCGTCCCGTGAACAGCACATCGTCGATCAAAATGACCTTTTTGCCTTCGATGAGGAAGGGAATTTCGGTTTTGCTTGCCTGCAAGGGCTCTTCCCTACGTCGGAAATCATCTCGATGAAAGGTGGTATCCAGAAATCCAATGGGCAGTTGCTTTCCGGTCATTTCTTGGAGCCGCATCACCATGCGCTGCGCAAGCGCCTTGCCGCGAGGCTGCAACCCGATGATGACTGAATTGGAGAAGTCGCCGTGATTTTCAATGAGTTGTTGGCACAATCGACTGATTGTTACCTGTAGTGACCTACCGTCTAGCAAGAGGCGTTTTTGCATGGCTGTGGACAAAAGTAAAAAAAAACCCTGACGTCTTTGTGACCGTCAGGGTTCATTTGATTGTTTTGAATTTTTATTCTTCCGATAGACCGTTGGTGATCAGGAAGTTTTTGTACAACTCCTGGAAATCAGTGATCTCTGGAGCCATTTTAATGGCTTCTTCGTATTTGGTAAGTGCATCCAGCAACAAACCTTTTTCTTCGAAGAAGGAAGCCAAGATCAACTTGGTAAGCGGGCTGTCGTCACCGATTTCTGATTGAAGGCTCTTGTAATCTGTGGCGATTTCAGTGGCTTCATCACCTTGCTTCTTACGCAGACCGATGGGTGCTGAAGAGTATTCAGGATCGTCGCTTTTCGCTACTTCAATGATGTAAAGTCCTTCATCGTTCTCCAATCCTTCTTTTTGGAAATCCAGAACAATAGATGTTTTGTCGGTATTCACGCTATACACCACCACATCGAAGATATTTTTGATTTTCACCGTGTAGGTCACACCAGGGATGATCTTCTTTTCTGCATCGCGGATTGGATGCCATCTGATCACCGCTTCATTGCCAAGAAACTCAGGAGACTCTCCCTCCAACATCAACACGATGCTACCGGACGTTCCTCGGGAAATCGCTCCCGTTGCGTTCATGTTGCGCTTGTAGTTGCCCGTTTCCTCTTCATTCATTTTTTCAGACACAAACTGCGCATATCGGCTAGCCACGCTGGTCGTGCCGGTCGTGACTTTCTTCTCCAATTCTGCTACGGCGATTGTTCCACCTTTGCGCACTTCTATTGTCTTGCCACTCTTGTGCATCAAACCGATATAGGCACCTTCTTCGGCTATCAGGGCGTCACCCGCATCGAGGGTGGCACCTGTCTTCAAGGCCAAGACTTGGCCTGTGTTTGCCTTCTTCAGCTTGTTTGAACCCTTGTTGGCTAATACTCTAAATGTATATCCTTGGGCCAAAACACTCTCGGCTGCAAAAAGCAGAGCGATAATCATCGCGTAAGAAAAAATCCTTTTCATAGTATTTCGCATGTTTGGTTATTAGTCTGTAATTAATGGATGGTTGGTAAAACAATAACTGTGCCTAAATCTTCGATACACGGAATAATTCCTTGCGTCCTTCTTTGGTAAAGGAGTTTTTCACCACGCCATAGTATACTTCCAGCGAATCCCCGACCAATGCCACCACTATTAGCGCAATAGTCAGATCCAATTTAAGACTGAATGTATCCAATACGTAAATCATTAGGAACAAGATACCCAAAAATTCCATCAACTGAACGAGCTTGGTGACGCCATCATACCAGCGCGGAATTTTCTTGTAGACCCATGAGAATGCAAGCACGTTTAAAAAGCACACCATAATGGCGATTGCCCACGATTGCCACGGCTTCAATTGCTCAATGTAATCTTCATTTAATATCTGAAGGATGATATTGGCGTGCACTACTCCTCCGAACATGTCGGCATAAGCCCGCCCCATATATTTGGCATTAATAGGGGTGAAAAATTTATCCTCCAACGCTTCCCGATCGCCGATGTAATTACCCATGAAACAGAAGATCACGATCTTGCCGGTGATAATATCCGGGAAGAATTTGCGCTGATAGCTGTCCGTTTCGGGATCATACAAAGGCTCCAATATTTCAGAATGATCCAATGCAAAGAACATAGAGCCAAACTTCGTGGCGCCATAATCTAAAATGTTGCCACGGTAGTTAATCACCTCTTCTTCATTGCCTCTCGCCAAAAATTTCTGTGCCTTGGCCGAGTCCAATACGCTCGCCAACTTCACCGCAAAGGCAACTTGATTCTCTCCGTTTACCACTTGCTGTGGGTTGAATGTCCGGCACATCTTCAAATCTTCCTGATTTTCCGCACCGGTAATCAAATTAGCAAAAGCCAAATCTGCATTTTTCCGAAAGGGCTCCCAAGACAAGCGCATCGAATCAAACGCATCGGTTTCTGCATTGTAGAGTATTTTAGACACCATGATCAGGTTCTCTACTTTGGCCAAGTTGGCGGCCAGTAGCGAATCGCCCATCACATCATCTTTAGGATAATCAAAGAAAATATCGACTCCAATGGCTGCCGGTTTGAATTGATTGATGGAGTCAATCATCATGGCGATTTCAAAGCGCGAGCGATTGCCCACATTGATCATGACCACCCTGTCATCTACCACCGGTTGGTCACGCATTTGCGAAAACACCACATCGGTCATTTCCACGTCAGCAAAGGCCTGACCGATAGGATCGAAAACGTCAAAAATATTAAAGGCCGTGAAACTCTTAAACATGCCCATCAAGGCGAATATGAAAACTGTGCCTAGAATTACATCCAGCCAGAATTTCTTGAACATTGATTTACCTTTAGGCTTAGTTTCTGATTTAGCCATGCTGATTTAGATTTTCAGGTCAAATTAAAGAAATTCGATCACATAGACCGACCCATGCTTACATCCCGCACGAGAAAATTTGAATTGGATGAAATTGTTCAGGGTATCTTGTCAGGCCGGGCTCAATGGCTGAGCAGAGGTATCACCTTGGTAGAGAGTCAGTTAGCCAATGATCACGTGCTTTCTTCCGAACTGCTTAAAAGACTGCTGAGCCATACGGGGGGGGGTCTGCGCATCGGCATCACGGGTGTGCCGGGTGTGGGGAAAAGCACCTTTATTGAGGCTTTTGGCACTATGCTTACCGAGTCAGGAAAACGAGTGGCTGTGTTGTCCATAGACCCGAGCAGTGCGCGCTCCAAGGGCAGCATTTTGGGCGACAAAACACGCATGGGCGAATTGTCCATGAACCCGAATGCCTTTATTCGGCCCTCTCCATCGGGCAATAGCTTGGGCGGTGTGGCCAACAGTACGCGCGAATCCATTTTGCTTTGCGAAGCGGCAGGATTTGAAGTGGTGATCGTGGAAACGGTGGGCGTGGGACAATCCGAAACGCTGGTGAAAGACATGGTGGACTATTTTCTGCTGCTCATGTTGCCGGGCAGTGGGGATGAATTGCAAGGCATCAAGCGTGGCATCATGGAGATGGCCGATGGGCTGTTTATTAATAAAGCGGATGGGAATATGGAGCGAGCGAAGCGAGCTCGAAAGGACTTTCAGAATGCGTTGCATTTGTTTCCGCCTACGGCAGCTAATTGGCAAGTGCCTGTAGACATAGGATCGGCTTTGGAAAAAACCGGCATGGAAGACGTGTGGAAGCATATTGAAAAATTCGCTGCGCATACCCGGTCAAATGGCTGGTTTGATCAAAATCGAAAAGACCAGGAAATCAAATGGTTCAGACAATTGATCCGCCAGCGATTGGAGAATGATTTCTTTTCATCCAAAACCACCGCTGAAAAAATAAAAAAAGCGGAAGATATGATCTCCTCCGCTCAGGTGTCGGCTCGTGGGGCCGTGGATTTTTTATTTGCCAACTGATCGGATTTCCTCAGCGAGCGACCATTTTATTCAAAAATGACACCTATTAGTCTCTTCCTCGGAGGAATACGAGGCGGGTTTTCTAAACGTCATTTTTTGAATAAAATTCGATGGTAATCTAAAATTTAACCCACCCCTACCGAGAGGGGATTAGTTCATCGGGTTAAGTTCATCCTGAAACCAACCGTATAATTCCGTCCGATAGTGGTATAGCCCAAAATGGCATCATACGCTTCATCCAACAGGTTGTTCACCGATCCAAAGCAGATCAACTTGCCAAACCGATGGTTCACAGCCAAATCAACCAACCCAAAAGATGCAGTGGCTACCGTCTGAAAGGTCTCGGGATCAAGCTGATTTCGCTTGCCTGTCCACGTGTAATTCAAAGACACATTTCCATTCGGCACATATTGATACGATCCGCCCACACTCGTCTTGAGTCGTGGCACGCGCAAACGCAAAGAGCCCCAGACATCATTGAGCCAGGCATAGCTTCCGTTCACCTGCCATTTGTCCTGCACATAGCGAAAATCCACTTCCACTCCTTCCACGCGCAAATGCCCATCGGTATTGTAGTATTGCCCGCCAATGAAATTGAACTCCTCATCATAAAAAGCTTCAAAATCGATGAAACGGGAATCTATTCGCTGGAAGTAGACGGCATTCATTTCCCACCCATTTCCAGATAAAAAGCCCACACCAACATCGGCATTTTCAGATTCTTCTGGGCTCAGATCACCATTTCCATACGGGCCGTTGAGTTGATACAATGACGGTGTGATGAAACTGGTGGAATAATTGGCCAACACTTTCAGTGTCTTGTCACCAAAATCAAAAGCGTACGACGGATTCACATTATACACGAGTTGGTTGCCAAAGGCACTGTGGCTGTTCAACCGCCCGCCGATTTGCACATTCCACCCACCCGTTTCCACCATCCATGAGAGGTAGGGAGCCGTCATTTCGAAGGAAGTCAAGGGCTGAAAGGGCTGTTCGTAAGCCATTTTTTGATAATCCAAGCCGCCTATTATGGTCATGGCATTGCCCCATTGTTGATTGATCTGGATGTTGCCTTGATCATTTTGCCCAAGGTAATTGTCTTCAAAACCACCGTAATTGAACCGACGCTCCAAAAAGTTGCCGAAATAGCTGGCAGCAATGGCCGTTTTATCAGTTGTGTAGCTGGTTTTTGTTCCAATGCGCTTTTGAAAATATTCACTTCCGCTCGTGCGATCATCGGTGAAGCTCAGCGCATCAAATTCATTTTCAAAATGATCGTAAGCTGTGTAGATTTCTGTTTTCAATTTGGATGAAATCTGATACCCAATCTGTGCCCGCGCATTTTCACTTTTCATTCCATCTGCATCATACCCACCTATCCCCGGATCCTTTGCCGATGAAAAGCCTTCCGACGTTCGGTATCCGGATGACACGAGGTAGCTCACATTCCCTAGCTGTCCGTCGGCACTCCAATAGGTATTTAGTGTATTGAACGAGCCATAATCCATGCCCACACTGGCTCGTAGTTCTTCGCTAGCGGCTTTTTTTGTTTGAATGTTGATGACGGCCGCTGCTGCACCTGTGCCGTAGAGCGAACTCAATCCTCCTCTCAACACTTCGATGGATTCCACTTGTGCCAAATCCAAAAGGCGCAAATCGTACGTTTGGTCAATGCCCGACGGATCGTTGTACGGCACTCCATCGATCAAAATCAATGTGCGCTTGCTAGATGCACCTCGCACAAAATAGTCGATGTTGGTGCCGGGAGCACCAAAATTGCCATCCATCTGCACGCCGGGCACACGATAGAGCGCATCGGCCACTGTGCGGGCACCTGATCGCTCCAAATCTTTGGCAGAAATACGATAAATCATTTTACCGGACTTTTCCACGGGTGTTTCCACGCGTGCCCCGGTCACTACCACCTCGTCTAACCGTTTGGTTTTCAGGGAGTCCTGTGCCTGGACAGGACGTCCCGCGCTCAATGCCACAAGTGACAAGGCGACTAATTTTAGTTGTTGTCTCATGGTGTTTTTCTGACACTATGAGCTCCTGATGAGTTGGCATAATCCGAAGATTATCCGCCAGCTTTCTACCCGAAGCTTCGAATGAAAATGGTCTCTGGCAGGTCTCCTGGCTCGTTCGGTAGTTGACTTCCTTCCCATCCACTCCCGATGGCCATCGGGACGGAACAGTGGATTTTGTTGTCAATACCATGAAATGAACTTACAGTTGCGGGGACAGCTTCCGAATTTTCGTTTTGATTTTCACCAAAGCAAAGCACGGAATTCCCTATTAATCCTTCTCCCGATGGGTCGAGAGTTGGAACCAAAAGCCGAGGCAATATTAGTGAAACATGGGCTGCTATTGTTAGTTTTACTGGTATGAAAACACTATCGGTTACCATCAGCGACGAGGATGCAGCGAAATATGAGCTTTCGGCTGACCAAATTGATTTTGAAGAATTGATGAAAAAAATCCGCTCTCATCGCGCCAAGGAGGCACTAGATGCTATGCATCGAATTGCCAAAGAAACAGGCCTTGATAAAATGACGATGGAAGAAATTGATGCTGAAATTCAAGCTGCAAGAAATGCCCAGCGTAGTAATAGACACTAACGTACTTGTTTCGGGCTTGCTCACAAGCGGAAAACCAGCGTTGATTTTGGACATGATCTTTGATCGACTCTTCGAAATCCATTTATCTCAAGATGTTTGGGAAGAATATAAAATTGTGTGCGGAAGAGATAAATTCAGCCAATCCGAAGCGTTTGTTAGAAAGTCTAAAAACATATTTGACTTTTTTGAGGAAGACGGTAAATGGTTTAAGCCTACTACGTCGCTCAATGTGTCGATTGACTCTTCGGACAACAAATTCCTTGAACTAGCAGTGGATAGTCGAGCCGATTTTTTCGTAACTGGTAATCTTAAGCATTTTCCCAAAGATGAATTTCAGGGCATCAAAATAATTAGTCCGGCAGATTTTATCGTTTTTTTTCAATGACCAAAACCCTCCCCTTTCTGTTTATCCTGCTCATCGCCTGCTCTCCTCAGCAAGGTGAAAAACAATCTTTCGGCACTTCCTCTATCCAACACGCCACCGGATTTCATATCGAAACACGGACCGACGGACGGTATCTAGTAGTGGACAAGCCTTGGCCCAATGCCAATGTGACCAAATCCTACAAGCTCACTAAACCCTTCACGCGGGTGGTTTGCACCTCCACGTCGCACTTGCCATATTTCGAGATGTTGGGAAAATCCGAGGCAGTTGTTGGGTTTCCCAATTTGAAATACATCAGTTCGGAGACGTTCGTGGAATTGGGCAAAATTGACAAAATCACCGACTTGGGCGCAGATGGCAATATGAATTTGGAACTGCTCATCGGCTTGCAGCCGGATGCGGTGATAGCGTTTGACATGGGCGGAGAATCGGCCACTTTGGATAAAATCGCCGAAGCGGGTATTCCGGTCATTTACAATGCTGATTTTTTAGAAAGCACCCCGCTTGGCCGTGCCGAGTGGATCAAGTTTTTTGGTGCGCTGCTGAATGAGGAAAAAAAGGCAGACTCCATTTTCAATAGCATCCAATCGGCGTATGATCGGCTGACAGATATGACCGCTGACGTGCGCAAGCGCCCCACCGTGCTCACGGGCGTGGTATATGGCGACACGTGGTTTATGCCCGGCGGACGAAACAGTGCGGCACTCTTTTACGAACATGCCGGCGCAGACTATTTGTGGGCCGATGATAGCACATCGGGATGGTTGGAACTGAACTACGAGGCGGTGTTCGAGCGAGCACAACAAGCGGATTTTTGGATTGGCACAGCTTCATTTGATTCGAAAAAAGCCCTAGCGGCCGGCGATCACCGATACCAAGATTTTGCTCCCTTTCGAGCCGACAAGGTGTATAACTACACCAAAAAGAAAGGGCCAAATGGTGGCTATGATTACTTCGAATCAGCCTATGCCCGACCGGATTTGGTGCTGGCCGATTTGATCAAAATCTTGCACCCCGACTTGCTCCCGCACTATCAAACCGTCTATTACGAGCAGCTCAGGTGATCAGGCAACACTTCGATACGTCCATCAGCAAGTGGCGGCTCGTCTTTGTAGGACTGGCCGTGGCACTGGTGTTGGTTTTCTTGCTGAGCATCGCGCTCGGTTCGGTGCGCATTCCCATTTCGCACACCTTTCATTTCCTGATCGGGCAACCGCTAGAAAATGCCGGTTGGCAGTCCATTTTAATCAATTTTCGATTGCCAAAAGCGCTCACTGCGGTGCTAGTTGGTGCAGCGTTAGGGTTGAGTGGTTTGCAGATGCAGACGCTCTTTCGCAATCCTGTAGCCGGGCCGTTTATTTTGGGCGTAAGCTCTGGAGCCGGATTGGGCGTGGCGTTGGTCATCTTCCTTGGATTCAGCTTTGGGGTGTATTTCGGCATTCCTGATTTAGCAAGGGACTGGCTACTGGTGGTCAGTGCGGCTTTGGGAAGTTTTTTGGTGCTTTCGGTCGTTGGATTGGCGGCTATCCGCATCCGCAATTCGGTCTCGCTGCTCATCATCGGGCTGATGTTTGGCTCCACGATCAGTGCCGTGGTGAGCATCATGCAATACTTCAGTCAAGCGGAGAATATCCAAGCGTATGTCATTTGGTCGTTCGGGAGTCTGGGCAGTCTCTCGTGGGGCGAACTGCAGGTGCTCGCGCCGGTGGTTATTTTTGGCTGCCTTCTTTCTTTTGCCCTGTCCAAACGACTGAATGCACTATTGCTTGGTGATAATTACGCCACTTCCTTGGGGCTGAATTTGAAAACGACGCGCCTGCTCATCATCGTCAATACCAGTTTGCTGGCAGGTTCTGTGACGGCTTTTTGCGGGCCGATTGCCTTTGTGGGTTTGGCCATTCCGCACTTGGCGCGCATGCTGTTCAACACATCCAACCATCTGCTACTCACGCCATTGGTCATCTTACTTGGGGCGGTGGCCATGCTCATTTTTGACATCATTGCGCAGTTGCCCGGTTCTGATGCCGTGTTACCAATAAATGCGGTAACGTCTCTCTTGGGTGCACCGTTTGTCATTTGGCTGGTGCTTCGGCGCAATAACCTCCACTATTCCTTTGACCAATGAGCCTGCTGCACACACACGATCTGGCCATCGGGTATGGCAAAAAGACGCTCAGTGCAGGGCTCAACCTCGTCATTGAGCCAGGTCAATTGATTGGGCTGATTGGGCAAAATGGCGTAGGAAAATCTACGCTCATGCGCACACTATGTGGTTTTCAGGCGGCACTTTCGGGTGAGGTGTTTATTGGAGAAAAAGCCATAAAAAGCATCCCTGCCTCAGAACTGGCCAAAAAAATAAGTGTGGTGCTCACCGAGAAACCGGGTGCGCAAAATCTGACCGTATTGGAGTTGATTTCCCTTGGCCGACATCCCTATTCGGGTTGGTTGGGGCAATTGCGTGAGGCGGACGTAGCCGCCATGGAGCGGGCATTTGAGCAATGTCAGATTCATTACTTGTTGGAAAAACGCCTGCACCAACTCAGCGATGGGCAGTTGCAAAAAGTGATGATTGCACGAGCGCTTGCCCAAGACACAGATTTGATCGTATTGGACGAACCTACCTCGCATCTCGATCTGCGCAACAAAGTAGAAGTATTGGAACTCTTGAAACACGTAAGCACCACAGGCAAATCCGTGTTGATTTCCACGCATGAGATCACTTTGGCGGCTAAAGTGTGCGACACGTTTTGGGGAATGGATTTTGGGCAACCGATAGCCATTGATTTACCCGACAACATGATCCGCTCCGGACAAGTGAAGCAACTGCTACACTTGCAGGAAGGTGTGTTGTGAGTTAAAAAGTTTATCGGCTTATTTTTTTAACCACATAGTTCAGATAGCTATCGGAAACAGAGCCCACAGAGTTGGTTCGTGAACGAACCTTGAGGTATTGCATGGCTGCTAAACTGCCTAGCCGCCCCTGATTGCCGTCTTTGCGAGGCACGAAGCAATCTCAATCAAAAGGCGAGGAAGTGACCTTTTTTGCCTATGGACTGTGACCCTACTGTATTAACCACGGAGTGAGCAGAGCACACAGAGATGCCGGAATAAATCTGGCAAGGGGAACCTCCTTGCCAAAAGGTAGCTCATTCCTGACCTTGTGCTGCGATCTACGCCATGCAGTCATTTCGCAGCGCAGAGGAGAAATGTTGCGCTTATGGAGTTTACTCACCGTCTTTCTAATAAACCACAGAGTAAACAGAGCGCACAGAGATGCCGGAATAAATCTGGCAAGGGGAACCTCCTTGCCAAAAGGTAGCT
>ERZ1066134.636-NODE-636-length-14763-cov-6.339067_pt1 | contig 14763 bp, 10 predicted proteins | sample MGYA00382781_ERZ1066134 | MGnify/ENA primary metagenome ERZ1066134 (study PRJEB33369, sample SAMEA5778364) | biofilm metagenome | biome: Industrial cooling water; feature: Water cooling tower basin; material: Biofilm | place: United Arab Emirates | collected... | reverse complement strand
TGCTTTAGGTACGGCAGGGTTGATGATTATATTTAACGTTGCGGCAGTTCCAGCAATTTTTGCGGGTGCTGCTTTGACAGCAACCAGCATCGGAATTACTTCCAAAGTTTTGTCAGAAATTGGGCGGCTCAATTCTAGAGAAGGTCAGATTATTATTGGTGCCGCAGTCATCGATGATGTTCTGGGAATTATTGTCCTTGCAGTAGTAGCAAGTTTAGCTAAAACTGGCAAGGTTGATGCCACCAATGTCGTTTATCTCATTATCAGTTCTACGATTTTTTTACTAGGTGCGATTTTGCTGGGCCGCTTTTTTAACAGTTGGTTTGAAACCATCTCGGAGCGACTCAAAACGCGGGGTGAGTTGATTATCCCAGCTCTAACTTTTGCGTTTATTTTGTCCTACATTGGGGCAGCAATTAGGTTAGAAGCGATTTTGGGTGCTTTTGCAGCCGGTTTAATTTTACACGAAACCGATAAGCGGAGGGAACTCGAAAAACAGGTACAGCCAATTGCCGATATGCTCGTACCAATTTTCTTTGTCACCGTGGGTGCGAGGACTGATTTTAGCGTCTTAAATCCGGCAATTCCTACTAACCGAGAAGGGCTGGTTCAAGCAGTTTTTTTGATTGCCGTGGCAATTTTTGGCAAGGTTGTAACTGGCTTCACTGTCTTTGGTTTAGATAAAATTAACCGCTGGGCAATCGGCGTCGGGATGATTCCGCGAGGCGAAGTCGGGCTAGTTTTTGCTGGGGTTGGTTCGGCAAGTGGCGCGATATCACCAGCAACTAATGCCGCAATTATTATGATGGTAATTCTCACCACTTTTTTAGCGCCTCCCTTGTTGCGGGTGGTGTTTGGAGCGCCTATTCCGGTAACAGATGAATCGGAAAATTCTGCTGTGGATAGTGCTGTTACAGATCCTTTGGCTGTAGAAGCAACTCAGGAGTCTAAGCACAAATAATGCGAGCTTGTTAGGAATGCAAATCTACGCCCGCACCCTGAAGGGTGCGGCTATACAAACGAAGCCCGCCTGCGCGGGCTTTCTAGAAACCGGGTTTCTGCGTGGATCTTTAGTTTCAAAGCGACGATTTTTCATAGAAACCTGGTTTCTTTGCGTAAGTTTTGTATACAAACGAGAGCCATCCTTCGCAGGCTTTAAATTTAGCCCGCGAAGGCAGGCTTTAAATTTAGCCCGCGCAGGCGGGCTTTGTTTGTGTAGCGACACCCTTTAGGGTGTCCGCTACTCTACAAACCAACCTAAATATTTTTAGCAAATAGGGTATAGCGACGGATTGTTTGAGCATAGCGGCGGCTGAGATTGCGGGAAGGGTTAGCATCGTGCATTAAGGCATGAATGGCACGGGTAAAACCTTTTTCGTAGGCACGAGTTTGACAGGTTGCTACTAATAAATTACCCAAACCAGCGTAAATTCGTTTCGGTAAAACGGCAACAGTTTTAATCACAATTGTGTTGACAGTTTCTCCTCGTTGTGCTTGCAGCCAGTCGGGTATTGCAAACAGAAATCCCACGGGTTTGTTGTTGTCTTCTGCTATGAGTATTAATTCAGGATTGAGATAGGGTAATAAGGGGCGGTAGAGGGCAACGAATGCGGCTTCTGTAATGGGTGTATAAAGAAAATTACTTTGGAAGCTAGCGATCGCTACTTCAAACACCCCATGCAATTCTGCCTCAATCCGCTGCATGTTTATCGGGCGAATTTCCACGCCTGCCTTGTTTAATCTGCTTTTTACTCGCTCTAGGCGCGGATCGACATAACTCAAGTTTGCATTCAACGCCGAACTGTACTGAGCCAGCGGTGTAAAACCTTGGTCTAAAAAATGACAAGGCCAATCATCGGGATTATCTGGTTCTAGAAAGAAAACTGGGTGCGTACCTCGTTCCGTCACCAATCGATAGCGGTGCCAAGTATTACCGTCAATCGGAGCTATTGCCAGAGTACAGCCAAACGCGGCTAATTGTTCGCCAGCTTGCTGTAAAAGTTGAGTAGCTGTCGCCGCATCTTTAACTGCATAATGACCGATAAATCCGATGCGGTGGTTGAGGTAGGATGGTGTATTTTGCCACCATAAAGAACAACGTCCGATGATGTTGCGATCGCTACTATCATCCCTAACCAAAACCCAATGAGCATCGGCTATTTCTGGTAATTCTTGATCGATAGTCTGTCCTATTTCCCCCATAAAAATCTTTCCCCCAATTACCAATTACCAATTAAATAATTTCTTCCAAAATAAACTTTTTATAGAAAAACACTTTATCCTGTTGATGCAGATAGTCAGCCAGGTTTGTCAAAGGTTGCAAGCGATCTGCCATTGCCTCTGGACGGCTGCGGGAGACTAACAGATTCCAATAAGCTAATCTGGCTTTACTGCGTCCAACTTGTACCAATTTTTTAAGTAATTGATGATAGTTTTCCCAAGACATTAATTCAAAGATATCGCTTAAGTTGTAGCGATCGATAGAGCCTTGTTCCAAAGTATCCAAAAAATCTTCAATCGCGATACAGTGCCACTCTAAACGATCTAAATTATTACGAATCGCTTCAAAACTTTCTGCACGTAGAGAGTAGGGAAGCACGTTACAATATTGCCCCATGACAATCCAATGCAGGTAGGGATTCTCAGCCGGATTTAGAGTTGTCAGTGCATAGCGGGTGCGTTGCAAAAGATGCTCGGCAATATTATCCTCAACGTACTTAAAAAAGCTAGGATCGCGTCCCATAATTCCCATAACAAATCTTGAGAAAAAAGCTCTAAATAAAAGCTGCCATCGCCAGTTATTCCAACGCTTTTCGTATAAAATATCCCTTTCTTTTGGGCTATCTTCCTTGAGTAAGGAGATGATATCCTCGCGATTGTGAATCAAGGGCAGGATGTATCGACGGAATATATTTAAATAACGCTCGAACTTTCCCAGCGTGCCTATACCTTGTGAAATTCCATTTAAACGCACATCCCAAAATTCACGAGTATTGGGCGATATTTGCCAGCGACAGCGGCGGTACAGATCGATTCTATGTTTAGCAATTTTGGTATTATTAGTTACAGGATAATAAGCTTTACCTTCAGATGGATCTAATGAATTTCTAGCGCCTATTAATAATAATAATTCTGGATGGGTTAATTCCCTATAAGCTGCTACTCGCAGTTCGAGACAAGCAATTTGAGCTGGATTTAAATCAACTGCAATTACCCGTTTTGGATTGCGACTCAGCATTGCCAGCGTATTGTCTCCAGCAGAAGCGATGGACAAACAAACATGATGAGGTTGCAGATCGAGGGCATCTAAAAGAATATCCGCATCTTCCCAACATTGAGCGTAACGGATCTGAGAAAAATTAGCAGTAAGCGCAATTTCGCTAGGCATTAAAAAATTTTAGATTTGAGATTTTAGATTTCAGATTGAGCAAACTATCTTGTAGCTTACCTTTACCGCATATCAACAATTACCAATTACCAATTACCCATTACCAATTACCCATTACTTAATTTTGCAAACTTTCCCGGTGCTACCATCTAATTCTACCCAATCGCCATCTTTTAACCATTGGGTAACGCCAGGAATGGAAACAATCGCGGGAATTCCCAACTCTCTTGCAACAATAGCAGCATGAGACAGCAAGCTACCTCTTTCTACTAACAAACCAGCAGCAGCAGGAAAGAGTAAAATCCAACCCGGATCGGTGCGTTCTGCTACTAGAATTGTACCAGGTTTTAAGGGTTCGCCTTTATTTTCTCCTATAACTTGTTTTGGATCGGAAATGACGCGGACGGCACCTCTTACCAATCCGGGAGAGCAACCAATTCCTTGCAAGTAAGAATCAGTAATTGGAGAGGGAGAAAGATGGTTTTTCTGTTGCCATCCTTGGTAAACAATGCCGTGCGTTTCAAAGCGATCGCTAGGCACAGGCATTTCCTTATATTTAGCAAATTCTGCCTTTCTTACCCCTACCAATCCCTTCAAATCCGTACAGGTAGCCGTTCCTTCAATATATCCCAATATTTCCTCAACTTCTAAGTAAAAAATATCGCGGGCATCGTCGAGTAAATTCAGCGCTTGAAACTGCTTTCCTAATTCTACAAACACCCGACGGGCGCGACCAAAAACACGAGTGCGTTCAAAGCGTAAATTTTCGCGATCGCGCACTCGATACCGGGTATTTTTCAGCACCCAATTAAACAGTAACTTACGGAAAGGATTAGACCTCAATCCCCTCCTTGCCCTTAATTCTGCCGCCTTTCTCAATGGATGTTCGATTTTAGATAAAGAATTTGGTTTCTCTGCGGTTTGTACTTGTGCTAATTGTCCCACAGCGCGCAATAAAGGCAAGGGGTCATCGTGCAGTGTCGGACTTTCTAGTTTAAGTTCTTCTAAGCAGCGATCGCCGAATTTTTCCAAATATTCTAGATACTGGGATTTAAACTGGGGCAGCCGTTCCATTTCTGACAAAATTATCTCTAAAGATTCTTCTCTCAAGATTTTGACAAAATGTCGATAACTTGAGATAAATTTAGCCATTTTTACCATTCTTTCAGCCGGTTCTGTACTAATAATTCCGCCTTCCCCGCCAATTAAATCGTTTTGCAAAGTTCCCGACTTATCTCTGCACCAGTTCTCAGTCATGCGGCGCAAAACCCCATAGAAAATCATTGCAAAGAAATCGTTAATTAAAGGCGCATCCCAGCGAGTTATTAATTGACGTTCGACGTGACGATAATAAGCAGCTAACTCATCGGTGCGTAATGCTTCTATATTAAATTGTGGTGGCAAAGCTCGATCCAACCTTTGATAAAATTTCTTCCGGATACGAGGAAGTAAAAAATAATTTTTAATTAAACCTACAACCGTCATTAACAGTCGCCAACTATCTTCGAGGCGATTTTGCCAGGTAGCCGCATGTAAGTCAGAAACAATACTTTCTGGTAGCGATTCTTTTAGCCCCAGCATTTGTTCCATAAACCGCCGATTTATTTTAAACCCAGGCAACAAAGCTAAAACCCGATACCAACTCAGCAGGTTATAATAAACTCTGCCTTGAATTAACCCAATCATGCGGCTAAATGTATCGTTATGCTGATTTATCGAGTCCTTCGGAACTCCCATAAAGTAGCAGAATTGACGATAAACTTCCTCATAGGCACGACGGGCAAAACTAAAGGTAAGCGGTGTAGTAACGCCGCTATAACTTTCAGCAATATTGCTATTATCCCACAAGTTAAATATCCCATCTGGATCGGGCATTTGCGCCAGCGCAGTAATCGGGCGAGATTGCAATAAATAAAGTTGCCCGCGTTCAATAGCCCATTCAATATCTTGAGGAACTTGAAAATATTTGCTTACCTGGCGCGCCAACTGGGCTACCGCTAAAATTTGGTTATCCTGAAGAATTGGTTTTGTGCCAATAATTTGATGTTGAACGATAGCGCCTTCTCGGTTTACATGATAGGTATCTGCATCGCTTTCTCCCGATACTAAAGAACTCGCTAAACCTGTCACTGCGCTAACAACTGCTATACTCCTTCTTCCTGTTACCGGATCGGCAGCAAAAGCCACCCCCGAAACTTCCGCATTCACCATTCTTTGAATCAAAACCGCAGGTGGATGGGGGATGGAAGATAAACCCCGTTCTTGACGGTAATTGAGGACGCGAACATTAAAACCAGAGCGCCAAACTGCGGCTATTTTATCGACTACATCTGCGGGATTTACGTTCAAAAAACTATCCAATTGCCCTGCAAAAGAATGCTGCATTCCATCTTCATCGCTAGCAGAAGATCGCACCGCCAACAGTTCTCCATTTGGAGAAAGTTCAGCTAAAGCTTGCAGCAATTCCAATCGCACCTCTTCTCTGGGTTGAACGGTTACCAAACCCGTCTGAATCGCCTTATATTGTTGCAATGAATTTTCGTCAAACTTCTGTTGAGTATTGATGCTATCTTCAAACGCTACCGGAGACACAATAAACCCTTTTGGCATCATCACCCCTGCCCGTTGCAATTGTGCAATTGCCCTTGCCTTGCCTCCCATTAAAAATTCTTTTTCTTTATCTTCAAGCTGAATAATATATTTCATCTTCAATCCATTTATGATTAACAATTAGCAGCGCGAATATCAACAAATATTGGTAGGGGCAGGTTTTACCAACCATTTATGGGAAAGAAACCTCGTTTCTGTGAAAAATTGTTGAGTCAGGAAAGAAATTTACCAACAAACCCGGTTTCTAATTTTGGTAAACTCGCCCCTACTTACAAACGCAACAAAAGCGGCACAATACCCAAACAGAGATATACAAGCAGCGTCCACAGTGCAGTCATTGCCTCGATGAGTTTAGCGCGTTTGGTAAGGGGTTTTTGCAGAAAAAGCCAACCTACCCCTACCACACTAGCCAATAATATCCCTAAAAGCCAACTAACCGGAGTGGTAAAGTTAATTTGGGATGCGGCTATCGAGGTAGCGATCGCACTCAAACCCAACACCCACACCCAAGCTACCACAGCCTTTCCCCTACCCCAAATCGCGCTATAAGTCTCTACCCCAAATTCTTCAGCTTCAGGCGCACGAATTTTCCGCCCAATTTCAATTGCCGTGCCGGTAAAAAAACTCGCCGCTAAAAACCAAAATATCTTAGCATTCGGTACATTTCCCACAACTAACCAATCGCAAGCACTAGCATACAAATTGATCAGCGGTACATAAACTAAATGACTCAACATATATACCAAAGGATGCCCCTTTAACCAATCGCGCACAAAGAATTCTTTGCACATCAACCCAAAATACAACCACACCAAACCCAACAACAAAGCCAAACTCGGTGATAGCCAAAAAGCCAATAATAGCTGAATAATAGCAGTCCCAACACCCAGCCAACCCAACTCGCGCAAACTGACCAAACCTCTAGGTACTGGACGATATGGACGGTATCGCGCATCATCTGCAAAATCTTTAAACTCATCCGCAATTCGCATTTGTAAAAAAAACAAAAAAACACTTACAAACGCAACCACCATTGCCGCTATACTCGGCATCCTCCTCCCATGCACCAGCACCGAATAACTAACCGCAGAAACACTAAAAACAGCAATCGGCAACCCATGTTTCAAAACTGGGAAGCGTTCTTTTTGATAAACCCACCATCGATTAACCATCATTCTCCCTGCCTTCCCCCCTAAAAAATTACCTATCTCTTCTTTCCTCTTTCCTCTGCGTCCTCTGCGTCTCTGCGGTTCATTAAATAGGTATTCGGGAAAAAGAGTAAATCTTATTATTCCTCCCCTTCAAACCGGCGCCGTGTATTCACATTTACCAGTCCTTGCGCCAGTTCAATTTCTTCATTACTCCAACCTTGCGCTTGCAAGCGGCTAGCAATTTGCGTATCGCTCAAACCCCGTTCTTTAGCTTTTTTTGTATAATTAACCAAAGCCAATTCCGTACTAGATAATCTTTGTTGAGGGAGACTTTCAGCGTTTATTTCTTCCCCATCTACCGCAGGATTTTCAGGCATTAAACCCGTAACCCGCATAATTCCCCAAATAGATCCTACTATCACCATGCCTACCAACCAGGCCATACCAGCCCAGATTAAAAGCCCAATACCTAGCGTACACACTGTTAAAATAACCAACATATTTATAGCATTTTGTACGCCTCCAGATGTGACAGCCATGCCAATAAAAACCGTTAAGCATCCGACAAAAAAACTGATGAGTAAAAACTGGTCTTTTTTGTTATGCATAGCGCCTAAAACCCCCCTTGTTTCTGGTTATCATAATTTATTATCAAGCACCGTTTCCCAATAGCGAATAAAAGCAATAATTAAAGCCATATAAAAAGTAATGGCAAAGGTTATTTCTATGGGTAAGTTCGTCCAGGGTGTGGTAAAACCAGTGTAACTTTTAACAGCACTTTCCCCATAAATGCGGTATTTATTAATAATAAGCCAAGACTCAAGAGGCCAAGCTAAGGCACTGGTAATGATTAAAGCAATGCCAAATCTTGCCATGATGGGGTAGTGGATGAAAAATCTTGCGATCGCTACCGCAGCTACTCCAATAATCAGTACCCAAGCTGCGATCAATATTATACTAATATCGTGAAAAACATAAGACCATTGCGGAAAGTTTTCATTTCTCACTATCGGCTCAATCATTACTTCAAATAAAAACACTCCTAAAAAAGCAATAAACAGACTTCGCAGCCATTTTCTACCCTTTACAGGTATTAACAACTCATCGTCAATTACAAACATCCAATACTTATAAAACGTAATCACCAATCCCGTAAACACAGGAATATAGTAGAGAACCTCTAGCGGCACTCCCAAGATAAAAATACCTGAAATCACCCCCAAAACTTCAGGCGCGTAGCTGCGAAGACCGACATTTACCACTATCATTTCTAAAGGTAGAATAAGCGCAGTTAATATCCCCAGATAAACCCCAAATCTTTTCCATTCTTTCCAATGTTCTAAAAACTTATCGACTAACAGCACGACGCCCAAAATTAACGCTGTCCAGCCAATCGTTAAAATCCAACTCACATCGTGGTAAACATACGCCCACTGTCCCATTTTGTAATTATTCCACATCGGAGAAGTGAATAATTCAAAAATTAGCACTCCCACACTCATCACTAAAAATCGCAGCCATATTTTATCTTTAACTTTCCCCAATATGAAAAAACTTGCGCCTACCCCAGCAAATATAAAAGCCTCAAACAAAATTATGGGCAAGGTAGCATTTTTATCGAAGCTGCAATGGGCTAAAAGGGGGTAATAAAGTGTTGTCATCATAGGTAACAGTTGACAGTTGACAGTTGACAGTTGACAGTTAACAGGTAATTGCTCTCTTCGCTAAAAGAATTACTTACTTCTTCCTCTTCTTTTCTCTGCTTCCTCTGCGTCTGGAGCGGTTCAAAATTGTTAATATGGCAAAGGATTAAGTGTTTAAATTTCCGGGGGATACTGTTTCTTTTTGGCGGAATTCTGAGTCTTTAATTTTGCATCCTCCCCACTTCGCTTGACAAAATTCCGGTAAAGTAGTCAACCTTTCCCAAAGTTTCCACAGAGGTGTTTCTAGAATGTTGCCAAATTTAGCATGATTGAAATCGCAAGACATAATATCGCCGTAAGGAGAAACGTAAAAGTAACTCGTACCACAGGAACAACCAACGCTGCGATAGCTGGTAAAGTAAGCAAAGAAAACTACTCCTGGATAGTTTGGATTTTGATTGTATTTTTTAGCCGACTGAATCATCTCTTCTATCCAGCCATCATTATCTACTAAATCTTGCCGCTCTTTATATCTTCCAGTTGGCAAGGCATCAAAAACTAGCACTTCGTGAATGCCAATCTTTTTACCTAACTTGACAATTCTGTCTAATTCTCCATCGTGATAAGCTTCAGGGGTTATAGTTGTAGCAATCCCGGTAGAAAATCCTAATTTTTTTGCTTTTTCAATGCCTCTCATCGCTCTGTTAAATAAACCTGGTTGCTGGCGAAACTGGTCGTGCTTTTCTGGAGTAGCCGCATCAATGCTAATATAAATACTATCCAATCCAGCTTTCTTTAACTCTGCCGCTCGCTGTTCCAAATGCCAGCCGTTTGTAAACAAAATAGTCGTGGATAAATCTTGATCAACGGCTTTAATTATTTCTGGCAAGTCTTTTCTTAACAATGGTTCGCCGCCGACAAAGTTAATTACAGATATTCCTAAGTCTTGGGCATCTTTAATTAACTTTTTTGCTTGGGCTAGGGTTAAAATATTTCTATCTTTTTCTTCCACCGCTGTAAAGAAACTGCAATGTTCGCAACCAACGTTGCAGATATCATTGACGGCAAAACTCATTAAATTAGGCAAGTTTTTATTTTGAATCGTCCGATATAAGGCGCGCGCAATAAAATTAGACGCTGGCTTGCTGAATAATGCTGGCGTTGATAAAGAATAAACCGGATAACCGCGGCGAAAATGTATAATTTTGTTATGATTTAAGTATATCCTGTAAAGAATATTGACAAAATCTTGACTGTAATCTAAAGCCTTAGTAGCCAAAAACCATTTGAGGCGGAGGCTGGTAAGAAAAGGGTGCATAGCTATTTAAATTAAATGAATTCCTCCAGGTTTTATATTAGGCACAGATTTTCAAGAGAATTAGTGCGATCGCAATGATTTAATCTTTGTTTTTCATAGATAGACAATTGTTAAATATAAAGCGAAAAAAACAGGGGATAGGTACGGGTGTATAGCCCCTTGTAATTGCAATGCCAGCACTTTTTAGCTAGTGTGGGTTATCGATCGTCACCAGATGCTGCCAAATCATGGTATTGTTCAACCCAGTTTCAATTCTCAACCGATCTAGCAACCACCAAGGCAGTTACAACGTTATTCATCAAAGAAACCCTTGATACAACCCGCTTCTTCCCCTAGTCCCTAGCCCCTATCCCAACCCCAACGCGACGCGACTAGCAAACCATCTGCTGCTCTTGCTACCTAAAAGAGGAGAAACCGAGAGTGAAATTCCGCTGGCTACTACCCAGTACTTTGAGCCTAGTGCTGCTGTCAACTCCCGCCGAAGCAGGTAGACTGCAATCTTGGCAGTTTGATGCCGATCAGAATCGGCTGGTTTTTACAACAGATGAAGGCGTTCAACCGAGAGCTAGACTGCTGTTCAATCCCACCCGTTTAGTGATAGACTTGCCCGGTACTACCTTCGATCGCCGCACGGTAAGCAATCAATCCTTGGGTGGAGCAGTTCAAGCCATCCGGGTGGGGCGGGTAGATCGCCGCACGACGCGCTTGGTGATTGAACTGAAACCTGGTTTTACCCTAGATCCTCAACAGGTATTATTCCGGGGTACCTCTCCCAGACAGTGGACGGTGCAATTACCAACGCCGCAACCTATCGATCCATCTGGCAATAACGGCAGGGCATCGATTGGGATTGCTGCTACTGTAGAACCACAGCCATCCCTGCCGCAGAGAAATCCTTTGACTCCTTTAAGGACTTCCGGGGAAACACAAGTCCAGGATGTTCAGGTAACGCCCGATGGGCTGTTTCTCCGAACTACCGGCGGTAACCCAGAAGTGAGGGTAAGGCGAAGGAGCGATCGCACCGTAGACATCGACCTCAGAGGTGCTGCAATCTCTTCTCGCCTAGCCCAAAGAGATTTTCCGGTGGATCGGTTTGGCGTCAGTCGCCTGCAACTCGCTCAAGTGGAAAACTCACCCCCAATCACCCGCGTCACCTTACAGTTGACGGAGGATAATAACTCCAACTGGCAAGCAAGTGTGAGCAATTTAGGCGGCATCGTCTTGTTGCCTACTGCTGACCCCGAACAAGCGTCGCGCCGCTATAGTGCTGGACAGGTAAGGATTGAAGCGGTTGAATTGAGCCAAAATCAATTGCTGGTACGAGCAAATCAACCTTTTACTTTCAGCACTGGCTGGGATCGCGCCTCCGGTGCTTTCCGAATCGCGGTTCCTGGTGCCATACTCGACGATGATGTTGACGAACCGCGCCCAAGTCGCAATAGTCCCGTTTTGCGGGTGCGGGTGCGTCAGGAAGATTCTTCCACGGTGGTGATTTTAGTCCAACCGGCTGCTGGGGTACAGTTGGGCGAAATCAATCAGCCTTCGCCTCAACTGCTATCCTTGCCATTAACTAACTCTAGAACCGTGCTGCTGCCCCCTACTAGACCGGGGATTCGCAATCGCCCCAGTATCGGTAGCGATTGGTCGCTACAATCTTCTCGTAACGATGGACGCATCGTCGTCGTCATCGACCCCGGACACGGAGGCCGCGATCCGGGAGCCATCGGCATTGGCGGATTGCGAGAAGTAGACGTGCTTTGGCCCATCGCCCAACAGGTGGCACGCCAATTGGAACAACAAGGCATCCAGGTAATCATGACTCGCCGGGATGACTATTTTGTTGACCTAGCACCAAGGGTGCAAATTGCCAAGCGGGCAAATGCTGATTTATTTGTCAGCATTCACGCCAATGCGATCAATATGCGCCGCCCCGATGTGAATGGCATCGAAGTCTATCATTTCGGCAGAGGCGAGGATTTGGCAAGGGCAATCCATGCCAGCATTCTCAGTAGCGTTAGCATAGGCGATCGCGGCGTGCGGCGAGCTAGATTTTTTGTCTTGAGGAATAATCCCATGCCTGCGGTTTTAGTCGAAGTTGGCTTTGTCACGGGAGCGATTGATGCGCCCAAATTGGCAGATCCAGGCTTTCGCAGCCAAATGGCAGATGCGATCGCTCGCGGCATTCTGCTTTACATTCGGCAAAATTTCTAATTAACTATCAGTCATTAGTTATTAGTACTTAGTCTGCCTGCTAAGGAATCATAACTAATGACCTCTAAAGGCGAAACACTTGCGCCCTGATATCTCGGTCAAATCGATCGGAATCGATCCGCAAGTGCTAAAGCTCCGACTCATGACAGACGAAGGATAATTGATACATGACAACTGCAAAAATCGGCATTTTTGACAGCGGCGTTGGCGGTCTTACCGTTTTGAGAGAACTTTACCGGCAACTTCCCAACGAATCGATTCTTTACTTTGCAGATACCGCACGGCTGCCCTACGGTAACCGCTCCCAGGCAGAAATTTTGCAGTTTGTGCGTCAAATCCTCCTATGGATGCAGCAACAAGGCGTGAAAATGGCAATCATGGCCTGCAACACCAGTTCAGCCCTAGCCTTGGAAACCGTGCGCTCCGAATTCGATTTCCCCATCTTAGGGGTAATCCTTCCCGGCGCCAGGGCTGCCGTTGCCGTTGGCAAGCGCATCGGCGTCATTGCTACCCCCGCCACTGCCGCCAGCAATGCCTACCGTCGCGCCATACAAGAAGTTGACCCCAAGGTGCAAGTTTGGCAAGTCGGGTGTCCGGCGTTTGTACCCCTGATCGAACAAAACCGCATCAACGATCCTTACACCTATGAAATCGCTCAGGAATATTTAGAGCCATTGCTACAGCAGCAAATCGATACGCTGGTGTATGGCTGCACCCACTATCCGCATCTAGCGCCGATTCTGCGTCAGATTTTGCCAGATACGGTGGCGCTGGTCGATCCAGCCGTCCACGTCGTGGCAGCAGCAGTTCAAGAACTAGATTTATTAGGGCTAAGAAATCAGTCAGCTGCAAAACCGACGCGCTTCTACGTTAGCGGTTGTCCCCAACAGTTTGCCCGCTTATCGGTACAGTGGCTGGGTTGTACGCCTGGTGTTGAGCAAGTGTGCTTGCCTGAACCAATGCCGTTGCAGTCAGTTGACAGTGGACAGTTGATAGTTGATAGTTGACAGTTGATAGTTGATAGTTGATAGTTGATAGTTGATAGTTGATAGTTGATAGTTGACAGTTGATAGTTGGTCAACAGTGCCAGAAAAAGCTTGCTCTAAAACCAGTTTTTCTTGATAATTGTCCACTGTCCACTGTCCACTGTCCACTGTCCACTGTCCACTGTCCACTGTCCACTATCAACTGTCAACTATCAACTATCAACTGTTCGCTGAAACCTACGGGCGTCGCCATTCCCTTGAGCGTTGAGCAAGTATTAACAATGCATAAATCGCTAATAAATAACCAGTAGCCAGGAAGGGAATCATTAGAGGCATATCGTGGTAAACCATAATTCAGTTAGGAGTAATATGGAGGGACGTCAAGTTTGATAGCAATAAGGGTTTGTCAGCTTGTCAAAGCGATTAATTCGCGCTGACATCTGTCATACAAGGCAACGTTTGGAAACATAATTGCCTCCAAATGCTGTCTCAAGTTAATGTAGAACTCTAGGCTGCGCTTAGAAACTTTTTTTGCCGCGCCAAACCTAGAATTTGTTTAAGGAACAAATTCTCCGGGACTAATAAGCAGTAACAGCAGCTGCAAATTTTGCGCTACCCCTACGTATAAATAACCAGCCCCTCTGTCGCACCCTGCACCAGCTACTGCTGGCTGTTTGGGAGCAAGTATCTGAATTTTTTTGAAATCCTTACTATCTAGACTATCACAAGCTTCTCGGCTTTTCGACACTGTTTCCCAAAATGCTTAACAATTTTACAAAAATTTTTTTAAAGCCTCGGCGAGTGAGCTTCTGCCTGTAGATGCGGGTTTTGATGTCGTTGTCCGCGATCCCCGTGGGGTAGAGTCAGGAGTTACCCCTTTTACCCCCCCTACCTCAACCGGCTTATTCCCATCTATGAATGGGTTCGCTTAAAATGAGTACAGAATATGTTAAATTTCGTAAAAATAACGCCCGAACCGGCAGATCCATGACTTCAGCGACTTCCCTATTTTCCCCTGTAGAAGTAGACTTGCGCTTGCTGTCGGAAAACCTCAAGCAGCTTGTTGGCAACCGTCATCCTATCCTGTCTGCGGCAGCGGAACACCTTTTTGGAGCAGGGGGAAAGCGGGTAAGACCTGCGATCGTCCTGCTGATTTCGCGGGCGATGATGCGGATGCAAGATAAAGACATTACCCCCCGGCATCGACGGCTAGCGGAAATTACCGAAATGATTCACACGGCTAGCCTGGTACACGATGATGTGGTAGATGAATCAGAAGTGCGTCGCGGCGTTCCTACGGTTCACAGCCTGTTTGGTAACCGTATCGCCGTACTGGCGGGTGATTTTTTGTTTGCTCAATCTTCCTGGTACTTAGCAAATCTCGATAACTTAGAAGTCGTCAAACTTCTTTCTCAGGTCATTATGGATCTGGCGGAAGGCGAAATCCAGCAAGGAT
>ERZ1066134.635-NODE-635-length-14770-cov-6.150255_pt1 | contig 14770 bp, 12 predicted proteins | sample MGYA00382781_ERZ1066134 | MGnify/ENA primary metagenome ERZ1066134 (study PRJEB33369, sample SAMEA5778364) | biofilm metagenome | biome: Industrial cooling water; feature: Water cooling tower basin; material: Biofilm | place: United Arab Emirates | collected... | reverse complement strand
ACTACGATCCCATCGGCGCAAGGTTCTTGAGCCCCGATCCGATGGCCGTTGATCCAGGGACCGCGTGGAACTTCAACCGGTACAACTATGCGGCGGGGAATCCGTATAAGTATCGGGATCCGGATGGGCGTGATCCGGAAATGGCATATGGGTTTGCAGTCGGGCTCGGATTCGGAGACGATCCGGTGTTTATGGATCACTGGCTAGCCGGCGAGGCGGCGGCAATCACGGAGGGTAGTGGCGCCGAGAGCGGCGCCCAATCAGGCCAAGTCGTTCGCGAGTTCATCAAGACTGGTGACGTGTCAACGGGCGCGCTTCTGGCAGCTTCGATTAAAGCTGTCGCCGGCATGAAGCGCGGTCCCAAGACCGACCCGGACGCGCCTCACAACAAGACAATACGCGAGGAAGGCCAACGTCTTGCAGATGCAGGGAATACAATCATGGCCGGCGGGGGAAAGAAAAAAGAGGTCGTGATACGCACGGACGGTGGTCACAAGGACTCTCGGCGTCCAGACATCTTGTACCAAACTCCAGGTGGCGAGGTTAAAGCTGTTAATGTTGGAAAGACCATGGCGGACGGCTCCCCTGTTGCGCGCGAAGTCAAGGCCATGGAAGATCTAAACGGGGCTGGCGTGCCAACAGATTTTGTTCCATATGACAAAGACAAATGAACGGTATATCAATGCAGTTTCACGCTCTTCCGAGTGAAATCTCGAATCTTTTTGACGCCTTTAGAAAAGCTGAGGGTGTCCGGACTTTTTCCATTGATCGGAATGGCAAATGCAAAAAAGCAGATTCTGGCGACGACGAATCCGCGACATGCTTCGTGTACACGCGCCTCGGATTGCCTGAAGGGCAAGTAAAGTTATCGGACATCTCGTCGCTTTGTGCTGATGCCTTTGTCATCGAGATTGGAAAGCACGAAGCCGGTGTGCTGGGCGAGTCCTGGGCGTGGTCAATGGCGCGCGATCCTGGCGTACTCAAGTACTGGCGGCGGCTCTTGCGCAGCGCCAAGAGAAACTTGCTCTCTGGGCTTGTTGCAGTGGGTCGCGATGGCAGGCGGACGTACTACAGAGATAGCTATGTTTCAGTTGGCGCTACGGCGGAGGCGAAGCTGGGCATGACATTGAAACCTATTGCTGGAAATGCACGCTTTGAGATTCCTACGAGTGAAGATCGCGAAGCTCACCGATCAAAACGATGAGGCCCGCCCCTTACCGGTCGCCGGCTTGCCCTGCCCACCTCGCCCATGACGCTTCGGACGTTTGACGAGGCTGTCGAGCAGGAAGATCAGCGCTTGCTGGTCCGCATCGCTGAGGGCAATGGCGAGTATCAAATGTTACGCCCGCCAAGTTATTCGAATGGATTTGCGCTGCCAAGCAATTCATCACAAAAAAAATAGGCCATAAATGACAACTATCATGTCTCCAAATGGTGCTGATGTAATCGTAGAGAACGTGCTCAGAACGGCGATAACTGAGTTGACTGGTATGGGTGCGGATATCTTTACCTTTGCGCTTTATTTCGATCATGAGGCCTGCGCACTAAGTGTATGCGTAGATTCAGAAAAATCGTCCAAAGCGACAGTGGCCAGAATCAATTCATATAACACGACGCATTTTCATCGCGCTATAGCGCAGGGCGATATGGAGTCCGCAAACCTCTGGCAAGCAAACATTGGCAGAAGCTTGTCGTTGGGAAACTTCGAGCATGTAAACATCGCCAGGACAGATGTGCCACCCGAAATTATCGATGAAACGTTTTTCCGGTCCGTGACTAACGGCCTTATCAACGCTGAGCAGGATGTAATCGCTTTGATATCATCGGAAAACAAATCGAGAGTGCTTTTCGGTTGCTCTACTGCCGACAGCGAAATCGGACTTGTTTGGTCGGCTCTGGAGCCGAATTAATGGCTGAGATTGCGAAGTGAAGATCGATTCTCCTCGGGGTCACAACTCCGCCAGAACGCCAGACATACTGTTTGTGTCGCCTGCAGTTGAAACGCGCGCAGTAAATGTCGGCAAGACAGAAAACCGAGCATCCCGGGTTGATCGTAGACCGATCGCGACAGTGTCCGATCTACAGATCGAGCCAACGGCGAACTATCGAGCAGCAGGCCGATAAAGGCGCCCCGCAGCGCGCCGAGAGGGCTGATACGTTTTCTGATCGGGTTGCACGGGTGTTATCTCCGCGAGAACTGATGCGTTACGGGCAGAGTTTCTCCGCCGGACACTGGCGTCTTGGCGAGCGCGTGTGCGTCTGGCGCAGCTTGCACTGGTGGGTCGTGTGCCAGCGGGAATTCCTCAAGCAACTGCCAGGGCGCTGCGCCCTCCTGTTGAATTCGGCTGACGATGGAAAAAGTGATAACGAGGTTGCCTGGAAGACCTGCAAGATTCGCCGGATGGTTGTGCGGCGATTTGGGGTTGCGCGGGTGGGCAAGTGTGATGTGCGGCGCCTGGCGACGGATGTTTTTTGTGCCGAGTACACGCTGGCGCAGCGCCGCAAAGTCCGGCTCGCCAGCGACGCACGGCAGTAGCACGCCGTGTTCTTGAAATGGCTGAGGATGGCCGAAGCGCAACGTGATCGCGGTTTCAGGCGCTGCGAGTCTTGAGCGCAGCAGCGATAGCGCCAGCCCCTCAAGCTCATCCTCGCGACACAAAGTGACATGGGCAGGAATCAGACTGGCCTGGATCGGGTCCAGCAACGCACGCGCCGCCTCAAGCTCGGCGCTGATGGCTCGCGGCACAAAGAGGCTGAGTTGAGTTCGGATGTTCACGGCCAGGAACACACTCAGAGCCAGCGCCGCACCGACGCCATGTACGCGGCGTACGGTGCGCCGAACTTGCCGAGCAGTGCGCGCTCTTCGGGCTCGACTTGAAAGCGATTCATGTACATCACGAAGCCGGGCAGCAGCAGCGCCGCGCCCAGGTTCGACAGGTACAGGGCCAAAGCGGCGAGGGCCATCAGAAAACCGAGGTACATCGGGTTGCGCGAGTACTGGTAGACGCCGCCAGACACGACCGTGGTCGCGTTGCCGGGTGTCATCGGATTGACCGTTGTCCGGTTTTGCCGAAAGGCGATTACGCCCGCGAGCGCTACCAACGCGCCAGCCAGCAACAGCAAGAGCGCAATCGCTTCACGCCCGCGGACGACAAATGAGAGCGCCGGCGCCGCCCACGACAGGCCAACCATCATGGCGGCAAACGCGGCGACCACGACAAGCGGTGGAACTCTTAGTTCGAGTGCTCGCATATCGCCTTCTCTGTGAAATGTGGCGCGCAACGACCGCGCGCAAAGCGCACTGCGTCTCTTGAGCTTTTACGGTGATCGGCAGGTCGTCAGATGGTGCCTAACGACCGCAAGAAGCTCGGGCTCGATGTTGCTTTAGTTGTTGAATCAATTCAACAAGTTCCCGATGGCGCGCCACAGTCTGTGGATACAAGTCGCGAGTACACCGGCGTTGGTCCTCGGAATCTATTTGTGTGTGGCCGATTCAATCGCACTGACCATCTCTTGAATAGCCTCGCAGGTCCCGTTGTGTTTTCGAAAGCGTTAGCCAAACCAAGCCCCGCAGGGGCGCAATGCAATAGCCCAGGGCGCAAGCCCTGGGTCAGCGCCCGTTCTCATCAACGAGCCCTGAAAGGGCGAAATGAAATCTAGTCCCAGAGATAGCGCTCGTCCGCTTTGACACCGTAGCGCTCGATGAGGCGCCGGAACTCGTCTTGGAATGTTACGGTGCGGTGGTGTTCGGCTTGAGCGCCGATGTATCGCTCCAGCGCTTTTCGATGGGATGGACTGATCGAAAACATGCCGTAGCCGGCCTGCCAATGGAAGTCGGCCAATGTCGGCGTTTTGGACTTGAGCCAGAGCGTCGTGCCCACTTTGATATGACCGACCAACGCCGACGGCGAGCACGTGCGCGGATGCGAGATCAACAGGTGTATGTGGTCCGAAACCGAACCTGCCTTCAGCAGCGTGCCACCGTGATTGTCGACGATGCCGCCGATATAGGCATGCAGCTCATCGCGAACGTCATCGGATAGCACCGGTTCTCGGTTCTTTGTCGAGAACACGACGTGGACGAGGATTTCCGCCAGCGACTGGGCCATTGATTTCGCCCTTTCAGGGCTCTCTCGGATAGCCGATCTTACCCAGGGCTTGCGCCCTGGGCTATTGCATTGCGCCCCTGCGGGGCTTGTTTCTGCGCGGATTGATCATCCTGGCGTGCCCGATGCTTTCCACCGATTCCAGCGGACCGCTAGGCGTGTTCACTGCGCTGCGTCTGCATTATGCGACTTGCGTACGATCCCGATCAGGTTCGACGGCTTGGCACAAAGCGACTCTTGATCCGGCCATAACTATCCTGCGATTTAAGTTCAGCGACGGGGCGGGGGACGGGGGGCAGGCCAAACTCTTCGTCTATGCCGATGACCGCTTTAGTCCTGGCACACGCAGGGAAGTGCTTACAAAGGGGTTCATGCTCGGCCCGTGACCCCCGCCCCCGCCCCCGCTTCAGTTGACGAATAAATCGTGCCCTCCCAATCGATATCGCGACGTCGCAAACGCAGGACTACTTCTGGCGACCCGATAGCTCGCGATTGAGCACGGCCGCGAGTCGATCGGTGGCGAGCTTCAGTCGGGCGTCGGCGATGGGGCGCATGGCGTCCAGGTAGCGAGCGGTGATCTTGTTCCTGGGCGGATAAAAATCGGCGCGTTGGACGATTTCGCAGGATTCTTCGGCCCAGCGCCTCGGGTTCAACTCGCTGGCCTCCGCCGCGCGCGGTAACGCGGCGATGCGGTCGCTGTAGGCGGTCCAGTGCAACTCGAGGCTCTCCAGGATCAGCGTGTCCCAAACCGAGTGCAGATTCCAGCCGGCGCGCAGATAGTTGATCTGGAAATCGTTGCCGCCGCGGTCGGCGGCGTAGCCGGCGTGCAGCGGCTGATGCACATCGCCGACGAAATGGATCAGGAACTTGAGCGCGATGGCGCGTTCCGCGTCGGCCAGCTGGCGATCGCCGAGCGCCGCCGAGTAGCGCTCGATGGCTGCGACCACACAGTTGCCGTCCGGGCACGAGGCGACATCGTACCGGCATTGGCCTTGCGGAAAATTGACCCAGTGCAACGGCGTCGTCCAGCGATAGGCCGGATTGGTTTCGCGCACAGCGTCGGCCCAGATCGTTGCTTCTGCGAGCGAGGTTTGCGCGCCAACGGCGAGCAGTCTGTCCACCTCCGCGCGCACCTCCGGCTCCAGTTGGCGCGCTGCCAACTCGCCGGTGATGCGGTGGCCGGTTCGGCCCCAGGCCATGGTGTCGGTGGCGACAACCAGCAATACCAAACACAGCTTCCAGCGCATCGGCGTTACCATTTGATCAGACCCGGACAGGATAGACCGTGACAGAGACGGTGAAGCGTCAACGTGTGCGCCTTCGCGAGCGGCTGGACAGCGATGAGGCGGATCGCTTGCTCATGCAGGTGCTGGGCGTCAATCGCGCGTGGCTGTTTGCGCATGACGATGCCACCTTGTCGGCGCCGCAAGCGGCGCAGATCGACGCGCTGGCCGCGCGTCGCGCGAGCGGCGAGCCCTTGGCATATGTGCTTGGCGAGCAAGACTTTTACGGGCGCGTATTCGAGGTCACGCCGGCGGTGCTGATTCCGCGGCCCGACACCGAATGCCTGGTCGACGCGGCTTTGGCGCGCGGCAACGGCGGCGTGTGGCTGGATCTTGGTACCGGCAGCGGCGCGATTGCGGTCACCCTTGCACTGGAGCGCAGCGATTGGCAGGTATGCGCTTGCGATCGCAGTGCGCTGGCGCTGCGTGTCGCACAGAAAAACGCGCGGCGCCTGTCGGCGCCAGTGAGGTTCTGGTGCGGCGATTGGCTGGCGGCGGTAGCGCCGTCGAGTGTCGATGGCATTGTCGCCAATCCGCCTTATCTGGCGCCGGACGATCCGCACTTGCCGTCGTTGCAGCACGAACCGCGCTCTGCGCTGGTGGCTGGGAGCGACGGGCTGCACGATCTGCGCGCGATTGCCCGCGCTGCGCTTGTAGCACTGAAGCCCGGCGGCTGGCTGATGCTGGAGCACGGATTTGCGCAGGGCGGGGCAGCGCGCGAGATTCTGCGCGGTTATGCTGATGTGCAAACGCTGCTCGATCTGGAGCGGCGCGAGCGCGTGACGATGGGGCGCAGACCATGGTGAATCGAACTTGGTGTCCGGTCACTCTCAGCCTGTTGGGCATTGCGTCGATCTTGACGGTGCTGCTGCTGATGCGCCCGGTGCCGTTGCCGACGCTCTCGCCAGCACCGGCGGCGATAGCAGAGATCGCGCCCGCGCCGCCTGCGGGCGCGCAGGTGCTGTTGGCGGCAGAGCCTTTAGACGCGCTCCAGGCGCTGATCGAATCGCCGCAGGCGCAGCCGCTGCGTGCGGAAATCGATAGCGCCTGTCGCGTGCCGGTGCTGTTGGTGCTGGATGGCAGGCGACGGCCTGATCCGCGCCGCGACCCGGCACTCGCCGAGTTGAAACGCCGCTGCGCGCTGGTGCCGGTGCCCTCGATGTACGTTCCGATGGAAGAGATGCGCGCGCCGCTCAACGAACGCAACGCCAGCCCGATCGATGCGCTGGCGGCGATCCGCAGCGCGCAGACCGCCGAGGAGCTGCTGTCGGCGTGGCTGGATGCCTATGCGAGTCGCGCTTTGCCGCAGCACGAGATTTTCCCCGATGGTCGGCGCTTGCTGCCGTCGGAAGCCGAGATGCTGATGCGCGCCGCGCTCGACGTGCGCGAGTGCGAGCGCCTGGCGGCCTGTGGTCCGGGCAGCCTGATCACGCTGCGCGTGTGCGCGCTGCACGGCTGCACACCCGGCAGCGACTTGCGGATGGCCTATCACGAGGCGCTCGCGCCGCGCGATTTCGAAGCGCTGATCGAGATCCATCGTTGGCTGAAACGAATCAGGAAAGCATGAAGAAGAACACGCTGTGGATGTTGGGCGCAACGGTCGGTGCCGTCGCCTTTATCGCCTTCTACGGCACCCTGAGCGACGCACTTCTGGTGCGCGGCAAGACCGCCACCGAGTACGTGGGCGATAGTCCACCATCGGCATTGCCGGAAACGATTCAGCCCGAGCGCGCGCGCAGCCGCATGTACGATCCGAGGGCCAGCGATGTGCGCCGGTCGCTCGACTACCGCAGCTCGCTCATCGCGCTGCGCAGCGACGTGACGATGAACCCGGCGCAGCGCGCGGCGCTGGAAGAAGAGGTACGCGTGGCGTGCGCGATCGTGCGCCGGCCCGACGCATCGGCCGATCGCGTCGAAGACGATCCCAATCGGCGTCCGTGGATCGAGGCGCTGCTGGCACGCTGTGTCGGTTTGACCGAGGCCGATCTCGAACCGCGCGATATGACCCGCGAGGAGTTGGCGGCACGCAATGCGCAATTGCCGAGCATCATCGAAGTCATCGAGTCGCGTGAGGCAGCCATCGCCGTTGCAAACGCGACGGTGCGCCTCAGTGTTGACGCCCGCTTGCTCGTCGAATCGTTGCGCTACTTGATCGAAAACGAGGCTTTGCCGCTGGATCGCATCTTTCAGGGCGTGCCGATTCCGGCCGAACCGGATCTCGACGCAGCGCTATTGCCGGCCGCCGACTGGCTAGCTTGCCTGCGCACCAAGAGCTGCGATGCCGATGGGTTGTGGACGCTGTACACCTGCGCGCAGTTCGGTTGCCCGAAAGGCAGCGATCTGCCCACCGCGCTGTTCCGCACGTTGCCGCGCGCGCAGTACGAAGCGGCGCAGCAGGTGGTGCGTTGGGTGGATGGGTGAGGTTGGTTGTTGGTTGTTGGTTCTTGGTTCTTGGTTGTTGGATGGTGGTTCTTGGCTCTTGGTTGTTGGATGCTGGCCGAAGCTGCGGGTTTGCAGGGGCGCGATTCATCGCGCCCGTCGGCGCCGGCATCAGCCCGTGGCGTGCGCGCTGAATCGCGCCTCGACATCGATCTCGCGGCATCAACCTCCAACAACCAAGAACCAGCAACCAACAACCCAATCAACCCAGCACGCCACGCAACGCCTCGCGCGCAGCGGCGAAGGAGAAGTGCTGCTCGATATTCGCGAGGGCGGCATCCGACAACTTCAGCCACAGCGCCTCGTTGCTGTATAGACGCACACACTCGATGGCGAACACATGCGCATCGTCGGCCACCAGCGCTTGCGCTTCGTGGGCGATCGCCATGCCTTCCACGGCAAGCGTGGTAGCGACCACAGGCTGGCCATAGGCCATGCTCTGATTAACTTTGCCCTTGACGCCCGCGCCAAAGCGCAGCGGCGCCACCGCCACCCGGCAGCCATCGAGAAAGCGCTCGACATTGTCGACGAAACCATGCGCGATGACGCCGTTGCCGGCGAGCGCGGCGACACTGTCGGGCATTTTGCTGCCGACGATATGGAACAGCGCATCGGGCAGGCGCTCGCGAATGGCGGGCCACACTTCGCTGACGAACCACAGCATGGCATCGACATTCGGCTGGTGTTGAAAACCGCCGATGAACCAGAAGTCTTTACGTGCCGAGAATTCGCTGCGGCGCCCGGCCACGTCGTGGATGTTCGAGAGCACATCGACGCGCGCAGCCGGCGCCAGTCCGGCCAGCAATTGCTGCTCGAAGGGACTCACCACCAGGGTCACATCGCACTTGCGCACCAGTTCAAGCTCGGCCGCTTTGGTCGCGTCGCTGGACCGCTCCAGCGCTTCGCTGGCGGCGATCTGCGCGGCGCGCTGTTCGCGCAGGAAATGCAGATCCACAGTATCGAAAATCAGCTTCGCGCGCGGCGCGTGTTCGCGAACCAGCGCCAGGTAATGCCGCGCCACATAGTGCCGCGAGACCATCACCACATCGAACTCCGCGCCGCGTTGTTTGAAGAACGCCACCGGATCGGTCAGCCATGGATGGAAAAGCACCTCAACGCCGAGTGCCCGCAGACGCTCGGTGTAGCCGGGCAGGTAAGCGCGATTGTCTGCAAAAAACGTGACTTGCCAGCCCAGACTCTGGAACACGCGAATCAGGTTGATGTAGCGCACTGAGCCTGAATCCTGATCGGGCTCAGGCGTGTTGGCGTCGATCAGCAGTACTCGCCCAGCGGCGCGGTGCAGCGCTGCGCTCACGATTGCGTCGCGCTCGACGGGCGCCGGCTGGTTCGCCAGCGCGTCGCGCCAACGTTGCGCGAACTTTTGTTGATTGACGAGCTGAAAACGCTTGGTGCCCTGGGTGACATCGGTGCCGCTGCTGATGCCCTCGTAATGCACCACGCGCGCCGCCGGTTCGAACCAGACCTGGAGCCCATGCGCGCGAATCTTGAATGCGAGATCGGTGTCTTCGTAATACGCCGGTGCGTAATGCGCATCGAAACCGCCCAGCTTATCGAACAAGGCTTTGCCGATCAGAATGGCGGCGCCCGAGCAGTAGTCGACCTGGCGCGGGAAATCGTAGCGCGGGTCGTCGGGGTGTTCGAAACGCCCGTAATTCCAGCCCGAACCATCGTCGAACACGATGCCGCCGGCTTCCTGCAGGCGCCCATCCGGATAGATCAGTTTGGCGCCCACAAGCCCCACGCCCGGTTGCATGGCACGCGATAACAAGGCGTCCAGCCAGCCTCGTTGCACGGCTGTGTCGTTGTTCAAGAACACCAGATACTCGCCGCTCGCCAGCGCCGCGCCAGCGTTGCAGGCGCCGATGAAACCCAGATTCTGTTCGTTGCGGTGATAACGCACGCCGATGATGGTTGGGACGCGCGCTCGCGTGTCGTCGCTTGAACCGTCGTCGACGACGATCACTTCGAAGGGTGCGTCAGCGCCAACATCGGCGATGGCCTTGAGCGCGTTCCAGGTGAAGTGCAGCTGGTTGTAGACCGGCACGATGATCGACACGCGCGGCGAGCCGGTCGGCAGCGCGAATGGCGTGTAATCGGGGTCGACCGCTGGCGGCGCGAAGGCCGGTGCGCTGGGCGCCTGGCGCTGCATATCTTTAAGCTCGCGCGCCGCGCGTTGCAGCGTGGGGCGCAAGCCGCGCCGCGCCAGACTGCCGCGAAAGCGCTGCCAGGCGCTCCCGGCGCGTGCGAGACGGAACTTGAGCGTTGTGCGCAGATCCCGAACCCAGCGGCTGATGGCGCGGATCGGCGACGTCAGTCGCCAACTGGTACTCGACAGCAACTCTTCGCGCTGCGTGAGCAGCACGCTGCGATCGTGTTCCAGGGTTTGCTTGATGCCGAGCAAGCGATCGCGCTCGGCGCTCAGCTGCATCTCGAGCGTGGCGAGGCGGCGGTTTTCGGCGCGCAGGGCTTCGTGATCGTGGCGCAATTGGCGAAGGTCTTCGTTTAGCACTTTGGCCTGTTCGTTAAAGTGGTCCTGGGCGCGCCTGAGTTCGCTTTGCGCTTCGTACAGGCGCGCCTCGATCAGCATCTGGCGCGCGCGATGCTCGTGCTCGGACAAGCGCCGGTCGCGCTCGGCATGCTCGCGCAGCGCCGTTTGCGCGTCGAGTTCCTGGCGCAGGCTCTGCGCCCAGCGCGTGCGCTCATCAAGCTGGCGCTGCAACGAAAAACCCCAGGCGCCGCGCGTGTCGAGTTCGCGCTGCTGTGCGGCGATGGTCTGCTGCGCAGCGCGCTCTGCGGCCTGCGCCCTGGCAGTTTCGAACTCCGCCATCAGCAGCGTGGCATCGGCCGGCGTCCACGGGCGAATGCGGTAACGCAACGGCGCGCGCCTGCCGGGCGGCAGCAGCGGCACGTAGGCCGCGTACATTTCGCGCAACGTCCGCGGCGTGCGCGCCAGCAGCGTTTCGCGCCAGCTCGCGAGCGTCGAGCGATCTTTGTCGAGCGCCGCGATCGCATCGATCCACGCGCGTGGGTCTGGCGCCAGTAACAGCCCAATATCGATGCGTTCGGCGAACGCGCCAACAGCTTGCGCAATCGGCGGAACGCCAAGATGCAGTGCCTCGCTGAGCGCGTAGGAGAAGGTTTCCGAAACCGTGCCTGGAAACAGCGCCGCATGCGGCGCAATCTGCGCGATCAATTCGGGCAGTCGCTCACGCCGGTAATCGAGCACGATATGCACGCCGCGCTGCCCGAAAAATGCGTGCGCTGCCTTGCCCGCGCCGAGCAGATAAACATCGGCATGTACCAGTAGCTGCGGCAATAGCGCGCGCAGGAAATCCGCGCCTTTGCCGCTCTGCAGTCGACCAATCACAACCAGCTTGAGCTTGCCGCGCGCGGCCGGATGGAAATCGATTCGAGGCAGCGGCGCCAGGCCGTGCGCGATGACCCGCGTCGGCAGCGATTGCAGTTCGGGCGCCACGCGCAGCAACTGCCGTCGGGCCGATTCGCTCGGCGCGATCAGCGTGGCCGATCGCTTTAACAAGCGCGCGGTGGCCTCCGCGCGCAATCGGCTCCAGTGCGCGACGGCGCCGCCGCGAAATGGGCCGCGCGCGGCCAGCGCCGCCACGAGCGCGTCGTCGTCGAAGCGCTGCGCGGGATTTAGAAAGTCGATATCGAGCCCCGGCCAGAACGGCAGCGCATCGTGCGCAATCCAACGCACTGGCAGATCGCTATCGAGCGCATCCAGGGCGTGACCAATCAGCGAGGACACCCACAGCTGCTCGACGTTGTACGCCTCGCAGATCTCGTTCAACAACGCGCGATAACCAGCATGCTCGACGTCGATATCGGCGATCGTCGGCTGCAACGGCCACTGCCGCAACGCAGCGCCGTTCGCCGCATCGATCAACCGCAACGCAGTGCCGTACCGTCCGTCGCAACTGACGGCCTGCAACAAAAGGTGCGCGCGGTCCGCATCGGCGCTCGCCAGGTCGCGCACAAAGCGCGCCGCGCCGCCGCCCCAGCCGTGCAACAGGTGCAAGATCACCGGTTTGTCGTCGCGCGCCGGGCGTATCGACGGGAGCGGCGCGATGGCGAACAGCGTCAATCGCGGCGCGATCTCGTTGGGCATCGGAGCGGCTGCGATATCGGCGACGACATGGTCGCACAGGTGTAAGGCATCGCCTGCGCCCGGCGCGGCAACCCACATCGGCGGATCAAGATCGATAGGCAACACCGTCGATGCCGCACGCGCGAATGCGGCATCGTCCAGCGCGGCCGCATCGTCGCCGAGCCACGCCGCCGGGATCGGCATGGCCAAGCCGTCGCAGGCTGCGCTCGCTTTCGCCAATCGCCCAAGTGCGTCGCCCGCGAGCCAGCGTGGCCGGTGCCGATAGCGCACCAGCGTCGTGTCCGGGTGAGCGGCGCGCAAAGCGCGGTACTCGGCGCGCCAATCGGCGTCTGGTGTGCTGTCGATGACGATCATCGGGTGCAGCGATTGCTGTTAAGACCATGAACCATGTCGCACTCGCCCTATGTCGCCACAAATTTGCCCAACACGGCTGCGAACACTACCGGATATGCTCGCCTCCTATGTGGCGCATCCTGAAGAATGCCTGTTGGTTTGGTCTAGGCGCGTGCCTCGGCGTGTTGCTGCCGGCGCTGGTGTATTTCAATCGCATCATCGACGCGCGCTTCGATCTTGGCGTGCAGCCAGTGGCCTCCAAGGTGTACGCGCGCCCCTTGCTGCTGACGCCCGGTAAGCGCATCAGCGCCGAACATCTCGAAATTGAATTGGCCGAAAGCCGCTATCGCAACGATCCGACCGCAGCCACGCCAGGAAGTTTCCGCCGCGATGGCGCCAGCTTCGACATCCACACCCGCGGCTTCGATTTCGGCGATGGCGCTGCGGCGCCCGAACGCATACGACTGACGCTGCAGAGCGGGCGCATCGCCAGCTTGAAGCGTATCGGTGGCAGCGAGATCAAGCAGGTGCGCATCGATCCGGCGCGCATCGCGACCATTCTCCCGAGCGACGACACCGAGCGCCTGCCCCTGCCGATCGAGGCGATGCCGGCGCTATTGGTTGCCGGCATCCAGGCGGTCGAAGATCGCAATTTCAAGGACCACGAAGGTATCGATCCCTGGGGCATCGCGCGTGCGATGTGGGCCAATGTGCGCGCCGGAAAACTGGTGCAAGGCGGCTCGACGATCACCCAGCAGTTGGTCAAAAACACACTGCTCAGCAATGACCGATCACTGCGCCGCAAGCTGCTGGAAATGGGGCTTGCCGTCGTCATCGACGCGCGTTTCGACAAGCGCACGATACTCGAGGCGTACTTGAATCGCGCCTACATCGGGCAGAACGGTGCGCTCGCCGTGCACGGGTTTGGCGCCGGCGCCGAGTTCTACTTCGGCCGCGCGCTGGACACGCTCGATGCCGCCGACATCGCGCTGCTGGCGGGTCTGGTCAAAGGCCCATCGTTCTACGATCCGCGCCGCCAACCGGAGCGCGCAATCGCACGCCGACGCATCGTGCTCGGGCAGTTCGAGACCACGCGACCGATGGGCGAATTGCTGGCCGGCCGATTGCCTTCGGCGGGACACACGACGGAGATGAAGGCGCCCGCAGCGCCGCCAATGATGTAGCGCGGCGGCACGTCGCTTGTGCGACGCGCCGGGATTCGTTACTCATTCCGCTAGCCGCCAGGGGTACCCGGTCGAGTGACTGGGTTGAGAAAGTCCCTTGGAACCTGACCCGGTTCACACCGGCGTAGGGAGTGCGGCGAGTGTCGCTGCGCTCTCACGGGCCACGGCACCCGCTCGCCGGGTGCGTGGCCCTTCGTGTTGTCGGGCGATGCACGCGGCGGGAATGCACACGGCGTCCTCACGTCCCACGAGGCACCGATGATGATGCAGTTCCGCTGGACCCGGATTGTGATGTGCGCCGTCTTGGCCGCGGCCGCGCTGGTCGCGGCGCCCCTCGCCGCGCGTCCGCTCGGCGCGCAGGCCGTCCCCACGCCGCGCGACTCGACGGTCGCGCGCGATACGCTGGAGTCCGTGGTTGTCCGCGCCGTTCGCGCCGGCGGCGCCGCTCCCACCTCGCAGTCGTTCTTGGATCGTGCGACGATCGAGCGCACCTACGCCGGCCAGGATGCCCCGCTGGCGCTCCTCGGCGCAACGGGCGTCACTGCCGCCTCCGATGCCGGTGCGTTCTCCGGCTACAGCTCCATCCGCCTGCGCGGCGTGGACCAGACCCGCCTCAGCATCTCGGTGGATGGCGTGCCGCTGAACGATCCGGAGGACCAGGTCCTCTACTTCTCCAACGTGCCCGACTTTATGAACTCGATGCAGTCGGTGCGCGTGCAGCGCGGCGTCGGGTCCAGCGCGTTCGGCACGGCGTCGTTCGCCGGCTCGATTGACTTCGAGAGTATGCCGCTGCTCACGACGCCGCGGTTCGCTGAAGGGCAGGTGACCGGCGGCTCCTGGGGCACGCAGCGGCTCAGCGTCGAGGGCGCCTCCGGCGTCTCGGGGAACGGGCTCGCCGCGTACGGTCGCCTCTCGACGCAGGAGACGGCCGGCTTCCGCCGCCACAGCGGCAACGAAGCCACCTCGGGCTTTCTCAGCGCCGGGTGGTTCGGCGACCGCAATGCGCTCAAGTTCACCGGCTTTGCGGGGCGCTCGCAGATGCGGCTCGCGTACTACGCAGCCAGCGAAGCCGAGCTGGCCGCGGACCCGCGCGCCAACCCGATGCGGCCCGACGAACGCGACGACTTCCATCAGGAGATGCTCTCGCTGCAGTACACGCGCGTCCTGCGGCCCGGTCTGACCGTGACGACGACGGGCTACCGCAACAGCGCGGGCGGATGGTTCGACGTCGACGTGGGCGATCCCACGCTGTGGCGATTTTCGCTGGACCACGTGTGG
>ERZ1066134.630-NODE-630-length-14886-cov-6.198638_pt1 | contig 14886 bp, 12 predicted proteins | sample MGYA00382781_ERZ1066134 | MGnify/ENA primary metagenome ERZ1066134 (study PRJEB33369, sample SAMEA5778364) | biofilm metagenome | biome: Industrial cooling water; feature: Water cooling tower basin; material: Biofilm | place: United Arab Emirates | collected... | reverse complement strand
TTCTCGTTCTTCGAACGATCGGTCCGAGAACGAGAACGATTACGAGAACGAGGAGCGGCGGCAGACCGTGGGTTGTGGGCTGGTCACAGCCAGCCCGGGCGGTACTCCTTGGTCACGAACTGGTTCGCGTCGGGGAGGTTGGTCACCTTCATCGCCTGCGCATCCCACTCGATGCGGCGGCGGGAGCGGATGGCGACGTTGGCGAGCAGCACGGCTTCGGTGAACGGGCCCGAATACTCGAAGTTCGATCCGGGGGTCGGACCGCCTTTGCAGCCGAGCAGCCATTCGGCGAACGGTCCGTCCTTCACGCGGGGGATCGTCTTGGGCGGCAGGCTCGGGGCCATCTCGCGCATCTTCGCCTCCGGGATGATGCGTACGGAGTCGTAATAGAAACTGCACAGCACCGTCGCCTTGCTGCCGAAGAGCAGCGTGCCCGCCTCGGCCGGCAGATCGCGTCCGAGCTCGAGCGAGGGCGGGAGCGGCGGCATCAGGCCGCCGTCCGCCCAGGTGTACTTCACCGGCGGCAGGTTGCCCCGCGCCGGGAAATAGTTGGTCACAATGCTCGCGTGCGGCGTCGCGACGTCGGTCGCCCCGGCCGCCATCGCTTCGACCGCCGTGGGTGCGCCGAGGTTCAGCGCCCAGTAGGCGCCGTCCATGATGTGGCAGGCGACGTCACCGAAGGCACCGGTGCCGAAATCCCACCAGCCGCGCCATTTGAGTCCGGGCAGGAAGGCCGGATCATAGGCACGCGCCGGCGCGACGCCGAGCCAGGCATCCCAGTTGAGCGAGGCCGGAACAACGGGAATGAGCTTGGAATGATCGGGCTTGTTGTAGGTGCCCACCGGCTGGCGCCACATCGGGAAGAAGGGGCGGTCGGTCCAGCTCACGACTTCGCGCACCTCGCCGAGCACGCCGGCCTCGACCCACTCCTTGAGCAGGCGGCAGCCCTCGCCGGCGTGGCCCTGGTTGCCCATTTGGGTGACCACCTTCTTGCCCCGTGCGGCCTTGGTGAGTTCGCGTGCCTCCCACACCGTGTGCGTGAGCGGCTTCTCGACGTAGACGTGCTTGCCGAGCGCGAGCGCGGCCATCGCCGCGGGAAAATGCATGTGGTCGGGCGTCGAGATCGTCACCGCGTCGATCTGGTTGCCCAGCTGGTCGAACATCTTGCGGTAATCGGTAAAGCGCTTCGCCGCCGCGATGCCGGCGCTCTCCGTCGGATGCCGTTCGCTGATGGACTTGAGCGAGCCGTCGGCGCGGGCCTCGTCCACATCGCAAATCGCCACGACGTTCTCGTTGCGCACGGCAGTCACCGCCGCGCCGCCCCGGCCGCCGGCACCGATCACGGCGACGTTGAGCCGGTTGTTGGGTGTGCCGCCGGCCTGTGCGCGCAGGATCGCGGGGAAGGCGAAGGCGGCGACGGCCGAGGTGGAGGACTGCTTGAGGAAGGAGCGACGGGTGACGGAGTTCACGACAGGTAAGGGTTGGGAACGCGGCGCGGGGTACGCCAGAACGTGGAAGGCCGGCCGGCAAGGGGGGTGCACGCCCGGATCCGAAGACAACGCGACCACCATGGTCGGACCAAGGCCGTCTTGGCAAGGAGCGAACCGGAGGCCCGCTCAGCGCTGCAGCTGCAGGCGCGTGGCTTCGTCGAAATGGCGCAGCGCGTCCCGGGTGCGGCCGAGCGCGCGCAGCACCTGGGCAAAGTTCTGGTGCAGCTCGACCGAGCCGGGGTCCGCCTGCAGTGCGGCCTCGAAGTGCGGCACGGCCTCGGCGAGACGGCCGACATTGACGAGGCAAACGGCCAGCTGGGTGCGCGCCCGGAGCGAGTCCGGGGCGAGCCGGAGCGCGGTCTCGAACCGCGCGATCGCCTCCGGCCAGCGCCGGAGCGCCGCGAGCGCGGTGCCCAGGTTCTCGTGGGCCGGGAGGAACTCGGGCGACTGCGCCACCACAGCCTCGAAGGCAGCCACCGCCTCCTCCAGCCGGCCGGCCTGGGCGAGGGCGGAACCGAGGTTGAAACGCGCCTCGACCGCGACCGGGTCGAGCTCCACCGCGCGCCGCAGCTCGGCCAGCGCCTCGTCGGAGCGGCCGAGATCGGCGAGTGTATAGGCGTACTGGATACGCGCGGCGGTCAGCCGCGGCTTGAGGGCGAGCGCACGCTCGAATCGGGCGAGGGCCTCGGCCGGGCGACCGGCGGACTGGAGCGTGCGCCCCTGGTTGGCCAGCGCCTCCGGCACGTCCGGCGCGAGCCGCAACGCCTCCTCGTGACGCGCCAGGGCCTCCTCGAGCCGTCCGAGCGCGCGCAGGGCCCCGGCCAGATTGTCATGCGTCGCGGCGTCACGCGGGCGCAGCGCCAGCGCCCGTTCGAACGCGGCGAGGCTCTCCGGGTGTTGTCCGCGTTTGGCCAGCGCCACGCCGAGGTTGTTCAGGCCTTCCGGGTACGCGGGATCGAGTTCGACCGCCCGCTGCAGGTGGCCGAGCGCCTCGTCGACGCGCCCAAGGTCCATGAGCGTATTGCCCAGATTGCTGTGGGCCGAGGCAAAGCCGGGCTGGAGCGCGAGCGCCCGTTCGAACTGCGGCACGGCCTCCGCGGGACGCCGCAGCAGGGCGTACTCGTTGCCAAGATCGTTGTAGGCGTAGGGGTCGTCGGGCTTGAGCGCGAGGCCGCGCCGGATCGCTTCGATCGCCTCCTCGTGCCGGCCCTGGCGGGAGAGCACGTCGCTGAGGTTGAACCAGGCCATGTCGGCCGCCGGGTTCTTCGCGAGGGTGTCCCGCCAGAGCGCCTCCTTGTCGAGGTAGGCCCGGGTGTGCCCCGCCGCCAGACCGCCGAGCACGAGCAAGACGACCGCGCCCACCGCGACCGTCAGGCGGCGCGGCAGCCGGGCCAGTCCGGCCCCGGCGAGGGCGAGCGGACCCATGCTGGCGAGGTACTGGAAATGGTCGCCTACAAACGAATACCGGAAAAAGTAGACGGAGAAAAACCCGAGGACGGGAAAGAGCAGCGCAACAAAGTACACGCCCGCGAAGAAATACGGCCGCAGCCGGCCGTCGCGCCCGAGCCACAGCACCACCGCCACCACCGCGGCCGCGACGATGCCCGCGTAGATCCAGGGGTTGGCACCGTCGATCTGCCAGCGCGGATAGATGAAGATCAGCGGATCGGGCCAAGCCAGCTTGCCCAGATAGAACCAGATCACCCGTCCCGCGATGGCGAACCGTTCCGGCAGGGTCTGGCTCCACGCTTCGCCGATCGCGCCCGAGTTGAACTTCTGCTCCCAGATCGTCCAGCCCGAGGCCAGGGCGGACAGGGCAAAGAACGGCACGAGCCGCCAGATTTCAGCCCGCTCGATCCGCCCGCGTACCCACCAGCTGCAGAGTCCGAGCACCACCGGCAGCATGACCGTCGAGGGTTTGCTCAGGATGGCGAGGACGGCAAAGAGCAGGGCCCACGCGTAGGCGGATTCACCGGCGGATCGCCCCGTGGTGGACGGCACGCCGGATCCCGGGCGCGGCCGGTCGAGCCAGCGTTGCCAGGCAAGGATTGCTGCCAAGAAAAAGACTGCCGATTGCGTGTTCTTCAGCTCGCAGATCCAGGCGACCGATTCGACCTGGACCGGATGCAGCGCCCACAGCGCGGCGCCGAGCCACGCACCCGGCACCCGCAGTCCGGCCAGCACCCGCCAGAGCAGCAGCGCCGCGCCGACATGGAAGGCCAGCGTCACCACCCGGTAACCGAAGGGCTCCACGCCCCACAACGCATGCTGCACCCAGAAGTTCGTCAGCGTGAGCGGAAAGTAGAGGGCACGCGAACTGGTCCAGATCTCCTTCAGCCCGAGCGGCCCGACGATGGTCGCGTTGGCCGTGATGTGCAGGTCGTCGTCCCACAGGAAGTCGCCCCGCAGGGAATACGCATAGACCGCGACGATGGCGACGGCGAGGCCAACGCCGGACCACAAGGTGCGGGAGGTGGGGCGGATTCCGGAAAGCACGCCCCGTGCTACGAAGCGCCCCCGGGCACTTCAAGGGGGAAGTCGGTGCCCGGTCGGCCCGGCCGCGATCGCGGCTCGACTGCATTTGCACCTGCACTTCAGCTCGTTGTTTACGAACCGCAGTGCACCGGTTCAACTCTCCGCCAGCCCACCCCGCCCCGCCGTCATGTCCCTCTCGATCGTCATTCCCGTCTACCGCGAAGAGGACAACATCCCGCGCTTCCTGGAACGCATCGAACCGATCCTGGCCGCGCTCGGCGAGACCTACGAACTGATCTTCTGCCTCGATCCTTCACCCGACGGTTCCGAGGCCGCCATCCTGCGCGCCCGCGAACGCGATCCCCGCATCAAGCTGATCACCTTCTCGCGGCGCTTCGGCCAGCCGATGGCCACCCTCGCCGGTCTGCAGTACTCGCGGGGCGACGCCGTCATCGTGATGGACGTCGACCTGCAGGATCCGCCCGAGCTGCTTCACGCCATGGTCGCGAAATGGCGCGAGGGCTACGATGTCGTCCTCCCCCAGCGGCGGCAGCGCGAGGGCGAGCCGTGGCTGAAACGCCTCATCGCCCGGGTGGGTTACCGCGTCATCAACAAGATCGCCGACGTGAACATCCCGCCCAACACCGGCGATTTTCGGCTCATGTCGCGCCGGGTCGCGGACGAGGTGCTGCGGCTGAAGGAGTGTCACGGTTTCCTCCGCGGCATGGTCGCCGTCGTCGGCTACCGTCAGGTGCTCCTGCCCTTCGACCGGCCGGCCCGCACCGCCGGATCCACCCACTACAACCGCTACCTCGGCTCGCTGCGCATCGGGTTCAACGGCATCTTCTGCTTCTCCACCTACGCCCTCGCCCTGAGCACGGTGATGGGTTTCACCATCGCCGGTTTCTCGCTGCTGCTCACCGCCGTGTACTTCGTCTACAAGCTCATGGGGTGGGAGATCGTCTGGGGTAACCCGACCCTCGTCATCCTCGTGTCCTTCCTCGGCGGCATCCAGCTGATCAGCGTCGGCATCCTCGGCGAATACATCGGCCGGATCTACGAGGAGGTGCGCGGACGGCCGCGGTTCATCGTCGACCGCCAGGTGGGCTTCGACTCATGACCGCTGTCGCGTCCCGCGCCTTCGTGACCGGCGCCGCCGGCTTCATCGGCTCCCACCTCGTCGACCGCCTGCTCGCCACGGGTGTGGCCGTGACGGGCTGGGATAACTTTTCCACCGGACAGGAGCTGTTCCTCGCCGACGCCCTCACCCACCCGGCCTTCACCCTGGTCCGCGGCGACACCCTCGACGCCACCGCCCTCACCGCCGCGATGGCGGGCGCCGACCTCGTTGTGCATCTCGCCGCCAACGCCGACATCCGCGACGGCTGGCGCCACCCGGGAAAAGACCTGCAGCAAAACACCGTCGCCACCTTCAATGTGCTCGAGGCGATGCGCGCCCAAGGGGTGCGCCGGATCGCCTTTGCTTCGACCGGCTCCGTCTACGGCGAGCCGGCGGTGAGCGCCGACCGTCCGACCCCGGAGACCGCGCCGTTCCCGGTCCAGACTTCCCTCTACGCTGCGTCCAAGCTCGCCGGTGAAGGCCTCGTCTCCGCCTATGCCGAAGGCGGACACCTCGACGAGGCCTACGTGTTCCGCTTCGTCTCCCTGCTCGGCGAACGCTACAGCCACGGTCACGTCTTCGACTTCCACCGCCGGCTGCTCGCGGATCCGCACCACCTGCGCGTGCTCGGGGACGGACGCCAGCGGAAGAGTTACCTCTACGTGCACGACTGCGTCGACGCCCTCCTGCACGTCCTCGCCGCCCACACCGCCCGCGGCGCGCCGCACGCCACGCAGGTCTACAACCTCGGCACGGACCACTTCATCGATGTCCGCACCAGCGTCGGCCTGATCTGCCGGACACTCGGCGTGAATCCAAAAATCGAAACCACCGGCGGCGAGCGCGGCTGGATTGGCGACAGCCCTTTCATCTTTCTCGACACCGCGAAAATCCGCGCCACCGGCTGGCAGCCGCGGCTGACGATCGAACAGGCCCTGCTCCGGACCGTGCAGTGGCTCGATTCCAACCGCTGGATCTACGAAAAGCGCCAGTAAACGCCGCCAAACCGGAAATCCCAAATCACAACCAGTCAAATCCCAAACAATCGCGAACCTGACCCTGGGTCTGACGGATAATGACAAAGGTAACCGAGCGGTTCGGTAACCTCGCCCAGTCCCGAGACCACACCCCTCTTCGCCCATGAAACTCCAAGGACGCAACACGCTCGTCACCGGCGGCACCCAAGGGCTCGGCCGCGCGATCGTTGAGGCCTTCCTTGCCGAGGGAGCAAACGTGACGTTTTGCGCGCGCACCGCCGGCGAGGTCACGGCGACAGAGGCGGCGTTGAGGACACGTGCGCGTCCCGGCCAGACCGTTCAGGGCATCGCCTGCGATGTGGCCGACGCGTCCGCCGTCGCCGCGTTGTTCGAACGAGCCGCGTCGCTCGGTCCGCTGCACGTCGCCGTGAGCAACGCCGCCATTCATGGTCCGATCGGTGCAACGGAGACCATCGACGTCGAGGGCTGGGACCGCGCCTGGCGGATCAACGTCACCGGCACCCTGCTCGTCTGCCAGCACGCCGTGCGCGCGATGAAACGTGCGGGCGGTGGCCGGATCATCACGATCTCCGGCGGCGGCGCCGCCTCCCCGCGGCCGAACTTCGCCACCTACGCCGCCACCAAGGCAGCGGTCGTGCGCCTGACCGAGACGCTGGCGGAGGAAGTGCGACCGCACGGCATCGCGGTCAATGCCGTCGCCCCAGGCACCTTGCGCACCCGTCTTGCCGAGGAGATCCTGGCAGCCGGTGAGGAGCGGGCGGCAGTCGAGGCCGAAGCGCTGCGCGTCGCTCTCGCCGGCGACGCCGACGTCACCCCGACACGCGCGGCGGCGCTCTGCGTTTTTCTCGCGAGCCCCGAAGGCGAAGGCATCACTGGCAAGCTGCTCAGCGCCCGCTGGGATCCCTGGGAGAATCTGGCCCGCTTTCGCGCCGAACTCGCCAGCGACGTCTACACCCTTCGCCGCATCGTCCCGGAGGACCGGGGCTTATCCTTTGAGTAGCGCAGCCGGGCTGACTCGTACGAACAAGGTCAGGCGCACGGTTCGTCAGGGTATTCGGAGAGCCGGACGTCGCTTTCGCCCACCTTGACGGTTCAGTCTATCGGGTAGTGAAGAGGAAGGCGGCCAAACAAAAGGTCACGCTCGAAGGCTATCGCGACGCAGGATGGGCGAACGCCGATTGCTCCAACCCTCCGAGCCTCTTTGCCTGGTTCTCCTTCCTGCGAACAAACTCATGCTCAAGGACGACCATCTGCGGCGGACTCATGAATTCGGTCGCCTCCACGATAACGGCATCCCAATCGATGCTCGCCTCTTTGGTCACATCGGTCGAATTCCGGCGCATCGGTTGATTGTATGAAGCAAGCAGGGCGACGAGACGGGCGGACTGCGAATCACTGATCGGTACGCCGGCGTCGTGGAGAAGTGCAGAGACGGGGCGGACGATCGCCATTCGATAAGCCGATACCCCTTCATATTCACGGAACTCGCGATAGCCCTCTGCACCCAGGATATCTTCGATCTCGTCAATGATCGGACGGTACAGTTTACGCCTTAGATCGTCGATCCCTGCGGTGTCGCCATCGAGCTGGTGCAGTCGAACCGCCGCTTGCAGGTCGGCCCTGGCCTCGTCCTGTTGAATGAGGAGATCAACCAACCGCGCACTCTGCTCGTCGGACAGTCTCCGCTGCATAAAGAAGTCGCCATATCGGTCGTACTTCGCGAGCTGATCGCGCGACCTCGAATGCCCGGCGGTTACCACCTGCACAGGCAAAGAAGGCCCCCTCTGGTCGACTGAGCGATCATCGGTGGAGATAGGGCGATTCATTCCTGCCGAGAATTCGCTTGGGGATTTGTGCGAAGCGGTGACCGCCGCTGCAGCGTTATACCCCAGGTAAGACTCGCCAGGAGTAGTCCCATTGTCTGCATCCGACTTACGCAGCGGGAGGAGCCAAATACCGCCACCCACAAGGACGACGCATGCAGCCGCGCCTAATTTGAGCTTACTCATGACTAAGAAAGTGAGCAGAGGCGACACGGGGCCGCTGACAACTGCCGCGAGCGCAGAATTCGAGATGTAAGCGGCCAGTCCTGGCGGGACAGAACCAACTGCATGGTTTACGAGGGCGGCGCCGAGGACAGAAGACGTAGAGGTGATACCACGTTTAAGCAGGAATCTTTCCAGTTTCCTCAAAGCTCGGTTCACCCGAAAGCGCGCACCATCCTCGGTCAGCTTCAGCCTGTTGCCTAATTCGGCAAAACCCAGACCGCTGAAGAAGCGAAGAATGACCGCTTCGCGATCAAGATCGCTGAGTTCCATCAGGGCTTCATCGAGCAGCAGGCGAACCCTCCTATCGTCGAAATCTGATGTCCCCTCGCCGGTGAGTTGTGTCATGGCAAAAGCTTCGCGCTCCCTCCGTCGTCGACGCACCTCGGAGCGAATATACTTTGAAGCCGTGTAGTGGGTCGTCGTGAACAACCACCCGTTCACGGCGGGATGAGAGCAGAGTGCTGCTGCTTGCCGGGCCAGTTGAGTAAACACTATTTGAGTGATCTCTTCGGCCGCACGTGCGTCTCCGCTGACCCGGCGAAGGGCCACCGCGTAAACGAGATTCACGCGCCGCGCCACGAACTCGGCGAAAGCATCCTGGGCGTTCGTGTTTGCGTAACGGCGCAAAAGCTCAAGGTCGTCCATCATCGGGTGCTACCGAGAAATACCCGCGACGGACAAAACCGTGCAAAACAATCAGCCGATGGGTTGGTCCGCGTCATGGCACGTCATCCTTGCCGACAGCCCCATATAGGCCTCCGCAGTCCACGGTCCTGACCAGCCCCGCTGAGATGCGAGGAACCGTCGAATCATTACGCTGCTCGAGAATACACGAACCTTCACTGCCAGGATGTCATCCGGCTGACGGCCAAAGTCATCGGCCCAACCTCGGATGGGTGCGTCCCGGAGGACCGGGGCCTGCGTTTCAACCCTTAGAGGGACCGGTCCGCAGAGGATCAGGGATCCGTTGCGCGAGGCGGGTCGAGTTGGGCGACGGATGGAGCGGCGGGGAGGTCGAACGTGTTCTGGAAGCCGGCGAGGGCGAGGCCGCGGCGGGCTTCGGGGGCGCGCATGAAGTGGAACCAGACGAACTCGCTGCGGAGGTTTTCCGCCATGAGAAGCGTGATGCCCACGTTGATCGCGATCACATCAGGCGAGACCCAGCCGGTGTGCGGGTTGAAGGCATCGGCGAATCCGTAGCGGCCCCAGACGCGGTCACCGCCGAGGGTACGCATGGCATGTAGGGTATCGAGGCATTCCCGCGGGGCAAAAGGCAGCGAGCCGCCAGGCGCGCAGGGGACGACGGTGCCGTCGAGGCGTTCGGAGCCGAGGGTCGGGCCGCCCCAGTCAATGTAGCCGCGGGCGCTGTCGGAGGCGGTGAGGCCCCACAGGGTGTGGGACCAGTGATTGAATTTTCCCGCGAGATCGGCGCACCAGTCGCGTTGAGCGAGAGTCGCATCGATCGAGTTCTGAAAGTAGTCCGTGTAGCGGTCGCGTTTGCCGCGGAAGTCGAACCACGCGTGGGCGTACTGATGGATGAACAGCGGCGGGTAATGGATGAAGGTGCGCTCGCCGTAGGTGACGACGGGGCCGCGGTGCCAGGCGTTCCACGCGTCGGGAGGAAGCGCCTTGGCGGGAGCGCCGATGCCGAGGAGATAGAGACCGAGGAGCTCACTGTAGCTGTCCCAGCGATGGGGAATGAAACCGGTTTCCGGGCGCCAGCCGTGCGTAAGCGTGGTGCCGTGGTTGAGGGCCCACTCCCAGTCGATGCGGGAGTAGAGTTTGTCGGCGAGACCGGTCACCTCGGGGTCGCGGAGGTATTCGCGGGCAAGGAGGACTCCTTTGAGCAGGAGCGCGGTGTCGATCGTGGACGCCTCGCTGTGCCACGCGCGCTTGCCGGTCGCGAGGTCGACGAAGTGGTAGATCCAGCCGCGTTCGTGATCCACCTGGTCATGGATGAAGCGAAGGGCGCGTCGGGTCCGGTCGATCGCCTCGTCGCGCGGAAGCCAGTTGCGTTCGGCGGCGATGCACCAGGCGGTGAGCGCGAAACCCGTCGCGGCGATGCTCGCCGGCGCGTCCGAGCCGGCGCCATCAGCCGGGGCGCGATCGCGGGTGAGGCCGGAGACCGGGTGGGTGTGTTCGTCGAAGAACCGGAACGCGCGAAGCTGGAGCTCGTCGAGGAAGGATTCGTCCGCGAGGGAGAGAACTGCACCGGGCATGGGACCGTTGGGCAAGGGGTCGGCGGCGAGCGCGAGGCCGGCAGTCAAGGTGGTGAGGAGGGCCCGGGCGGTGCAGCCGTTGCGACCCAAACGCGATTTTCCTGGGGAGCTGGAAGGCACGCGTGCCACAGGGGTAAGATCGGCTCAAACCGACGAAAGACCAAGGAGGATTCGCCAAAATGAGGTGAAGTCCCCTCTCGAAAGGAAGACAGGTCGCCCACGGCCGGCCCAACCGTCGCTCCCCTACCCTCAGCCATGCCGAAACACACGATGGTTGAGCAGCAGCCACACCACCGCGGTCGAAGGCGGGATCGCGACAGCTGCCGCCGCCATCACGCCGAGGCCAAGCCCGCGGCGGGCCAACTCGAACAGGCCCAGGTTGATCGCGTAGCTGACCGCGACGGTCAGCCCATACTCACCGGCCTGCCGCCTGCTGTCCGTGCGCACGCTCGGCAGCGCCCAGAATCGGTTGAGCAGGTAATGCGTCGTGGTCGAGGCAGCGAAGGCCAGCGTAAACGCGACCCCCGGGCCCAGCAGCCGTTTCAAGACGGCCAGCACCGCAAACTGCACCAAGGCAGCAAAGCCGCCCACGCACAGAAATCGCAAAAGCCTCCCTTGCGTGCCGCGGTCGTTTATCTTGGCTGAGAGCACCCCCGACCGAATGAGCGCCCCGGTTTACCCGCAACTGCAATATGCCCTCGTGGGCTGCGGCCTGGTCGGACGCAAACGGGCGGCCGCGCTCCCCGCCGGCACCTTGCGTTATGCCTGCGATCCTCACCTCGAACGGGCGGACGCGCTCGCCAGCGCCCATCCGGGCTGCCGCGCGCACATCGATCCCGCAGACGCCTTCGCGGATCCAGCGGTTGACGCGGTGATCGTTGCCACCGTCAACGCCGCCCTCGCCCCGCTCGCGCTCGCGGCCATCCGGGCGGGCAAGCACGTCCTGCTGGAGAAACCGGGCGCCGTCACCTCCGCCGCCCTGCGCGACCTCGAAACGGCCGCCGCAACCGCGGGCGTGTGCGTCCGTCTCGGTTACAACCACCGGTTTCATCCCGCCCTGCAACAGGCCCGCCGCCTGGTGGACGACGGCGCGCTGGGACCGCTGCTCTTTCTCCGTGCCCGCTACGGGCACGGCGGCCGCACGGGCTACGACCGGGAATGGCGCGCCGACCCCGCGCTCGCCGGCGGCGGAGAACTCATCGACCAGGGCGTGCACCTGATCGACCTCGCCGCCTGGTTCCTTGGGGACTTCGCCACCGTCGAGGGTCACGTGACCACGTCCTTCTGGGCCATGCCGGTCGAGGACAACGCCTTCGTCTCCCTGCGCACCGCGGCCGGTCAGACCGCGTGGCTGCACGCGAGCTGCACCGAGTGGAAGAACCTGTTCTCCTTCGAACTCTACGGCCGCGACGGCAAGGTCGCGGTGGACGGACTCGGCGGGAGCTACGGACCGGAGCGGTGCACGTTCCACCGGATGCGACCGGAGATGGGGCCGCCCGACACGACGGTGTGGGACTACCCAGGCGAAGACCGTTCCTGGGCGGACGAACTGGCGGCCTTCGCCGGCGACGTGCGCCTTGGACGTCCGCCCGCGCCCGGGTTGCGTGAAGGACGGCGCATCCTTGAGATTGTCGAGACCTTGTACCAGAAAAGCGGATACCCCTTGAGCGCCGCCCCGCGGGGCGCATCCCGCCCATGATCATCACCCGTTCACCCCTGCGCATCTCCCTCGGCGGCGGCGGCACCGACCTGCCGTCCTACTACCGCGACCACGGCGGCTTCCTCGTCGCCGCCGCGATCGACAAGTACGTCTACCTCACGCAACACCGCACGTTCCAGCGCGAGATCATCGTCAAGTACTCGCGCCTCGAGCGCGTGACGTCGGTCGACGCAATCGAGCATCCGATCGTGCGCGAGGCGCTCAAGCTCACCGGCGTGACCGAGCCGCACCTCGAGCTGGCCTCGATGGCCGACATCCCGAGCGGCACGGGACTCGGCTCCTCCGGGAGCTTCACCACGGCGCTGCTCAAGGCCCTGCACACGTCGCGCAAGAACATCGTTTCGCCCGCCGAGCTCGCCGAGCAGGCCTGCGAGATCGAGCTCAACCGCCTCGGCGAGCCGATCGGCAAGCAGGACCAGTACATCGCTGCCATCGGCGGCATCACGGCCTTCACCTTCCATCCGGACGGCCGGGTGGAATACCGCCCCGTGCGGCTGTCCGAGGAAACGCTCTTCAACCTCGAGGACAACCTGCTGCTGTTCTTCACCGGCTACTCACGTTCGGCGTCGGTCCTGCTGAAGGACCAGCATGAGCGCTCGCTGCGCCACGACGCGACAATGCTGGAGGCGCTGCACGCCACGAAGGCACTCGGGCGGCAATCGCTCGAAGCCCTCGAACGCGGCGACCTCGACGGGTTCGCGGCGCTGATGGACGACCACTGGCAGCGCAAGAAGCGGCGCAGCGCCGGCATGAGCAACGATCAGATCAACGCGTGGTATGACCACGGCCGCGCCCACGGCGCCCTCGGCGGCAAGCTGATCGGGGCTGGCGGCGGCGGCTTCCTGCTCTTCTATGCCCGCGACAAGGCCGAGCTGCGCCGGGCCATGCGCGAGCAGGGCCTCCAGGAGGTCCGCTTCCGCTTCGATTTCGAAGGCACCAAGGTCCTGGTGCAGAACTGAGACCTCATCCCGGAGAACCGCGGAAGGATTTCGCCACAAGAAGGCACAAGAATCTCACCCGAACCTACGCCATTAACTGACTTCCGATGGCGTCAATTACATCGCAAAAACCACCGCCCACTTCCTCACAATAGAGGATCCAATCGCGGTAATTCCCGGTTAAACTTCCGTACGGTTCGATGCCTGAGCCTCTAGAGCCTTTGGTGGCCAATACCCTTTTCCTCCCCTAATGATCGCCACCCCCAACGACCTTCCTGTCGCCATCCTCGCCGGGGGATTCGCGACGCGGCTGGGGGCGATCGCCGCGCAGACCCCCAAGTTGCTCGTCGAGGTCGCGGGCGAACCGTTCTTTCACCATCAGCTGCGCCGGCTGAAGGCCTCCGGTCTCACGCGGCTCGTGCTCTGCGTCGGCCACCTCGGTGCGCAGATTGTCGACCGTTACGGCGACGGCTCGGACTGGGGGGTGCAGATCGACTACGCCTTCGACGGACCGGCTCCGCTCGGGACGGGCGGAGCGCTGGTGCAGGCGCTGCCGCGCCTCGGTCGTGCGTTTTACGTGCTCTACGGCGACTCGTATCTGCCGATCGACTACCGCGCCGTCGGCCAGGCCTTCCTCGCTTCCGGGCAACCTGCGCTCATGACCGTCTTCGAGAACCGCGATGCCTACGACGCCAGCAACGTCTGGTTTGAAGGGGGCCGCATCCGGGCCTACGCGAAGCAGGCCCGGCTGCCCGCCATGCGTCACATCGACTATGGACTCGGTGTCTTCCGCGCCGACGCCTTCGACGGTTGCCCGCGCGACGCGGCGTTCGACCTCTCGGCCTTGCAAACGCGGCTGGCGGCCGAGGGCCGGCTCGCCGGTCTGGAGATCACCGAGCGGTTCTATGAAATCGGCTCGCCCGCCGGACTGGCGGAGCTCTCGGCCCATCTTCGCCGCGGGAACGGACATTGAGCTTTGCCCGCACGCCGCTTGGATTTCCACGTTCACCCCATGTCCTACTCCGTCGAGCACCTCAAGGAAACCGCCGAAGTCCTCGCCCGGCTTGATCCCGCCGCCTGCGAGCGGGGCGTGGAGGAACTCGTTGCCCTCCGCGCCCGCGGCGGACGCCTGTTCATCCTCGGCGTCGGTGGGAGCGCGGCCAACGCCTCCCATGCGGCCAACGACTTTCGCAAGCTCGCGGGCCTTGAGTGCTACGCGCCGACCGACAACGTCGCCGAGCTCACCGCCCGCACCAACGACGAGGGCTGGGCCACTGTGTTCTCCGGCTGGCTGCGCGGCTCGCGCCTCAACGGCAACGATGCCCTCCTCATCCTCTCGGTTGGCGGCGGCAACCTGGAACAGAATGTCTCGCCCGGCTTCATCTCCGCGATCCAGCTCGCGAAATCTGTCGGCGCCCGCGTGCTCGGCATCGTGGGGCGCGACGGCGGCTACACCGCGACCCAGGCCGATGTCTGCGTACTCATCCCCACGGTCAACCCCGCCCATGTCACCCCGCATGCCGAAGCCTTCCAGGCCGTGGTGTGGCACCTCTGGGTCTCCCACCCCGCCCTGAAACTCCACCCGACCAAATGGTAGCGCCCGTCCGCCTGTTCGGCTTCGCCGTCGTCCTCCTTGCGCTCGCGTCCATCGGACGCGCGGCGGAGCCGGTTTTCACCACCCTCTTCCCGCCGCAGTCCGAGCACGTCCATGGTTCGACCATCGTCGAGTTGCCCAACGGCGACCTGCTGGCCGGCTGGTTTCAGGGCAGCGGGGAACGCTGGGCGGACGACGTGCGCGTGATGGGCGCGCGCAAGCCGCGCGGCGCGGCGGCGTGGAGTGCTCCGTTCGTGCTCGCGGATGTCGAGGACTTCCCGGAC
>ERZ1066134.624-NODE-624-length-15014-cov-7.977873_pt1 | contig 15014 bp, 16 predicted proteins | sample MGYA00382781_ERZ1066134 | MGnify/ENA primary metagenome ERZ1066134 (study PRJEB33369, sample SAMEA5778364) | biofilm metagenome | biome: Industrial cooling water; feature: Water cooling tower basin; material: Biofilm | place: United Arab Emirates | collected... | reverse complement strand
TGTTTTGGCGGAGCGCCTACTTTTCCATGGCCGTGTCCTGGCGAAACAAGCTTTTGATTCCCATGTATTGGTTTCTGACCTGGGCATTTGGGCGGGATGTGACCAAATTGTAATTTATTGTTTAATAAATCTTTTTTGCCCGTATTTAAAGTACAACTATACACACAAACAGACTCGCATAATCATGTTCACATTGACAACTGGGAATGGTAATCCGGTCGAGGACAATCAACACTCGCAGACTGCCGGACCTAATGGGCCACTGTACCTTTTATTATTATTGTTTTTATAACCATTTCCACACACAAATCAAAATAGGCTCCTTCAAGACTTTCACTTGATCGATAAATTGTCCCATTTCGACGCCGAGCGGATCCCGGAAAGGGTGGTGCATGCCAAGGGCGCCGCTGCCCACGGCTACTTTGAGGTGACTTCGGACGAGATTGGAAAGCTCTGCAAGGCTCAATTCCTGTCTAAACGGGGATTGCGGACACCAGTCTTTCTGCGCTTCTCCACTGTTGGAGGGGAAAAGGGCTCGGCGGACACTGAGCGGGACCCGCGTGGTTATGCCATCAAATTCTACACTCCCGAAGGTACCTTTGATGTTTTTCCCCTTTTAATCAAAACAAAATGACACGAAAAGGCAACTGGGACATGGTCGGGAATAATACACCCGTCTTCTTCATTCGCGACCCCATCAAGTTCCCCGACTTTATCCACACGCAGAAGAGAAATCCACAAACAAACTTGAAAGACCCGGACATGTTTTGGGATTTCTTGAGTTTGGTCCCCGAATCCATTCATCAAGTGACCATTTTATTTTCCGATCGAGGGACTCCTGATGTACCCTCCATTAGTGTGCGTTTAATTATAACCAAACCTCTTAAAACAACAACGATTAGGGATATCGCCATATGGACGGGTTCAGCAGCCACACGTTCAAATTGGTTTCCGTAGATAACAAGGTCCACTTTGTCAAGTTTCACTTTAAAACGGAACAACGGATTAAAAATCTGACGGCTGAAAAGGCGACCGAGCTGGCCGGAAAGGATCCAGACTATGCGACGAGAGACCTGTTCCAGGCCATTGAGAGGGGCGAATATCCGGCGTGGACGGTGAATATTCAGTTGATGACCCCGGAACAAGCAGCCAAGTATCGCTGGAACATTCTCGACGTCACAAAGGTGTGGCCGCACAAGGACTTTCCGCTGATCCCCATCGGTAGATTGGTCTTGAACAAGAACCCGACAAATTACTTTGCCGAGACCGAACAATCAGCCTTTTCCCCGAGCCACGTGGTCCCCGGGATCGAGCCGTCCTTTGACAAGATGCTCCAGGGGAGATTGTTCTCCTACCCAGATACGCACCGCCATCGCCTGGGCGTCAACTATAAACAAATTCCTATTAATCAGCCCAAACAGGCCACAGTAATGAACCAACAGCGAGACGGATTTATGACTGTAAACGGGAATGGAGGAGCAGCTCCGAATTATGAACCAAACTCTATCGGCAATGTCAAGCAATTGGGCGTAGGGTTAATAGGAATCACCTACACTCCCGATCCTGTTTCCGGAACCGTCATCAAGCATCCCGTACAGATCACTGATGACGACTTTGTCCAAGCCGGTAATCTGTACAAACTGCAGTTGGCTGATGCAAAGCAACGGCTGGTTCAGAATATTGTTAATCATTTAAAGAATGCAAAACCAAGCATTCGCAAACGGCAATTGGCGCATTTTCGACGCGCCGATTCCGAATATGGCAAGCGCATAGAAACTGGCTTAGCCAAGCATGCCAGCAGAATATAACCCAACTGGTTGACTATTGGTATACAATGGGATCAAGGGTACTACCGGGTGCAGCACCCCAAAAATTGATTTTTAAATACACAATTCACTGCAATTTCCAGAGAAATGGCGCGAAATCCACACAACCCCGTTGAAGTGTCAAATTTTACACCCTCTAACAAATGTCCGAACAGCAGCAACAACAACTAGCAGATTTGAGCCAGGTTGGTGTGGGGGAGATGAGGAATACCTCGACCGAGAGATACCAACGAGGACACCAATTCCTCACTAGCCTGAACGGCAAACAATGCATGTATTTGAAAACGTTTTTTTACGAGGCGAGAGCTGAGTTCCAGTCCTTGACCGGTATACCACTGGTTATCAACCGGTCTCGAAGGGAGGCCGGAAACATGCAGATTGGGTGTTATTATGGTGGCAGTGCCCGCGACAGAGTTGCGCGGTCGCGGAAGGCCGCGTGCCCTTTCAGGTTATGTTGGCGCCACAACCACGGCCGGGTCCAAATTACTTTTTTAAACTCGGAACACAACCATGAACATGACCCCACCAGTCTGGGAACATTGTCTTTGAATCGGGCCCTGCCATATGAAACGATTACCTTTATCAAGGAGTCATCGTTGCCAAATCGGGTTTTGGCCGACTTAGTTGGGCAGACCAACAATATGGTTGTCACGGCCAAGCAGATTGGCAATATCAGGGGGGCTTGTAGGAACAGAGAAAAATAATAATAAACTAATAATAATAAATGATAAATAGCATCTTGGTCACGGGAGCAAGCTCTGCTCATTCCGACGACCACTTGCCCCATACTGCCGGCTCCTCCTTTGTCAATTATCACTTGACCAGTGTATTTGGGGATGGTCAAACACAAATTGTGAAGAGACGGTATAGCGACTTTGAGCAGCTCCACTCGTACCTTACCCGCATGTACCCGTGGACCGTGATTCCCCCTTTACCGGAAAAGCATACTTTGCTGGAGACGATCGTCCGGCTGACGTCCATCGTCAAACGGGAGGACCCAAAATTTATGGAAAAGCGGAAGCGCCTGCTACAGTCCTTCCTTTTAAACTGTTTAGAAAACGAATTTATAAAGCAAGACAAGGTGTTTTGCATGTTCCTGCAGCAGCCAACGCCAGTGTGGCAAGAGGCGGCCATTGAGGAGCGAGGGCATCCGTTTGTGATGCTTAATGGCTCGTTTGAACATTTATTGACAAAGTACAACAATGAAGGTTTACTGGATGCCCGCATAATCGATCTTGTCCACTCGATCCAGGTCGTCGGTTCGAGTCTGGAGACGGTTGAGCTAGCAGAGCGGGACCGCGTAAAGAAAATGTCGGGTATCTTTATTAATTTTTTTCACAACCAAACACTAACACAACACCCCAAAAAGGCATTTATGATGGATTATGCGAGTTTGGCTGTTCCCTGAATGCATTCACACTGTCAGATGCAAGTCAAGTTGTTTTGAATGCTAGTATTGGTGGATTGGGTGAGACCATAGATAAACAGGCCGGATTACTACAAAAGGCTATTGATTCTAGCGAATGGTACTGCGACGCACTGCATGAACTGTTGCTGTTTTGTCGCGAGGCAGAGCGGGTGGGGTGCAGTTTATTGTCGCTTTTGGTGATGGAGGACGGGTATTTAAAGGCACTTGGGCACAAGCCCGAAACTGATGGTAATATTGAAAAGCAGAGGGAATGCAAGGAAAAGACGAGCCAGGTGATTGGCGAGTTGAACGCTGTAAAGACGAAAATTCAGAGTCGCCTGGGTGTCTTGATTATGCAAGACTGTGCGAGTGCATTGATAGCCTATCACAGTGAAGCCCACAAACTATATTCATGCTGACTAGTGTTTGAGTGTATGTAAACGAATTATAAATCATATAACATACTGTAAGTATTAGTGAAGTGTCAATGAAGAGCTGGCTTTCAGGAGAAAGGGATGCTGGAGGAGATCGGAGATTGATGCTCGTCTGCCGGGGTCTGTTTGCAAACACTCCGACACGAAATGGCGCGCCAAATTTGTCGGCATGTCGGCGAGCATAATCGCCTGCAATTCCCGAAAATCGTCAAATGTGGCCAGCATTTCAATTTCAGTGGCGTCGGCAAACGGATGTCTCCCTCGGCAACACTCTAGCAATGTGATTCCCAATGCCCACGTGTCCACCTTTTCCGGGTCAATAATCACAATACCTTCCTTATTAGGGGGCAGGAGGCATTCGGGCGGCTTGTACCCGGTCGTCCCAAATTCGAGCGAGTCGACGGGGGAGCATTTTGCCAACCCGGACTCGCCAAAGTCGGCAATCTTTAAACACCCGCCCTTTGACAATAACAAATTTGCCGGCTTCAGGTCCCGGTGGTGCAGTTTAAATTTTGTCTTCATGTAGGAGAGCCCGTTCAGGACGCTCTTGGCGATGAATGCTAATTCAGACTCTTTCCTAATCGGGCCATACTTTGTAATGTGATCGAGCAAGGACCCGTCTGCACAATAATCGACAATCAAATTCAAACGGTCATTGTCAATGTAGCTGGCATGTAGCCTCAAAATGTTTTCATTTGTGACCGGTGGGAGTATATTATTATTATTATTATCACCACTATTAGCACTATTGCCAACACATCCAGGAGGACGCAATAGGACACTTAGTTCCCGGATGATCTGGGCGCGCGACTCGTCGGTGGAAAACAAGTTTAAGAGTTTGTGGGCGTACAGCTTTCCGGTGGGCAAGTGAACACACTTGTAGACGTCGCCGTGTTGGCCGCTCGCAAGCCATCGAATGTCCTGGTACTCGTCCGCCTGTCTCCTCCTCCCCTTGGCTATCATTTGACACTCCTGGCAATCTCCTGATCTTTCAATTATTGGCGATCTCCTTGAAACAGTGTCAAAGGAAAGCAAGTCTGATTGGCTAATTTTTATATAGGTCATATACATTTATAAGCCAGCCAATAGCTAAAGCTCCTTTGGCCCAATGGATAAGGCGCCACCCTCCGGAGGTGGAGATTGCGGGTTCAAGTCCCGCAGGGAGTACTAGCTTTTTCGGAGAATTTGTTTTTACTCTTCCATGCCTGAATGTAACAATAATGCGTTTACTTTTCCATGCCTGAATGAAACAAGGCAAACAACATAGAGGCTATGAGCAAGCACCAGTAGCAGTTTTGAAAGAGGCTGAGAAACAAGGAGACAAATAATGCCAGACTGCAATTCATCTCGATTGTCTTCACGTACTCTGTTCTGTCCAACGACTTTGCCAGCGACGCCAGAATGAGATATAAAGACACCGGCACCACAACGTCAATGACAAACTTGGAATATTCAGGCCAGTCGTATCCATGGATCAAGATTACTCCGAAAGCGTAACAAGTCAAAGCCAAGACAATGGAATATGGGAAATTCTTGCCCCAATAGTTGAATGCGCTCCCAGCGACCAGTAAAAGGCACGCAATAAGCAACAATGAAAGCTTGACGGGTGTAAAGGACTGGGAAGATTCCTTCAAATAATCAACGACTTTTTCCAAAGGAGAACGTAGAATTGGTTTTTGTTTAGCGGGTTCATCCACAGGAACATGTACAGGGTCTTCAATGTTCGCTGGTAGATCAGCGATTCGCTTTCTAATGCATAACGTGTATAAAATGCCAGTTGATACGCCGGCTAGAAATCCGAAAATACCCAATACAATCAGCAGCTTGCAGAATCCAGGCGAGAATGTGGCATTCAAGGATACACGATTTTTGGTGACCACGTTAATCTCTTCATGCCGTTTAACGATTGTCACCTCGGTCTTTTTGTATTCATGGTCGATAACCAATTCATTTGCACCATTAGGCTTGTCCATTCTATCAATATAGTCTTCTCTGCATCCAAAGTACAAGACTATGAGCAACCATGATACAAAAACGATGATGGCCAGGAAAACGTTTTTTCGAGAATCCATGGAGGGAAAATGTACTATGTACAACCAGGGTCTTCCATGATTTCCACGATACAGTCCACCGAAGACCAAAGTCCTCTCTGGGCAGTCGCCTGGTCCCCCAATGGCTTGTTTTTAGCCGCTGCTGGTGGTGACCGAGTTATTAGAATATATGCGTATCATCATAATACTACGCAACTCCAGCTAGTCACAAAGCTAAGCAACGCCCATGTAAAGACCATCAAAAGTCTTCACTGGCACAGCCGCCTCTTATCAGCCGCCTCCTTTGACGGCACCGTCAGCGTCTGGTCGCATGAAAAAGATTCATTAGACAATCCAATGTTTAAATGTATCGCCACCTTGGAGGGCCATGAAAATGAAGTCAAGTCGGTTCGATTCTCCCCCGACGGCCGTCGCATGGCTACCTGTGGCCGCGACAAGACTGTCTGGATCTGGAATGTCTACCGGGAGGAGGAAGATTCAGACTACGACGATGCGGACGTCGAGTTTGAATGCGAAGCAGTCTTGCAGGAACACTCGCAAGATGTCAAGTGTTTGCTCTGGCATCCGTCGAGTGACATTTTGTTTTCGGCAGGGTACGACGACACGATCAAGGTGTTCGGATGTCCTTTGGACGGGGACGAGTGGCTCTTGCTCGGCACCTTGACCGGTCATGCGTCCACGGTGTGGTCGCTTTGCTGGCATGACAAGACCCTGGTCAGCGTCGGTGAAGACCGAAATGTGATCCTGTGGCGGGACATGAACGAGTCGTCATGCTTATTCAACATTGACATGCAAATCACTGGCAAATATGATTGTTTGCATGAAGAGGCCATTTATGCGTGTGCATCTTTTAACAATTGCATAATCACCGGGGGTGCTGATTGCCTTTTGAGGAAGACTAGTAGCGAAGGCAAAGTAATCAACACCCTCCAAATGACTCATCAAATCAATGCAATCGCAGCTTACAAAGACTCTATACTAGCGGTTGCATTAGACAGTGGGGAGATTGTATTGTTAAATGAAATTTAATTATTTTACTATTTGAAAACAAATTTTGCTTTAGTGCTCTTCCTCCTCGGCAGCAGCCTCACCGTCGCCGTAAGGGCCCTCAGACGTGGCAGCACGGACGTTCAAGACACGGCCGTCGCAGGTAGCATCCTTCATCTCTGACAAGATGCGTTGCTGCTCAGCATGGTCAGCAGCGTGGATAAAGCCGAAACCCTTGGAGGAGCCATTGTGGCGGGTGACCACGTGGCACTTGGTCACCTTGAACTCGGCCATCATTTGGGTCAAATCCTCGGTGGTCATGGAGAAGGGCAGGTTGCCAATGTAGATCATGGTGTCCGAGGGGGGACCACGGGGGCGGCGGGGACGGTCACCGCGGCGGCCTTGGTTGTTGCGGCGAGGAGGGCGCTCCTCACGGGGAACAACCTTTTGGGCATTGATCTTGCGTCCGTCCAACTCGCTGTCCTTCAGCTTTTCAACAGCCCCGTCAATGATGCTTTCATCCTCAAAGGTGACAAAGCCGTAGCCTTGCGAGCGGGGACCGCGGAACACAATGTGAACGTCGGTACTATATATGGAAAAATGAATTAGAAAATGAAATTAAAACAAAATCAAAAAGGAATATGGCAGTCAGATAGTAAAATGTTCAGTCATGAGCTTTTGGCTTCCTAAACACAGACCAAAAAAGTGAATCATCATCCTGCCGGGTGTGCCTGTGTACAGGCATGAATATAATAAGATAATTCGGGGAACGACTAGTACGTCTTACCTGCCAACTTTTCAACATGCTCCTTCAATTCAGAGTCGCGAGTCTGGTAGGTCAAGTTGCCGATGAAGACGTGGGCTTCCTTGCGCTCGGTCGTGGTCGGGGCAGAGTCTTCGGTCATTCTGGTTTACTTTCAGCGAATGGATGGACGGGGGACGGGTGGGTGGAACGATTTGACTTGGCACAATGACAAGGGTACCCCGGGTTTCAAGGGGAATAAATACTCGTTCGATCGGAATTGTACTGTACACTTGAATGGTACGACCATTAATTGAGGGCTTAATGCAAATTTCAAATTTAAGGGAATACTTGGAAATCTTTTGCAGAGCCCGTTAGAGTTGTGCTTGTCTATAGACTGTCCAGATGAGGGGCGCACGTTTCATGATTATCACCAGCATGTGGCCAAATCGCAGCCAACATCCCCAACTTTGGAGAAGCCTTTGAACAGACTGGAAAACTCTTCCCTCGCCTTGTCATCAAATGCGGTCTATGTTTTCCGCGAAGGGGAGCGCCTCAAAGGGACGGTACATTTTTTGTTGTTTGTTTTTTCTGTACCCTCATCATTAATTCAAATACCCCGATTAGATTGTCGTTAGGCAGCGGCCACAGGGAAACAATCAGCCGATCGAACACCGGGGAATCAAGGTCGAATTGATTGGCACAGTGGAGGCAGCCGTCGAATTGGGCGGGGTAAAGCAATTTCTCTACACGCAGGAAACACTGAGCGGCCCCGGCCATCTGCAGCCAAACAACGTCTACCGATTTCCCTTTGACTTTTCGATCCCGTCGAATGCTTTGGAATCCTTTGAGGGCCACTTGTTTCGCATTCGCTACAAGGTGACGGGAAAGGTGAACAGGGCTGGATTGTCGGCTATCTTTGCGTCCGACTCTTACACTGTCAACCAGTTGATATGGGTAGAGCGCACCGTCCCCATCGATAGACACTTGTTTGCAGTGTCCGATCGGCCGCAGGAGTGCTTGGTTGGCACCGACGATGACACCCTCCAAATGGCCGTCAAATTGGAGTCCGAAGTCAACTTGTTCTCCTCCGACGACCACATCCACGGGGCCGTCGTCTTTTCGGGCCCCCAAAGGCTACCGATTGTGAGTGTCGAGGCACAGCTGGTGCGACGGGAGACCATCCAATCGGTCAGCGAAGCGATCGCCATTGCCCGCCACCAGATCATTGACGGGATCCCGATGGGTGGGGACCAGGTCGAATTCTCGTTTCCCATGAAGGCGGCTCTATTGCCTTTTTTGTCGAGTTCCCTTCCCATGTCACCTAATCGCACCTTTTCCGTCGATTATTCCTTGACCATTGTCTTGATCGAACAGCACGCCCATCGCAGCTACTTTAAACAGCTTCCCATATTCGTCACTCGTTCCCTGTATGATGCGAAATCGCGTCCGATCGCCGGCCTAAACGAGCCGTTTCGACTGTAGTTTTGAAAAATTAAAACGAGCAATTAACATGATTTCCATGGCAACATGGCGGTTATCTTTACATTGGCCGGAGGCGTCAATGTGCATTTTGCTTTTGAAAAGAAGTCAAGGCTGCCCGGATCGGTGCACGTTTCTGTCACCGACTGGTTCCAATATCCGGATTATCAAAATTACTATGGGCCGAGCAGTCTATGCCACGTTTTTCGGTTTTGTCAGCTGATGGACGCGTACGCTGGGAAAAGGAGGAAACGCGAAATTGTCGTGTATTGCGACCGCTTTGACGAGCAGCGCGCAAACAGCCTTTTCCTTTTGGGTGCCTTTATGATTGTCAGATTAGATTACACGGTCCCACACGCCCTCACTCGACTGCATCCGGTTTTGGGATCAGTGCCCAGTTTTAGGACAGAAGGTGCCGCCCCACCCGACGTTTTCATTGAAATGTCCGATTGTTTGAGGGCGTTGGAGAGGGCCCTCCGTTTGGGCTGGTTAAACTGCTTTCAAAACATGAAAACAAAGGAAATCAATGAAGATTTCCTAACCCGTGCGGAAGACCTCGAAGACCCGGCCAATGGGGACATTAGCTGGATCATCCCGAACCGCCTGATTGCCATGGCCGGCCCCTTGTTGAAATCGGACAAAAAGTCGATGGAGTGGACCCCGGATTTGCCGGTTGTCATGGCCCAATTGGAGTCGATGAATGTAAGCTGCATTGTCCGGCTCAATCGGAAACACTACGAACAGTCCGACATTGCCCCGGTTGCGATCACCGTCCACGAAATGTTTTTGCATGACGGCAGTGTGCCGGCCAATGACCAGACAGTCGCCGACTTTCAAAAGATTGTCAAAGAGGCTTGGGATAGGGGCACTGCGGTGGCTGTGCACTGCAGGGCAGGATTGGGCCGAACGGGAACATTTATCGGCACATGTCTGATTGACTGGTTCGGATTCACAGCCAAAGAGGCAATCGCCTACTTGCGCATGGCTCGTCCCGGTTCAGTTCTCGGCGATCAACCCTTGTTTTTACAAAATTATGAATTGAAAAACAATAATGGTCTAAAGCAGGTTGACGCTAAAAAAGGAAAGCATGGTCCAAAGCTGCATCACCGCATACCTTTTGTTAGCAACAACAAACGGATCAAGACTGAAAATAAATATTAAAAAATAGAAAAAAATGTCCCTTCCCCAATACACCACAACAACTGGTCTTCCGACAGCAATAAAAAGGACAAACTGGGATCATGTGAGGGACGAATATTATAATGTCAATTCGGATCAAGTATTGACGCGCATACAGTTGGCGTGTGCATGCGAGGGAACCCTGCTGGACGGCCTGTTGACAACGACCAACAAGGCCGACTATTATGGGCCTATTTGGATTGGGGCCACGTCGAGTGTGGCGCTTTTATTAAGCGCGTCAATAGGAGAATATTTGCAAACTGGGCACGTTCATCCAGACTACCATGGATTATTGAGGTCACTGTTGACAATTTACGGATACATGACCGGGGAAGCGATCGGGGTTTGGCTGGTCATCAATTATGCGTTCGGGGTGACGAATTTCGAAGCGACCCCGGCACTGTTGACTACGCTCATCGGGTACAGTCTAGCCGTCCTGCCGCCGGCTTGCATAATCGCCGCCATCCCCTGGACCATTTGGCAGTTGATTGTGATGGGGTCGGCGGGTGTGCTGTCATGCTTGTTCATTTACCGAAACGCAATGCCGGTCTTGTCGAGATACGAAGCCGGGGTACGGGAGGAACAGTGGACCGCATTAATGGCCGTTTGGCTGATCTGCCATGCCTCCCTGTTCATGCTCTTGAAAATGCGTCATCTTTACTGATTTGTGTGTTTATTCTTTTTTTGAATAGAAAAATAAAAAATAAAGTTCAGTCGTGCGCACAGGCGTCAGTGTGCTCATGCGATGATGCAGGCTGGCTCGACTTGCCGATCCCAGAGACAATGTCGTCGACTCGCAGCAACATGCAAGCCGCTTCAATGGCACTCTTCAAGGTCTGGCTCTTCACCACCAAGGGCTCCCAGATGCCCGCTTCCTTCATGTCCACCAATTTGGACTGGTCCCTCCCGGCAAAGACGCCAAATGTGCCGTTGCCAGGCTCCACGTGCCGCGCACGCAGATCCGTCAGCAGCTGGATGGGATCGGCACCCGAGTTTTGCAAGAGCGTCCTTGGTATGACCTCGAGCGCATTGGCAACCGCCATCAGAGGATACTTTGCGGTCCCTTCGGCTCCCCTGGCCACGTCCATGATCCTCGCCGAAACCTCCATTTCACTGGCCCCACCACCTGGCACCAGCTTTGGGTCCAACAACAGGTTTCGCGCCACTGCCATGGCATCCTGAAGGTTCCTTTCGACTTCGTTGATAATGTCCTTGCTCGGCCCCCTCAGAATGATAGAGCACGATTTCGGGTCCTTGCACTTGTCAAAGAAGCAGTAATACTCCGAGTCAATCTTTTCCAAGTGGAACAGGCCGCATGACTTGCCCACGTCCGCCTCTTTGACGTCCTCAACTCGATTCACAATTGTAGCCCCGGTGACCCTGGCCAGACGATTGTTGTCCGACTTTTTCAGTCTTCTCAAGCAGGTGACCCCGGCACGCTGCAGAATGTGCTGGGCGAGGTCGGCACAGCCCTTCTCCGTCACCACAATGTCCGGCTTCAGCTCAATCAAGTGAGCACACATGTCCGCAACCTGACTCTCCTCCAACTGTAAAAACTTTGCGAAATCGCCCTCCTTCATGACCTCCAGATTGGTCTGGCTTTCTCCCTTTTTGTACTCTAACGGACAATCCAGCAGGATGATCCTGGGGTTTTCGATTCTCTTTCGCATTCCCGGATGCATAATGTCCTTGTTGAACATGATTCCTATTGTTTGATTATTTGATTATTGTTATTATTGGATTATTAATTCAAAAATACAACAAATAAATACCGTCGAGAACATAGGAATCACTGACCTCTCCGCCGGGGATCTTTTCCACCTTGGCGTATCGCTTAATGTCAATGTCCAATTGAGTGTCGCCCTTCAAATCTTGTCTTTTCATGATCACTGATTTGACGGCGGTCAAGGCCATTTCGACCACGTGGTCAGTGTTGCGGCCGAGCACTTTGGTTCCCAAAGAGACCTTTACAAATTCTTTAACCTTGGCGTCGTCCGATGGGTCGACTTTCAAGGAAATGTCATTCAAGGCCTTCAACCCGATGGACATGGCCTTTCGGTAGCCCTGAATGATGGTTATCGGGTGAATCTTGCGCTCCAGCAGGGGCATCGCTGCGGCCAGGAACTCGCCGGTCAGGACGACCACCGAAGTGGTCCCGTCTCCGACCGACTCGTCCTGCGTGCGGCACACCTCCAGCATGCTCTTGGCGGCCGGGTGGGCCACGTCCAGCTCCCTCAGAATGGCGTTCCCGTCCGAGGTGACCACAATCCCGCCCATCTGGTCAATGACCATTTTGAGCATGGCGCGCGGGCCCAGACACGTCCTAATCACATCGGCCATGGTCTTGGCTGCCTCAATGTTGGACATTTGCGCCTTGTTACCGGACGTTCTTTGTGCATTCTTGTCTATGGATTATTATTGTTATTGTTATTAGATATATCGATAATGGGAGCGAGCATGGTACTAATGACATAGACGGGGCCGGGTTGCACTTGCATGATACTTTGAATGGCTCTTCTAGAAAGTGCTAATGAACGAAGCCGGGGTGTGATTAACCGTATATGCAGTATGTAGCTGGGATTAATTAAGAGATCTAATCAGATTGTCAATAAAGGCAAACATGCAGATTATTTAAAGAATGCTTGTATGTAAATCATGCTCTACAGTGGCAGTACACACAATAGATCACTCTAAATTAATTCGATAGACCATGATGATGCAGTAACAAGCCATTCACAAAAGTATACAACATGGTTCGACCAGGGTCTACCAGGATCTATTCGACACATATAGTCACCCCAGACTCCCCTGTCCATCCATCCTTGATTTGGTCATGTCGCAACGTTTACACTACCGCCGTCGCCTCTCCTACAACACCCGCTCCAACAAGGTGCGCATCGTCAAGACGCCCGGTGGCAAGTTGACCTACATTTACGCCACCAAGAAGGCCGGCACCCCCAAGTGCGGTGACTGCAAGTGCGACTTGAACGGGATCCCGGCCCTGCGCCCCATGGAATACTCGCGCCTGTCGAAGCGCCAAAAGACGGTCAACCGTGCTTACGGTGGCTCGCGCTGCAGCGCTTGCGTCCGCGACCGTGTCCTGCGTGCCTTTTTGTTGGAAGAGCAAAAGATTGTCAAAAAGGTGTTGAAGAGCAAGGCTGCTGCCCCCGCTCCGGCTGCTGCTGAGCAACCCAAGGCTGCCGCTGCCTCGACTGGTGCCGCCAAGAAGGCCACCAAGACCAAGTAAGACATTACATGTTGTGAGGAAATAAAAATGCAGATTCTCTCTCTTTATTATTGTGTTCCATATGGGAAATTCAGCCCTAATACATACTTACCAGCAACCCCCTGGTCGAGGCGCCAAGAAATGAGCAAAGGAAGTCGCAAGACGTTGCCCGCAAAATCCAAAGATGCAGGTGGTGTGAGTGTAAAGACGACACAACCGAGTGCCAGTAAAAAACAGGTTCCTTCAACTCAAAACAACGTACACACCCAGCTCACTCAGCCGCAGGACGCTGTTGCCATCGCCGCCTCCTTGGGTATTCCCATTCTGGATTCGTCCGGGTTGAAGAGAAAGGACCTTCCGGACAACTTGAAGGCCGTCATCAAAGACCTGATGGAGATTAGCACGGGGATAGTGTCGGAAAATAAATCCACCAAAATGGCCGCCGTCCAGGCGATGAAGAAAAAATTTTCCGAACTCGGCCTGTTCTCCTGGCTCGACATTAGCGACGACGGGACGATGCGCAAGAAGCGCCAGCTCAAAGACAATCATACTAGTAATCAGCAGATCCATCCGGACCAGCTGCCTGGCACCATCCAGGCCATCCTGAGGGATGCGTCCGACTGGTACGCCGACGACTGTTGCGACCACGACATTCACGAAGACTGCGAATGCGACGATTACTACACTGAAGATGGAGAAGACGAGGACAGCGATTTAGAATATTTGTTTGACACGGAAAACGACTTGAACCACATTGACCCGGTGAAGCTGCAGGTCGTTCAGTCGGCCGAATCAGAGCTGTCCTCTGTGTATGCCTTGTTTGAATCGAAAGACGTTAAAGACGATGAAAAGCTGTCCGTCCTGAAAAGGAAATACATGGAGCTGATGCAGCAAGACATTCGTCACCGCTTGGACAATCTCCGGGTAAAGGAAACTGTCCAGGCCGTCGAAGTGGACCGCGACGTTGCCAGGCGCGAATTAGACAAAATGAACAAGCTAAAGGCCAGGTTGGAATCGCTTTGCTGCGAACTGCAAGCCGAGAATCGCCGTTTAAAATCGGAAGCCGTAAAGAGACTGACCACTGGCAGCAACACATCAAACAATCAGCAGAAATGCAAGTTTAAGAATGGCTGCTCCAGGTGTGGCTGCACGCTGGATTTAAATACGGCCTTTCCCGTATTGCCCGATCTACCCGACCCAACTGTGTTGCAAAAGATTGGCAGCCGAACCCTGGCCGAGCAGCTGACCAAATTTGTCGACATTTACCGCCTAAGGGAGCGTCATTTTACCGCCTTATTGAGGGAAAAGGAAGCCGAGGCGGACGTGCACCTGGCCCGAACCCTGCAGGCCGAACTAACCAATGACGACTATTTGGACAAGATTGGCGCCCTTGAAAAGCACATTGCCGCCCTGACCCGTGCCGAATCGGAATTGAAAGGCCAACTGGCCATTTACGTGGAAAAGTTTAAGCAGGTCGAGGAGACGCTGGGCAAGTCGAACGACCTCTTCGCCACTTTTAGAAGGGAGATGGAGCAAATGACGGCGAAATTATCCCGGCTAGAGTCGGAGAACCATGCGTTACAAACAAAGTGCGGCACCCTGTCCCGGAACATTATCGAAATGGCAGACGAGCGCACCCGGCAGAATGCCACCGTGGACACTTTAAAGACGCAAAAGGC
>ERZ1066134.621-NODE-621-length-15053-cov-8.664222_pt1 | contig 15053 bp, 19 predicted proteins | sample MGYA00382781_ERZ1066134 | MGnify/ENA primary metagenome ERZ1066134 (study PRJEB33369, sample SAMEA5778364) | biofilm metagenome | biome: Industrial cooling water; feature: Water cooling tower basin; material: Biofilm | place: United Arab Emirates | collected... | reverse complement strand
TACTTGAGTTGAATTGAACCCAAAGCATTTGCCAAATTTCTGCGGATGAGAGGGGTCTAATCTGAAGTCCCATTTTGTTAGATAACGTTTGTTCCCACAACAGGAATCCCGAATGGAAGCTATCTTTAATGATGGTTTCGATGCGGTGAAATCTTACTTGGTGAATTTGTCCAGTGAATTGATGCCAAGTTTTCTGTCCTTGAAGCATCAGCTTTTCTACAAAGTCGGTTGTTTTGGTTTCTTCAGCCCCTTCAACGGTGTAGGTGCAATAGAGTCTTAAAAATTTGGTCTTGCGAATTCCTTGTTTGGTTAGTTCTCTCATTCTCAATCTTTCGGAACGTGCGAGCAGTTTTAACTCATCTTGAGTGCAGTTTTCTTCAATCGTTTTGAGGGTTTGCTGACGGTCAAAGTCATCGGTGAAGGAACCCATGTGTAGGGTTAACAGTTCACCTTTGGGAAGTTCTTTGAGTCCAGCTTCAATTCCCGCAAAGATGGGATAAACTTGTTCGTCTGGTAACGAGGGGTGGATGCCCTTGCAGTCAAAGCAAAATTTAATCTGGAAGCTATCTTTTTTTTTGAGAATAATGGCACCAATATCTTGGCGACCAGCTAGGGAAAGGCGACCGATAGCAGCTAGATGAATTAGGTCTTCAAAGGGAGTAAGCCGCTTAGCAACGGCCTTGGTTTCAATCGTTTTAGTACCGAGTTTGTCGGCGGTAGTTTTCTTATTCATTTCTGCTTTTTAACGAGGGATTGAAAATGCTGATAACCCCGGACAATGCGCGGAACTCGGACAAATTTTCCCATCCAAGTTTTGTTAGAAGATAAAGTCCACCAGCTAGCCCAGCCCCAGCCGATAACTAAGCAAGTAACCAGCCAAGAAGCATTGAACAAAACTTTAACCAGGAAATAGGTTAATAAAGCGATCGCAGACCAAGGAAATACCTGATCGGCTGGGAATGGGCCAATTTTGGGTTGTTCGCCCAAAACGCGGTTGACGGTTCTAAATTGTTGGCGGGGAGATGACATGATGCAATTAGGGAGTACCGCCACCCGTACCGACGATGAAACCTGTGAGGATATCGCCCATGACAACGGTAATCAAGATAATTAAGGGAGTTCTAGCTAGTTGTTGCCAATCTTCATCTTGTCTAGCGGCGTTAATAATCCGCACTAAAGAGATGGCAAGATACAGCAGAAATAGCGCTCTTAAAACGTTGAAAACTAGCTCAACAATGGTGGCATCGATGTTAGGAAATGCACCTTGCATCCATTGTTGGGCGTTGTTAAGAAACTGGGCTTGTGCGGGTGCGGTTGTTAAGTCTAGTAGGAAAATCGTGCAAAGTAGGGTGAACGCTAACCCGTACAGTTTGATTCCCAGTTTTCGCTGTAAGGTGTCAAAGTTGGTTAGTACGGTGTTGGATTGTTTGGGGAATGCGATCGCAATAGCCGTCAATAACACTAGGCTAGAAAAAATCAGCCGATGAATTGAGATTTCGATCGAGAGGATAACCGTAGCCGCAGCAAGTAGCAACCCGATGGTATGGGTTCGGTTTGATTGCTGCTGTTTGAGGGGCACCACCTCGATTTCTGTTGGGTCTGGGTCGTCAAAGTACCTGATTTTGGTCATAGCTTTGAGCAGAAATTCCTTTGCTTACCGTTAGTTTTAAGGGCTTTCTGCTGGCTGTTGCGAGTAACAAAAAGTATAATTATGCAGCTATTTTTTTAAAATTGAGTAACTTTTGATGTATCAAATATATCAGATGATATATTTGCATATTTCTCTGTCTGAGTAATTGCATTGGTTGCTAAATAACTGGATTGTAAGGTATTTGTGTGGATCAAAATATTGAATTAAAATGTTAAAAATCGGGATAGATATGGGATAATTATGAAAAAGTAGATCGCAGAGCGGCTCAGATGACGCGATTCATTTACGATCAATTTGCCAAAGATTATTTATCGGAACTGCTATCTCCTTTAGGAGCAGTTATCCCCAGTCGTGACGTAGCTTCAGAAGTCCGAGAAATAGATGTTTTCTTTACTCCATCAAGCGCAGGATCAGATTATGTCGAAAACCTGGGATTGTTGGGAAAAATGGCAACCACCGCCGCCCTTTTTGAACCGTTTCGCAATCCTGTTACGGTCAGCGAGGTGCGTAGTTGCCTGAGTAAATTGTTGGATGTAACAGCAGAATTGGAGCGCAGAGCAAGGCGTGAAAATACTCGGTGTGAGGAAGCAGAATTACCAAAGCTATGGATTCTGACTCCGACAGCATCAGAAACGTTATTAAATGGGTTTAATGCCACCCCAGACGAACAGAACTGGGGTAAAGGAATCTACTTTCTAGGGGAATATTTGCGGACGGCGGTTGTGGTTATCCATCAATTGCCAGAAACAGAAGACACCTTGTGGCTGAGAATCTTGGGTAGGGGGAGGGTGCAGGAACGTGCGATCGCTCAGTTAAGTGCTTTATCAGTCGATAATCCAGTCCGATCGGTTACACTGGAATTATTATATCAACTGCAATCCAACTTAGCAGCGAATCAAGAACAGCAATTAGAAGCAGAAGATCGGGAGTTGGTTATGGCGATCGCACCTTTGTTTCAACAGCAATTAGAAGCGGCAGAACAACGAGGGAGACAAGAAGGAATACAAGCAGGAAGGCAAGAAGGAAGGCAAGAAGGTATACAAGCTGGAATTGAACGAGGGATTCAGCAAGGACTTGAACGAGGTATTCAACAAGGAAGAGAAGAAGGACAGCGCTCGATTATAGAAAACTTTCTGCGGGTGAGGTTTGGTGAATTAGACGCCCTTTTAGCTGTTTTTATAGCCCCGGTATCGGCTTTACCTGCTACCGAATTTACGCTGTTATTGCTGCAATTATCTGCACTGACTGGTGACGAAGAGGGAATTGAACAAGCTAGAAGGTTGCTAGCAGAGAATGTGCTGAGAATGCGGTTTAGTCAATTAGATGAGAGCATTTCTGATCTGGCGACAAACTTACTGGCATTATCTTCGGAAGAGTTAGCATTATTGTTGCAACAGTTACGTCAATTATCCGATGAAGAACTGTTAGCTAGACTGTCCAATTAGACTGGTTAAAAAGGCTTGTAGATATGGCGATCGCACCTTTGTTTCAACAGCAATTAGAAGCAGCAGAACAACGAGGACTACAACAAGGTATTGAACGAGGAACACAACAAGGTATTCAACAAGGCATTCAACAAGGAATTGAGCGAGGGATTCAACAAGGAAGAGAAGAAGGACAGCGCTCGATTTTAGAAAACTTTCTGCGGGTGAGGTTTGGTGAATTAGACGCATTTTTGGTCTTTTTTTTAGCCCCAGTATCGGCTTTACCTGCTAATGAATTTACCTTGTTATTGCTGCAATTATCTGCACTGGCTGTTGACTCTCAAGGGATGGAGCAAGCTAGGAGATTGCTAGCAGAAAATGTGCTGAGAATGCGGTTTAGTCAATTAGATGAGCGCATCCCTGCTCTGGCAACAAACTTACTCGCATTATCTCCGGAAGAGTTAGCATTATTGTTGCAACAGTTTCCTCAATTATCAGATGAAGAACTGTTAGCTAGACTGTCCAATTAAACTGGTTAAAAAGGCTTGTAGATATGGCGATCGCACCTTTGTTTCAACAGCAATTAGAAGCAGCAGAACAAGGAGGGAGACAAGAAGGAATACAAGCAGGAAGGCAAGAAGGTATACAGGAAGGAAGGCAAGAAGGTATACAAGAAGGAATTGATGGATAAACTAAATTACCCAGAAGTGGTACAAAAAATTCTGAAAAATCATGTAAAAAATCGCCCAAATAGTCAGACAGAAGTGCAACTGATATTTGATACGGAGCGTGATCGCTATCAAGTTCTTAATATTGGTTGGCAAGATCTAACCCGGATATTTGGTTGTATCATTTACGTGGAAATTAAAGATGGCAAAATCTGGATCGAACGTGATGGCACTGAAATCGGAGTGGCTAATGAATTAGTTGAAGCTGGAGTACCTAAACAAGATATAGTTTTAGCTTTTCACGCTCCTTATAAACGGAAATTTACTGAGTTTGCTGCTAGTTGAAGCAATTCTTGAGCGATTCGCGCCCAAGGGTAGCGCAAGCTTCACGCAAGCGCGGACAAGATATGGGGTGATCGCTATCCTTTACTGGGGTAGAATTGAGAACAGAAGCTAACAGGAGAGAGCTATGTCAGATCAAGATATAACTAATATCATTACCATCGAACCGGGTAAACGAGGTGGCAAACCTTGTATTCGAGGCATGAGAATTACGGTTTATGATGTGCTGGAATATCTCGCTTCTGGGATGACTTATCAAGAAATCCTAGATGATTTTCCCTATCTCACCCAACAGGATATTTGGGCTTGCTTGAGTTTCGCGGCTAAACAAAAGCAGTTTATGTTATTTGTTCAGTCATGAAATGCCTCTGCCAGTATTATTAATTTTGTTTTTTAACCAATTTTGTTTTGATAATAAAATTTTCTTCTCTATAAATGGAAAAATTGATCCTAAAATTTGAAAAACTGTAGATGGTATTTGGATAAGATACCATATTATAGGTTCTTTTCTCGCCAAATTAATTACTTTAATACATTGACCATTAAATATGATTTTTGACAATAAACAAACTTTTAAAAATCTTACGTCATCACAAAAAATATATAGCATATCATAAGATATGCCTAAATTATCTATTATTTTTTTTGATTCCAACAAGTTATGTAATGTAGTCAGCGATTCCTCTTCTAAAATTAGATTGAATTCCCTATTATGCTTTTGTATGAAATCGAACATTAATCTAGCTTCTGATATGTCTAATTTTCCAGACGTATAACCACCACTAAGAACCAAATTATATATTTTATTATTTTCACAAATCTTTATTACATTTTCTAGGTATTTGATTAAATTTTGATCGAGTATAAGACCATAACCGCAAACAATTCCTAAATGCATAATAATTTACATTATTAATCGGGACATTGCTATTTTACAGCATTTGTAGTTACTTTAGTTAATTTTTAGTAATAAGTTGCGGAATATACGAGCAAAATTAAGTATTCTATAAAGACGACTCCAATTTAAAACACCAGCTTTACGATATAGATTTAGCCCTTTAAGTCCTGTCAAAACAGCTTTTAACAATTTACCTTTACGCAGATAAGCAACTGCGAGACTCATTACACAACTTGCTGTACCTTGAGTACGATTATTTGCTTTGCGCCATTTCAAAGCAGTTTCAAAGTTTTTAATAGCATCATTGACATTACCTTGATCTAGGCGAATCCATCCTAATAATTCATAAGAATCATTAATTCCTCTCTCATCATTTATTTTTTTATACCCTTCCAAGGATAGCAGGCAATTTGATTCTGCCTCTTGATATTTTTTTTCCATGCGTAAAGCCCAAGCTAAGTGATGGGCAATCCATATTAACGCTTCCTCATTGTCAATCTCTCTTGCCGTAACCATAGCTTTTTGTAAAGCATCAATTGATTCATTAGTCCGAAACAGTTTTCTTAATATAATACCTTGATGTACTAATGGATTGATAATCGCATGAATTATTTGATTTTCTTCTAGTATGCTTAAAGCTCCAAAGTAGAGATTACTAGCTTCTTCAAATTTACTGCAATTCATTTTATAGTAAGCTAACTCGCCTAATAGATCTGCCTTTAATTTCACTAATTTTATCTGTAAATCCTCAAAAAAATCACTACGTCGCAATAAGCATTGATCGATTAATATTAATGAATTATTTAAAATTTTTATGCCTTCTAAAAAATTTTCTCCCTGAATTTTACAGACAGCTAAATGAGCATGAGCTTCAAGATAAATTTCTTCGGAGATATTGGTATCTAATAATTTATTATAGATAAAAATAGCTTCTGTTAACCTGCCATTTCCTGACAATGCTCTGGCTTTCAAAATTTGAATATTACTTAAATCATTCTTATCAGCTTTAAAAGCATTGATAATATTATCACTAACTTCCAACAAGCTAGTAAACAAATTTTTAAATAATAAATATTCAGACAATGGTAATGAAACTCTTGCTTTTGTTGTACTAATAGGTACAGGAAAGTAAAGAATCACATGTAATGATCTCCAATCTTTTACATTGCATAAGTGATGTAATGATTCTGTATAAGGACGCATTTTCTCCATATTAGTAGCATCCTGCTTAGGTTTACAATCCGTGAGCCACTGTACAACGGCTCTGTACTGAAGCCGCTGCTCACGAGTTGGAAATTGGGCACGGAGATTATGAGGATTGATACCTAATTGTTCCAAAATAAAATCACCAGATGGTGTCAGATTATTTTTCATCGTTAATTTCTCCAATTGGTTCAGCTTTCTGGTAGGGTTAATCGGTGAGCGATCGCAACACTGCGAATCAAGTTATGTTGTCCCACCAGTCGATTATACCGCTCGCGCAAAGTTTGCATAGCTGCCTTTTGCTGTTCCTCACTGTAACCCTCATCTTCTAAATTAATCAGCCACCACTTTTCTTTGACTTCGCAGCGATATATTGAGGCAGTGCAAAGCAACATATAGGCATCATAAACATCATTTTTTAACCGTTCAAATGTCTGCTCAATTCGTTCTTTTACTTTCCTTCGCAGGACTTTCGTGTACGATGCTAACTGCCACCTATCCTCATCTCCTTTAACTATTCCTTGGTTGCGAGCCTCGTCAATAGCCTCTTTTACTTCTTCAATGTAACGGCTGTTTTCTTTCCAGTAAGCCCTGACTTTACCACCATAAGAACCTTTAATTTCTCCGGCGATTGTCCGCAAGGCTAAAGGATGCCCGTCATAAACTTCCCCAATTACTCGCAGCGGACTATTTGGTAATTCCAAATCGCCATCTAGTTCAGCTTTTTGAAATAACGCTACCTGTTCGGAGATTTCTAATCCTTTCAAAAGTTGGCAATACCAGAGATTTTTGTAGCGATCGCATTCCGCCGTCTCAAACTTAGTCGGCAAATCCTGCGATGTAAGAATGAAGCGACTTTGACAATCTGATTCTGCCAATAACCTCACAAAAAAGTTACCCCACCCCTTATCGGCAAAATCACCCCATCCATCCTCTTCATTTCCAGTCAATAAGTACTCAAGAGAATCCATGAGGATTAAATAGCGATTTTCGCGCAAGCGTTTGATCAATCGCAGCAACAGTTGCTCTAGTTTGCGCTCCTCCTTTTTTTCTGGATCGTCCTCATTATTTGGAATATTTTCTCCCCACATCTCCAGCCATTGCTGTGCGACACTGGCAAAATCTGAAGCTTTATTATCATCTTGAAAATTATTCCTGAGTTCCGTCCAGTTTCCCCGCAACTCCTCTACTAGCCGTTCAGCCAAAGCAGTTTTACCGATACCTGTAATGCCAACCAATAGCAAGACACGACAGGAAGAATTTACGCGATCGCTCAACTGCTGAATCAGAGCTTCTCGCCCAACCCACGCATCGTCATAGACGCTAAACTCCATATATGATGCCGTTGGCTGGGTTGGTGTGTTATCAACAATTTCTTCCCAGTTCTCTATGCCAACCGCTTTACAAATAGCAATAAATACATCTTGCTGAATAGGTATCCCCCGCCTAAACCGCTTCAAGGTTGCTGCCGAAGTGTTAGCCGCGTCATACCAAGAAGCTGCTGTTGCTTCCCAGCCTTTCTTTTTTCTTTCGCGCTCGACAATTTCTAGTCCTTGTTTAGACGCTCTGAGGCTAACTGCCATTAGGTGGATCTCGCTTGTGTTGTAACAGACCAGTAACTACAGACTCAACTTGTAGCTTTCCGGATACCTTTGCCCAGTAGATTTACTTAGCCCAGATGCTATTCCTGCTTATCCTCTACCGGGATTTTTACTAGGTTCAATTCTGGCTCACTTTCACTCGCAGTGGCAAGGGTGAGCCAAAACTGTGGCGAAAAAGCCTGTTGAGCTAAGTCATTCTAAAAGTGTGGAAGGCAAAGTTAGCGCTAACAAGCTTCTCCTTAAACCAATCCAGAAACAGGAGAAACATCATGGAAGGTCAAACCAATCCGATTATCTGCAAGGGCGAACCAGCGATCGCTGTACCGACCAATATTCCACCAAATATACCGCCACAGTACTGGGGTACCCAAACCGGATTCATTTTAGCGATCGCTTTCCTAATCCGCTCAGTTGCCTTACTAATACAGGTGCTAACCCCGCTGATGTTACGACAAAAGTCTAGTTCTTCTAAGAAGTAGCACCCGTCAGCTTGCAAGGAATGCCGCATTTCCTACTTATGGGGGTGCGGCTTTTTGATGGCGAATGACAGCGCGATTCCAACGGATGCACTTCGCGCTTCGCACCCCGATACCAGCGCGATCGCTCTCGATCAATCATCAGCTAAAAACCTCAAACAATAGTGAAAAATGACACCCATTTAATCCCCATAAATATCCACATTACTAATAGCAAAGACAGATTCATCAGCACTAGAAGACGGAAGTGCTTGCAAATCTGCTTTATTTCGCATTGATTCAACCCGGTCAGCTTCGCGAATAGCCAGAGGCTTAATTTGCTTACGTTCTTCAAGCAGAGTTTCAGGAGATATTTCCAACGGCGGAAGTACCGACGGAATTGGCGCATTCTCATCGGGAAACATTTGATAAAAAGTAGTAGCCGCAGCTCGTTCTACAATCGTTTGAATCTCAGAGCCAACACAGCGTTGTGTTCTTTTAATCACCTCTTTTCTTGACTCGTGAGTATAGGGATCGCCACCATTTTTGAATCGCTCATCAAATCGAGCTAAGTGGAGATTAAAAATAGTATTGCGTTCGCCATGATTGGGCAAATCTACTTTGTAGATGTAGTCAAAGCGTCCGGCGCGGGTAAGTTCCGGCGGCAACCATTCCATGCGGTTAACGCTAGCAATAACAATCGCGTCGCTGGTACGTTCTTGCATCCAAGTCAGCAAAGTTCCAGCCAGTCTTTGACCCAAACCACTGTCGTCAAACCCCGCAAAACTCTTATCAAAATCATCAAAATAAATTACAACTCGATTGAGTCTATCAGTAAGTTTCAAAAGTTTTTTCAGCCTGGGTTCGGCTTCATTACCATAACCTCTAAAATTACCCCAATCTACCAGAATGAGAGGAACTCCAACAATTTGAGCGCAGACTTTAGCCGCGTGAGATTTCCCAGTACCAGGAGGGCCAACTAACAATACTCCTTTTGGTACTTTGAGTTTATAGGCTTTCGCCAGAGGACTTAATAATCGTTTGAACTTATTAAACGCTGCTAGCATTCGATCCAACCCGCCTAAAGGGACTTGAGGTGCAGGTAAAAATTCAATATCATAGAGTCGATTGAAAAGTTGGACTTTGTAGTTAAATAGCTTTTCTGCCAGTTCTTTGGCATTTTGGGGCGAATGTCGGTAGTGAATCGCGGTGATGGCATTGATGATATCTGAGATATAAAGACCGATACTGCTGTGCGCGATCGCTTCCAATTCCCCTATACTAAGGTGCGGTGGCAATCCCTCGACAGCTTCCAATTTGAGGGCGTCTATAATTTTGTGAATTTCCGGCAATTCCTGAGTGAATAAAGGAATTTGTGGCGCAAGTTCTGGCGTAATTTCTGCCCTAGCCCCCAAAAGAATGGCAGTCTTTCTCATTGTTCTGCTGTTTGTATAGAGATTAATTAAATTCGATTTAACCCATTCTGATAAAATTAAAAACTCTGCATCTTGAGTCATGTTAGCTTTAATCCAAGGATAGATATTTTCTAGGATTAACACACCCGCTCCTTGATAATTGTTCCAGATAGGCAGGATATCAAAATAATCTTTGGCGACCTGTAGCTGCGATTTAGTTAGAGCGATCTGTGCTTGAATAAATTCTAAGCTCCCAAATTCGCTGAGTTTTAATTCTAAGATCTGATTTGAGCCAAGATTCCAAAGATAGCAGGGGAGAGGGATTGAGGTGCATATTTTCAAAATGTAAGTTAGGATGCGCGATCGCTCTTGGATAGGGGATTCGCAAGCAATCAGCGGTTGCGCTGCTTTGATCGGGGTTGCTATTTCTGAAATGTCAGAAGTATTCATGGCAATATTCCTGGGCTAACAATCTGATTTTATTGAGTTTTTAAATTGGCTAATAGTAACGAAAGTTATAAGTTCGTGCTATTTTTATATCTTTTTGTATACAGGTGGCGAGCAAATTATATCAATTGATATCTTGGTTTTTGGGGTTATGATGAATTACTATCCTTGAAAATATCTCGATTTCTTGAATTGAAGCCAGAATTAATCGAGTCAGCCTATTAAAAGAATGTATGAGCAACAATCCGGGGATTTACCCGATTCTTTTACTACCCGCTCAAAACACAACCTTGCCCGACCTCTCGCCCAAAATTTCTACTTCTGGGATGGGTGACGTGCGCTGTGGCGTATCGGAAAAAGAATTTTTAGGTTACTTAAATCATTACTTCAAAGACTGGGTTTATCCTCAGCAGCAGGTGATAGTACCAGGACAGGAACGACCTTTTGTAGTGGATTATTTGATTCGCGAACCGATAACCAATTTACATATTGATGTCGAACTTGATGAGCCAATGGCTAGAGACGGTACGTTAATTCACTTTGCGGGGAAAGATGACTACCGAAATCGCTTTTTTGTAGAAGCAGGTTGGGTCGTAATTAGATTTTGTGAAGAGCAAGTTGTGAGCCAACCTCACCGCTGTTGTCGATTTATTGGTAATGTTTTGGCTCAGATAACCCAACAAAAAGCGATCGCACAACCATTCGCTGATATCCCACCCCTGACCCCAGTGCGACAGTGGTCGAAAAGCCGTGCCAAGTCTTTAAGGCGTCAAGGCTATCGGCAAGGATACTTATCGCATTAATCGAGTATGTGCGCGTAAACACGCAAGGAGACAATTTATGCTATAATACACTGCCATAAATGACGATTATTTGTTAATTGTAAACTCATTTTCAGAATGCAGCTAATAAATCCACTGCATTTGTCGTTTCCATAGATATTTTATTTAGAAACTTGAAATTTTCTATTGCGCCTAATTTATTCTTCATTTCCCATCAATTCATCTATCAACTCGCGCAAATCATCATACTGATAAGGAGGTCGCTTCCTCACTGCCAAAACAGTTAATAAGTTTAATTCTTCTTCGATCGCATACACAACTCGCCAAGAGTCTACCCTAATGCGGTATAACTCTATGTTAGAGGAAACTTCACCTCTTAACTCCGACATATCCATAAGTTTGGTATTATGCGGTCTAGGTGAGGAGCGCAACTCTTTGAGTAAATCGATTATTCGTTGCCGCATATTGCCCGGTAAAGCGCAAATTTCCTTACGTGCAAAGCTTGTTACTTCAACTTGATATAAGTCCATCTGCAATTAATTCTTTTTCTAAATCATCCAAGGAAATTGTCTCAACTTCACCCGTTTTTTTCTGTTCTAACCAATCTTGAAAAATCGCAGCATCTTCCCGATTTTCCAAAGCTTCTACCATGTTTTCCCAGGATGTTAACAAAGATTCCCAAACTTCGATCGGAATAATTACATCCGTCTTTTTTCCGCTAGCATTGGCGACATATTTAACTAATTTTAGAGATTCTTTAAGACTCATTCCCTTTCACCGCTTTTGAATCTTTTTATTTTTGTTGGAATAGCTATATTGTTATTATATCATGGCAAAGCGAGGGTGATTGATTGTAAGCCCAAACTCGACTAGCGCTCCTACAGTGCGTTCGCTCTCGCGATACGTAGCATTATCGCTCGCTCAAATACAGTCAGATTTGCTCTGAGCGATCGCGAGAGCTACAATACCAACTACCAAAGACTTCGCGACACATGAAAAGAAGATGCGATCGCGATTTATTTCAGGCGAGCGCAAATTGTCATAAACTGGCGAAAGATCGATATTGCCGCAACTAGGTTTGTATCGGGCATAATCATCAATAAGTTGTTGCGCGATCGCTCGATATTTGCTCAACTTTTCCATAGTATAATCTCCTCATTGCTCATCATATCGTTTTAATTTCAGTGATAGGGATCCCCATATTTATCGCTATCTCATGGTCAACGAGGGTGACATTCCTTAAATCAAAAAGGGCAAGTCTACCTTGTAAACGATTCACTAATCGAGTTTTGAGAGGAGATAATTCTGCTTTGAGGGAAGAATTTTTAATTTTGAGGACAAAAATAATTTTAAGACGGTTGGGTTTTAGAGGGAAACTTTGACAGGAGGCGCGTAAATCTATTTTAATCTGCTGCCCTTGGTTAGTTCCAATCCAGGCAGAGGATAAAATCATTAAACTATCGGTGACTTTAGCAATGAGCTTCTCTAGCAACGGTTCTGGCAGTTTCTCAGAGGGGGTTAAATGGGAATAATCTTTAACGTCCATCAGATAAAGAGTGCTGTTTGAAGCATCCCACCAAGCAAAGTCCAATTCAGCCAGATTTTGACCTTTAAGCTTTTGATAAGCAGTGTTATCTTGGAAGCGAAAACTATCTCCATCAGGAAGACCGATCAAAAGTCCACTTTCTTGATATTCTAGCATTGTTAAGATTCCAATTCTAAGCGAACTTCTTCTTCATAAAGGTCGATGGAAGCATCAATAATGGGGTTGTCTGGCATTCCTGCTTGGAGGTCGCCAAATTGAGAGATAATTTGTTGGTTACGAGCGCCTTTAGTTAAAGAACATATGGGTATGCTGTATTGATGTTTTCTCGCTAAAATTTCGAGTTGTTTGACAACCACATAACTATGGGTTGCTAAGTAAATTTGAATATCAGCTTGAGCTAAATTAAATAGCAGTTTAGTAAAGGCTCTTAAGGCTTGGCGATGGAGATTAACTTCGGGTTCGTCGAGGATGAGAATTGTCTGTTGTTTCAGGGTTCGGTTTTGGATTAAGGTAGTGAAAATCCCCAGTTTTTTAATGCCTTCCGCCGTTTGGGACATCGCAAAAGTTTCTTCTCCTCGTCTCAAGATAAATTTATGGTCTTCTCGCGAAATTTCCCCATTGACTAAAGTTTCTAAATCCTGAAGAATACTCTGCAAACTTTTGGGTAAATCCTGCTGGGATAGTGGCACTCGTAAGGCATGAATTAAATCTTGATAGGTGTCATCAAAACCAAAGATTTTGAGTTGGTCGCGGGTAGCAGCGATCGCGTCCATTGCCGTGAGAATTTCTTCGGGGGGAATAAACAGGACATTCATCTCTTGAGGGGGAAGATGAATATCGACAACTTGGCTAATTTTACGGGTAGCGTCTTGATTTAAAGAAAAAGATAGCCTTGTCTCAAATATTTTAGCTTCAACGTTTAATCGTTTTTCTCCTTTTTTCACCAATGCGCCAAGTTTCCTATCGTCTGGCTGATAAACCCAAAATAACTTTTCTGCCAACACTTCTTGCCAGGAAGGACGGTCAGATTGTTGGCGTTTGCTGTAGTCTTCTAGGCTTTTAGCAAGGCAGTACAGAAGTTTAAGGAGATAGGTTTTACCTGTATCTGTTTCGCCAATCAGAACGTTGATTTGTCCGTGTTCTTGCCAGTTAAGATGGTCAAAAATGCCAAAATTTTCGATTTGGACAGATTTAAACATTTTATCTCCTATGATTACCGTTATTTAGAAACAGCAAGCTTGCCTTATTCCTCTTGCTGTAGCGGCTGCAACCAAGCCACTAAATCCGCAACTTCAGAAAAATCCAATAGTGCTTCTCCCAACGCTTCCAACTGCGCGATGGGCAATCCCCTTACCCGTTCAATCAGTGCTGGCTCAACCTCACCCAACCGTCGATTGAGTTGACGGACAATCAAATTCACTTCTCTTTCTCGTGGCTGCTGCTGCTCCAACCAAGCCTCTAAATCTTCTATCTTAGAAAAATCTAATAAATCTTCTATTAATTCCTCCAACTGCTCTCTAGATAACGCTTGAACCTTAGCAGTGATTCGTGTTTCCATCTCACCAAAACGACGCCGTAGCAATCGCACTGCTAGTGTCAGAGCTTCTTGCTTTAACCCTTCCTGTAAGCCTTCTTGCTTTCCTTCTTGCTTTCCTTCTTGTCGAATACTTTGATAAATTACAGAACCCTGCATCATATCCTCCCGAAACAGTTGACGAATTACATCTTCTTCAAACCTTAAACCGGCTAGAACTCCAGCACAACTAGCGATGTTCTGCCTCTGATCTATATCCTCAATGCTAGCAACTTGTTCAGCAACTTCTTGTAACAACGCTTGGGGTGAGCTACTTTGAGTTAAAACTGCCAGAGGTAACAAGGCAGGATTAGCAAGAAATAGTGCTGAGTCTTGTTCCCACAAGCGCACCACTCGATAGCGATGAATTGTTGTCTCGTCTCGATATTCTTCAGTGAAAGCTACTTCATTGGTCGTTTCCTGCAAGAATATAACCACCTGCTCCACACTACATCCGTATTTGCGCTTCAGTCTAACTGAATAATCAAGCATTCGCAACGGCAGTGGCGGTTTAGATACAGGTAAAGTTTGAAACTCTAGATGTAGAATTCGGTTAGCGGCTCTCAGGAGAGAGAGAGAATCAGCACGAATTGGCTCTACAATCAACTCTGTTTTGAGAACCCGGATTTCAGGGGGTTCAATCTCCAGCAGCCAACGAGCAAACTCCCCTGGATACCTTTCGGCAAGATACTTGCAAGCGTTATCGTAACTCAACTCTATTTAACTCTCCTTGCTCCAGTACAATCCGCACTTTACCTAAATCTTTCCCCTTTGCCAACTCCCGCAGATAATTCTCGAACTGCTTGTTCATCTGTTGCAATGTACAAATCGCACAGCGTACCGGAGACATATCCTAAAATTTGGTATTACAGGTTCAAATACTCTTTTTTAACCTCACTTAAAGCACTATCTATCCGGGAATTAATTTCCTCGAAAGTGCTAATAACTTGGGCATCAACTTGATGGGTTTGCACTTCACCGGATTTAATATCTAGAACAACCGTCCCATCTTTTTGAGAGATTAATAAATCCCTCTTCCCTGGATTGA
>ERZ1066134.605-NODE-605-length-15430-cov-30.766374_pt1 | contig 15430 bp, 21 predicted proteins | sample MGYA00382781_ERZ1066134 | MGnify/ENA primary metagenome ERZ1066134 (study PRJEB33369, sample SAMEA5778364) | biofilm metagenome | biome: Industrial cooling water; feature: Water cooling tower basin; material: Biofilm | place: United Arab Emirates | collected... | reverse complement strand
ACCTTGAGTGTTCCTTCTCTAAGATCCCTCATTTATACCCTGACAGACCACTAGCAATAATTCCCGCACTTGGTCTGAATTGATGCCCTTATCATGGCCCCAGTTTTGAGCAATTTTGCGAACGGGATATTCCCGTTTCTCTTGCAAGTATTGCGCCAATTTCTTGTGTAATTCTGTGGGCAATTCTGGCACTTGGCGGGGTTCGTTGGCTTGGTAAAGTCTTTCTAGTTTGGCGCGTTCATCCTCCTGTTCTGATTCCTTAACTAACTGTTCAAATGCCTCGTTCTTAGCAGGGGGCACGGGTTGAGGTTTTGGCGATGGCTCAAATTGAAAGGGGATGGGCTTTTGTTGGGGCAGTTGCAATGTCCCTTTACCCGTGCCTTTGAGTTTGCCTTGAGCGTCGGGAAGGCCCGGTTCCAGGGCAACGATCGCCATGCCTTCATCCCGCAGTTTGGCCCCCCGTTTGAGGCCCAGAAAATCTAGCGAGGGGTCGTGGGTAATAAACATTGGCGGCAGACCTACCTTACGGGATTCGGTCAAGGCAGTTTTGGCAAATCTGTTGAGCAGTTTGGGATCGAGATAATCGATCCAGTCGCTCATTTCTTCGCAGATGATGGTTGCCGCGCTGCCGTGGTCAATGATGTGTTGCAGATACTCATCCTCTGTCACGCCCATATCCTTGTATTGCTGATACCGGGCAGTGATTTGATCAATGTAGTGCTGCAAAAAGGTGTTGATGGCGGCAAAATCGCGGCCACTGCCCACAACTTGCAAGCCATCCCAGGCAGCCGGGGAGCCATGCGGGTTCACGACGACGACTTGTTGGCCGTTGGCGCGTTTGTCCTGGGCGATCGCCTTGGCTAATGTGGTTTTGCCGCTACCCTGACCGCCCCAAATGAGGGTAGGCCGGAACCGGAACTGGGGATAGAAGTTGCTGAGGGGTTGGCGATCGCCCGTGGTTGCAGTCGAGGCTGTTGCCGTTTCGGTGGCCTCTGATTCTGCCAGCCGGGTTTGCTCTAGTAGGTAATCTTCGGCTTTGGGTGCCATCGCAATCCCATACTCCTGCGCCTCTTTCAGTTGCGCCAGAGTGAATTCATCCCCAAATTGCCGCCTGAACTCCTGAAAGCGATCGCCGGAGAGGAAGGGCGCGGCCAGGTGGGATTGGTGCATGATTTCCAGGGCGCGATTGCTATTCCGGATGGATTTATCGCCATAGAGCAGGATGGCTCCGCCCAGGGCGCACCCGGCGATCGCGTTGCCGCTGAGGCCCCACACTGCCGCCCCGGCAATCAGGGCCGCAATGCTGATTTTGTCGTTTTCCTTTTTGGCTTCAGTGCAAAAAGCTTCAGTCAGATAGTCGTTGTAATCGTCGTTATCTTTCATGGGTTTAGGCTGTAGCGGTTGCAGTTTGGGCTTTGTGAGCTTTCAGGTAACGGCGGAAGTGATTGACGATGAGGGTGATCTTCACAATGGTTTCCACTGCAACAATGGTGACGATCGCCAGGATGATGTTGCCCCAGTCCAGTTCGCCCCATTGGCCAGTGCCCAACAAAAAGAAAAACCGCCCGATGCCGCCCTCTTCTACCGGGGGGAACACGGCCAAATTAATGATCATGTCCAAGACATACACCAGGCCGCGCATTCTCCGCGCCATGATGAGGAACCGCAAGGGCAGGACGTTGTAGAACTTTTTCAAGCTTTTGACATGGCCGGGGTCGTCTTGCCGAATGGTGAATTTGGGCGAAACCTCATAGCTGTTGAGCATTCCCCGCACATAGTCGGGGTTATTGGTCATCAACATGGGCATGAGTTCGATTAACTGAATGACTGCCCACACAAACGCGCCAATCAGCCAGAGCCACACGCGCCCAACACCATAGATGATGGCTCCAAGCAGGGGGAGCCACGCGAGAAAATCCATCAGGGCACTGGATTCGAGCTTGCTGGCGACAAACCGGACGGCCATTTCATAAGGGCCAATATTCCAGAAACAAATGGGAATGAGCACAATCAGCAAGAGCCAAAACAGCAGTTCAATCCAAGGACGTAACCGTTGCTGCCAGGGCTTAGTTGTGGGGTCGTTGTCCTTCGGCTCAGGGGGGGCGGATTCGTGGCTTTTGGCTTTGCCCCGGCCTTTCACTTTGAAGTATTGCCGCTTCCCTGGCTTGGGTTTGGTCTGGGTCTGTTGAGTGGGTTGGTCATCGTAATACTCGAACATTTACTGGCCCTCCAAGATGCGAGTGCTGGTGCCGTAATCGGGGGAGCCGGGAACGAGCTTGATGCCGCTGCGTTTCAGGGCCAGGTTGATGTAGTCGCGCGATCCAGTAAACGCAATGTCGCTCGCCACAACACGATCGCCCTTTTGCAGCATGACGGCAGTGTTCCCGGCGTAATCACAAACCGTGGTCCCCGGCGGGATGGGGTTCCCGGTGCGGCTGTCTTGCACCGGCACATCTTGTGCCAAGTTGGTGAGGGTGTTGGCTGCTCGCAGTTGCACCAGTAAGCAGCCGTTAGCGTAGCGCAATTCGGCTATCTTGGCCCGGTCAAGCAGCGCGGCCTGTTGGGCTTCTAAGCGTTGCTGTTCAGTGGCGCGGCGCTGGATTTCGCGGGAAACCTCGCCCATATCTTCCATTTGTTGCATCATGCCGGGGAAGGCGAGGCCCACAGCGGCAACAGCAGTCATAATTCCAGCGGTTTCTATGGGGTTCCGCTTCACCCATCTTGTTATGCTCATATTGGTTCATTGATTGGTGAACTGAGGGCGATCGCGCAGCTTTCCACGGTCACGCGATCGCTCTCTGGTTATCTGTTCTGGCGATCTCCGTCTCTGGCTCCGAAGTAGAAGCCTAAGCCAAAGACGTTGACCAGTAAAAGCGAAAAAAGTGCAGCTTCAATCATTTGGCCCTCACATCGGTAAAGCGCCAGCAACGGTGGAAGGGGAAATGGCGGGGATTTCCCAATCGCCAATCACATCAAAGGCATCAATCAGGGCATCAATGGCGGTGGTTGATGCTTGCTGCTTATCCTGCCGTTTGTCATCGCCTTTCAGCTTTTGCTGGCTCCGTTTGAGCAGGTCATGCATGAACAGGTCGCCATCTTGCAGGTAGGCCACGCGATCGCTGAGGCGCTCCAAGGTTTCTTCCCGGCGTTGCTCGGCCTTATCCAGGGCATTATTAAGAGCTACCAAACGTTCTTGGTGGCCATTGACTAAGGAGATTTTGGCCTGCTCTGCCGCGCGTTGGGCGGTGGCCTGGGACTGGGAAAGCTGCGAGGGCTGCATGGGGCGATCGCTCGATTGGGGACGATTCAGTGTGGGCAATTCGGGGGCTTGGGGCCGTTGGTTGTCAAAGCGTGGCATAGGTTCAAATCCTTATATGGTGGTCAATTGGTGGTTAAGAGAAATAGACTTGCTCGAACTTTTTGATGGAGGGGCACCTCTGGAGAAACCGATTTAGGTCTTTGAGAACATCTAGGTCGTCGGTAGTATAAAGCCCGTCTTTGCCAGGTAAAATCCTCAGTTTGCGAAGCCAGTAGTACAAGGTACTGGGTGGCATCTCGGAGCCGCGAATACGTGACAGCTCACCTTGTAAGTCCTGAAACGTATACCCGTTCTGGATTTCGATTGTGTTCATTGCTTTTGAATGAAATTAGATGAATTTGATTGCATTGGAATGAAATAGGATGCAATGCGTAATTGCGTTTGGTGTGCAATGCAATGCGTTGTATTGAGTAAAATATACTCCTTCAATACTCATCTGGCAATGCACTTGTAGCATCTTGAGTAAAAAGTAAGGCTTTTTGGGGTAAGAAATGCGGCAAAAAGTACCATAGAGACAGGTATCTGGGATTTAGCCATGTCTCCGAAAAAACGACCTAGAAGACTGCAAATAGAGATTTCTGCCGACTTAGAGAGAAAGTTGATTCTCTGGGCAAACGATCGAGATACTGCGCTGAATACGTGGGCCAGAATTGTTTTGAGGCTCAGGGCTGATGAAGCCTACCCAAAGGTGCAAGAGAATAACCGGGTTAAAGCTGAGCGATTGGGTATTTCCTTGGAGGATTATGAAAACCGAATTTTAGAAAAGAACAGTTTTGACTTCGACCGGGAGCGTGACGAGCTAGAAAACGGGTACTCTGACGAGTAAGTTTTGTAGGGAGATGAGAGAGGAAAATTTATGACCGTAAGCAGAGAAGAATTTGAGGAAGTCATTTATGGACAGCTTTACAGATGAAGACTTACGTGTGATTGGACTTGCCTTGGAGCGGTACGTTATTTTCTGCGATACCCACAAAACCAATAACCTAGCTAAAGATGCCGATGCTCTTGCCGATCGCGTTGCTGGGGAGTTGAGACGTAGACGGCGAAGCAGACGGCGCAAACTCTCATACCAACAGAATCAATAGTTCCGGTGGTATGTTATCGACCCCCTGGGGAATCATGAAATAAGCCCCCGATCGCACCATGACCGGGGGCTTTGACGTATCAAATCTCAGGATGCCCAATGGAAGATGAATTACTACCAGTGCTGTTGAAACTGGTGCAAGGAAATAAAGAACTGTGCTTTGAACTAATCCAGACCGTGCGCCAAAAGCATCCCGACAAACCGATGCATTGGTGCATCCAAAAGGCTATTTATGATACTCGCTTCCGCCCAACGGCCAAGCCTGCACCAAAAACCGCCCCGCCTCCGATCGCGGTGAAACCTGCCAGTGGAGCCACCAAGCAACGCCTTGATAGCCTGACCAAGGATCGCAGAGTGAGCGATCGCCTGGTGCAACGGCTGCTGTTGATGAACCCAGAGCGGTCTGAGCAGTGGGCCTATGAGAAAGCTATCTACGATTTGGAGCGCGATCGAGTTTAGCGATCGCCCGATCGCCCCAATGAATAAGCCCTCGATCGCCGCGATCGAGGGCTTTGTTGTCCAAAAAGGGTGTATGAGTCTGTCGGATCTGGCAAGCTATCCGTGCCCAGGATAGCCCTTTTTCGCTGATATAAACCGCACACCATAGAAATATGGGGGCACTGTGGGGAGCCGTTACGAGCAAAGCTCAATCCCTACACCATCACTGGCACGGCTCAACGGGAATTCTGTTATTCAGCCAAAGTGAAGTCTAGATAATACTTCTCGCCTGGGTTGATTTTGCCAAACAGGGCCGGGTTAGCCACTGTCAGCGTCAATTGGCCTGACGGGCTGAACTTGGCAAAAGTATTGTCCTCATCCAGGCCCGATTCATCATAGCCCTCGCGCTTGCACACAGGAGCCATCACCAATTCCTCACAATGCTCTGTGCGCTTGACCATCGTTACATTCATTTTGGCTCTCATCGTTCGTTCCATCGTTTATCTCCTTTGTCCTAAGATTTGCGCGATCGCTTGTTGCTGTAGTACCCCAACGCAGCCACACACAAAGCCGCCCCCGCCGTCGCCACTGGCTCCATATCCTGGGTAAAAAAGCCAGCTTGCACCAGGGCACTCACAAACAGGTTGATGAATGTCGCAACGCCAGCCGCCGTAGTGAGTTTGTCTGTATTCATTGGGCTTTACCGCAACTGATTAACCGTAATCCACATCCGATACCCCTTCGCAACAGCCGCCTTCAGGCACGGAATCACCACCGTATCCAAATCGCGATTGTGCATCCGCACACACCCAAACGTCGGGATGAGTTCCTGGTAATCCGCCAGTGGGTCTGGTAACCCAGAGCCGCCCCCATGCAGACAAATTCCCGCGCGGCCCACACCAGCTTCCTGCCCTTCCTGCTCAACCATATCAACGCACCATTTGCCATAGGAACGCCAAATATGTTCCGGCTCATGGGGCATCGTCTCGTAAATTTGCCCCGCCAAATACAGCCCCGGTGGCGTGTCCCCCGCGTGGATATCCGAGCGAGGCCCGTCCACCCCTTTCGCCAGGGCGGGAATCTTCCAAATCTGCTTCCCTTGGCTGTTGTAGCACTTCGCCTCACCAATAAATCGGCTCTCCCAATCATTCACAATCAGGTGCAAGTCGCCCTGTTTAATATCCGGTTGCTTCGCCATCAGTCCCTCCGTCTCCAACCTTGTGAATGTTCCGCCAAAATTTGAGTTTGCAGCCCGTTGATCAGTCCCTTGGTTTCGATCAACGCCAGGTCTATCTGGTCGCACCGCTTGTCAAACTCGCTCATGATCGTTTTCTGGTTCTCCGCCAACTGCGCATAGTTCCGGCGCAAATGCTCAAAGTCGCGTTGGGCCGCGTATCGCTTCACCACAGTGGCCGAATACCACGCAAATCCCCCCGCCAAAAACGTACAAATCGAAATGCTGATTGCAATCAGCTCAATCGTCGGTTTCATGTCTAAGTTCCTACATAAAACGCCAGCCCATCCAAACTGACAACGAAATTAGCCGCCCCAAAGTTGCTAATTGCCCCCGTTGGCTCCACATCAATCCGCCCCGTCACATAGGCAAAGCTTGGGGTCAAGGTTAGAGCATCCAGCATTTGCCGCAATGCAGGCCGAAAGCCTGTAGGCAAAGTTGCGAATTGGGCATTGGTCGAGCTGCCCCCCTGAATCGCCCCGCGCAAGAATACCCAGCCATTCGCCTTGGCATATTGCGCAACGTTGAAGACCCCAGACGGAGAGTAGTTAATCCAGCCGTTTATCAGGCTCAAATTTGTCCAAGACAGATTAGCAGTCAGGGCCGCAACTTGGCTTTGGAGCGTGGCGATCGCCGAATCCTGCGCCGTATTGGCCTGTTGCAATGATGCGATCGCGCTATCCTGGCTCGTGTTTTTGGTCAAGATAGCTGCGATCGCGCTATCTTGCGATGCATTTGCACTGCTAATTGCACCAACAGATGATTGCAAACTGGCGATCGCGCTGTCCAGGGCTGTCACATCAGCTTGCAAATCCGCAATTTCAGCGGGTGCTTGCGGGGGATTGAATAACGGCATTAAAAGAACTCCCTCACCTTTGCAAAACCATTGCCAGCACTGGCCCAAATCCCTTGCACCTGCCCCTTCCAGCCGTAGGGAAGCTCAAAATATCCACCCGGTTGAAGAATCACCAAATTGCTCGTCATCGTCGGCGCGCCATCCAGTTCTAATGCCATCGCGACCGTGGCTTCATTGAGGATGATTGCGCCCTGGCGCTCGGTGTCCGCATCCAACACCACAACCGCCGTTGCAGACTGCGAAATTGTGCCCGGTAGCAATTGCACCGCCCCAGCGTTCATGGCATCCAAATCGCGGCCTCTATAGGCCCAAATTTCGATACTGGCATCCAAAAACCATCGGGGAAACTTCACAGACAACAGCCAGGTTGCTGTCAATTTTGGGGCATCGAATAGATTCAAGCTGCCCAGTTTCAAGCGCTTGCTTACCGTCTGGCAGGTGGGCAAAAAATCCGTAGTTCCCGGTGTAAAAACCAGCCTCTGATCCGCCCAGCCGCCCGTATACCAAGATGGGAGCGAATTTTCTGAACCAACCCCAATGCAGAGTAGATGCGAATTTTCAATCGTCCAAGATTTGGGGGGGATTGGCTCGTGACTGGCAGTTTCCGGATGCATGACCGCCGTGTAAGAATTTCGCGCGATCAACTGCCATTGCCCCGCCTCGCTTATATCAGGAAGTCTTCCATAATCCATTCTTCCCAATCATCCCCTTCGTCATATTCACCCATCTCTTCCAGGCGTTCGTCATACTCGCCCGAAAGGTAAAATTCTGTCATCTCTTCCGGGGTTACAGGCTCCAGAAGCAAGGATCCAGGGCGCTGAATATACAAGGGTTGCATCCCCTCGTTAACAGGAGGCAACGCCCCTGAAAGCGTTGCCTCAAAGGCTGGATCCCCTGGCAAAACCAAAGGCATTAGAGGGTGTCCTCTGCACGGGTCGATACCGACCAATCCGCCGCGATCGCCTCATCCACAAAGTCTGGGTCAAAGCGTAAGCGGTGGGTTGTGCCGTCCGGATTTTCTTTCGTTGCCACGGGCAATCGGGGAATGGATGCCCCGTAAATAATGTCCTTTTCGGTTCCGGTAGCAACTTCAATCCCAAGGTTTGCAAGCTCCGCCAATGTCACCTTGGCAATCACAGTTTTGGGCAATCGCCACCCATATTTATTGCCCTCAAAAGTGACAAACACAGTCCGCGTGAACCGGGTATCGGCGGCCCGTCGCACTTGGGCTGGCCCCACCTTCCAGCCCGCAGTTGTGGCCGTGCCCCGCGCCCCGGCATCGCAATAACTCGTTTTAAGGCCCGTCGCCAATTTTTTGGAAGCACGGGCAGGCTTCGGTGAGTTGGCACCCAAGCAAAAGCCCACGGGGTAAGCGTTATCGGTCACGGTTACAGCAGCGTGACCTAAGGCGGTTGAAGTCGCAGCATCAACGTTGGTACGAAACCCGTATTTAACCGTAGTTAGCGAAACAGTAGGCTGGACACTGACCAACCGAGTTTTTCCATATGGCATCTGAGGGCACTCCTAAATGATAAGGGGAGAGTTAAGCGAGATAGGGTGAGGCCGTGATTTCCAGCTTGCCCCCTGTTCCCAGGGCAAAGGAACAGGGGATTGAAAAACCGCCTTGGTAGAGGCCGGAATCAGCGTTGTAGCTGCCCGTCACGTAGTTCAGGCCATTGGGGTTGCTGGTAGCATTGGCCTCCTTGGCTTGCAGGAACGTCAGTACCTCTAACAGATAGGCTTCGATCGCCGTGCTCACAAACGTCGGGGAACCCGTGCCAGGGCTAAACGTGACCGCCGATAGATAGGGCGTGGCCGTTAGTTGCACACTGCCATTGCTGGCGATCGCCATCCCCACCGGAAACGAGTAGGTTCCCGAAAAGGTTTTGTTTTCGAGGTCAAAACTCCCAGATACCCCATTTCGCCCCGTAGGGTTCTTGGTCGTATCCGCCTCTTGCAGTTGCAGGAAACACACCGCTTCGAGCAATCGCGCTTCCGCAGTCGAGCTAACAAACGTTCCACTACTGCCAGGAGTAATCGCAACCATCACGCACCATCAAGCTTCAATCACGAGCATGGAGCAACCCACCAAAAGCCGTCAACCCGTTGGAAATACGGGGTTCTGCCCTGGTCTGGATATCAGGCTGCATTTATAAGAGAGTTAGGACGTTAGTTGCTGTTAGCTAATCCACTTTACAGAAATTTATGAAAGTGCTCTTTTATCCCCGTATGTCCACCAATTCAAAACGGGCTTTGGTTCGCACCAAAAGGCGCGGGGGCCGTCCCTATACCTATTTCCCGCGCATCACGTTGATCACCCGACTTCAGCGAGAATTTGGGCTATCCCAAAGCCAGGTGATTGACCAACTGTTCGCAGAACGAGAGGCGTTGCTCAAGCTCCTTTCGTGAAAATCCGCGCAATCTCCTCCTTAAAGTTGGGCGGTTCTTTGTCCGTCCACAAGGGGATCTTGGTTCGCACATCGCGATAATTTTTGCCCCTGGTCGTCGCCTTGCCCTGCTCTGGGTCTAAGAATTCCTGGCGATTGATGATGGTCATGAAGCCGGGATAGATTTTTTTCGTATTTTTAACCAGCTTCGGCTTTTTCAACCGTTCGCCTACCTTCTTTTCTTCGGTGATCGACATTGATAACAGCTTGGCAGTAGTGAGGGTGAGCATGGCTTGAATCCGCTCCTCTGCCTCCTTTTCAGTGCCAGCAAACACAATCAGATTGCGGCCTGTATCTAGTCGCACGGTGGCTTTAAATCGGCCCCACATATAGCCGTTCACCCCGCCAAATGCCTGTTTGATTTTCGCCCAATCCACTGAGGCCCGTTTCAGATCGGGGATAGTCACCGTTGCCCACACCAAGTCATCAGTGCCCCGCCAATAGGGGGGCGACTTTCTAGAGTACAAATCCACAACCAGGCGCAGGCTCTGGGGCTTTGATTTTGTGTATTCCTCATAGGGCAAGCCCATCACCAGGCCCATATCCCGGTTGTGGATGAGGCGATAAGTGTTCAACGTTTGTTCAACCTGCTCAATCATTTGAGTCTGAGGCAGATTGATCAGGCGTAGCTTTTCCTGGTCGATGGGATCTGCTTTGGCATTCAGCGTTAGCTCTGCACTCCGCTTCGCCCCCATCGCTCCTACAGCCCCCTGCTTGGATTGGGCGTAGGCATCATCAATTTGGGATGCCACGATAAATCCTGCCTCCATAAAACTATCCCAGGATTCTTCTAATAGATTTGAAACAAACGCCTTTAATGCTTTGTCTGGGATGGCTTCTACAGCTTCTTCCATCTGGGTAGCGAACGACATATTCGGCCCCCCTTCCCGGCCCCAAGTGGTGAGGATAAATCGGGCTTTTTCCTTGCCATAGATTGTCTCCAGCACCCCAGGCGGCAAAGATTTAATGAACCACCGATAGTTAATGTAGAAGTCAATCAACACGGATTTAGCCCACATTCCAGCCGTCGCGGCGAGTGCCCCAACAATGGAAGGCACGACTTCCTCTGCCATTTCCTTGGCAGTCGTGGTCGCCACCAGCCGAGCCAGAGCCGCCCCGCCGACTACGGGGCACAAGAACGCCACCCCATACCCAACGGCAATCCCAGCCAACCAGCCCAAGCCTTTCCCCACAACCCCGCCCCAGATTCCGGCGATCGCCACATTCTGATCAGCGACGCTTTGTTTCAGGGCTAAATCTGAGGCATTCCAATCGAATGACCATAAAGCCGTTGCGCCTGCTACTACCCAAGACCAAATGGTTGTAGCGGAAAAGGAAATAAAGTTCCAGGCTGTTTTCCCGATCCAGCCAATAAACGATGTACTGGTGTTCCACAACCAGGACAAAAAGCCTTTCTTGCCTTGCTGGGGTGCGAGACTCGTTAGCTTTCCGATTTTGCGGATCAGTTTCCCCGGTTCGACGGGGCTGGTAAACACTTTGAGCAAATCCCGCCCAAAGTTGCCGTTTGCAGCATTTCCACGCACACGCCGACTAAGTAGATTCTTAGCCAATAAGGCAATCGATTGGGGCATTACTTCTTCTTATCCTCAGGCTTAGGGGGGTCGATTACGGGTTCATTGTCTAGTTTGGACAACGGATAATCAAAACCCGTCTCTTTCACATTAAATTGTGATTTTTCCTGGTTAATCAAATCAATAAATTTCCGCCATCCTTCCTCATCTTCTGGAGGCGTTTCCAACATTGACTTGAGTTCATCTTGTATAGTCTTCATGCGCTTTTTATCCCGCATGAACACGGCCTTAATAATTCCCGCACTGAACATCAACCGCTGCAAAAAGGCGACAACAGTTTCCTTGTCTTGTTCTTCCCAGCCAACGATATAGCCCTTTGATTCCTTCAGAAAGTCGCCCAAATCATCCAATTTTGAGGGATTGAAATTATAGGGAATCTCGCGTTTTTTAGCGGTGCCCCGATAGCCTAAAAATGAGGCATTTGCCTTGACATAATCCTGAGTAATCAAGCTTGAATTTTTGGTGGCGATAACCTCGGAGGCAAGGCGCATGAGGAAGTTAATCGACAAATCGGCATTTGTGGAACCGCTGATAGCGAGGGCATAGGTTTCGGCGATCGCCTCACTCAGATTGGGCAATTGCACCTTCTTCACTTGGTTGCCAGATTTGAGCGGATCGCTATCCTCAATCTCAATCTCAATCGGCCACTGGCCTAACAGCAAGTCGAATTGCTCAATGTACCAATGCAGGTAATTAGCCATTGAGCGAATCTCTTTCGGCTCTACCCCATCAGAGACAGAGAGCAAAGATTCAGCTACCTTTGTGGGGAAAGATTCAAACCCAGAACGGTGATAGACGCTGCCCAAAACACCGCCTAAGTAATCCAACAAATTCGCGGAATCAAGTTCCTTTTCTTCTCCTGTCTTTTCATCAAAAGCAGAAGCTGCAAGCTTTTTGAATTGCTCATCAAACTTGCTTTTTAATAGCGGATTCTCCTTCTCATCGGCATTGGCATCTTTATCGCCTAATTTGGGAAACCACTTATCGCCCCCAAGGATTTTGTAAACCCGCTTAAGCAGGCCATTATCATCTTCCGTCTTGCACTGGTTGCGACGAATTTCGGCCAATTGCTGAAACTGAGCTAACACAAGCTGTTTTTCAGATTTACGAACTTTGACGGTTAGCCAGTTTTCTTTTGGCTCCATTTTTTCGACTGTTTTGCCATTTTCTTGCACAGTCTTTTTTACACAATCGATGATGGGTAAACGCACTTCTACTAACTCTTCAGGCTTGTCGCCAGGGGGGCCGCATCTATCAGCAGCAAGGGAGGCAACTTGATCGAATAGCCCTGCAATGTAGCCTTGCTGCCCCTCCAGGCAGGAAACCACGCGCGTGGCGAATAGGGGGGAGTAAGGCTCAACGGGCAAGCAGCCCAGGAAGACGCGCACGGGCACGCCAGTCGTTTTTATGGCTTGAAATCGGCAGGTCATAGGCTCTGGCGCACAGTGGCATGGTTCGGGGGGAAAGGCAGGGGGCGGGGGCGAAACCGGGGGCGCATAGGGTGGGGGAGAAGGAACTGGCATAGGCGCTGGCTGAAGCCCAGGATTGGGAAAAGGATTGTGGTTGGGGCTGGGGATAGGATTCGGCGTGGGATTGGGCGTAGGAATCGGATTTGGATGATCGCCCGGATTGGGATTGGGGATAGGATTCGGCGTGGGATTGGGCGTAGGAATCGGATTTGGATGATCGCCCGGATTGGGATTAGGGAATGGGTTGGGGGCTGGATTGGGGTTGGGATTGGGTGTGGGAACTGGATTGGGCGTAGGAGCCGGATTGGGGTTGGGACTGGGAACTGGATTCGGGTTGGGAAACGGATTTGGACTAGGGCTTGGGTGATCGCCTGGGGTGGGGTTAGGCGTGGGATACGGACTGGGATTGGGGTTGGGCGTGGGAATAGGATCCGGCGTGGGAACCGGATTGGGGTTGGGACTGGGAACTGGATTCGGGCCGGGAATGGGAGGCGTGTAGGGGACTGGTTGAAGTGGAGGGTAGGGGGTCGGTTGGGGCGATGGCAATGGATTCACATTCGGATCAGGGTTTTGATCCGGCAGTGGGGGGGGATTCGGGTTGGGAGATGGATCGGGGGGCGGATTTGGTGTGGGAATCGGATTTGGAGCGATGTCTGGCCCGGGCAAATAGGGCATTTGCTCAGGCGGTGGGGGCGCTGGTTGGGGCGGGGTAACTGGTGCTGGCTCTTCCGGCTGCTCTGGTTGGGGCGGTGGCAGCGGGTCAGCATCTGGATCGACGGGGGGCGGATAATCCGGCTCTGGCAATCCAGGGGGCAATTGCTGAGGGATGCGATCGGGGATTTCTGGCTCTGGCTCTGGATCGGGATAGTCCGGGTCTGGCAGGCCAGGGGGCAACGTTTGGGGGATGGTATCCGGGATTGAAAACGGGGGTTTGTCTGTTTCTGGCTCCGGAGGCGCGACGGCGGGGCTTCCATTAGCCAGCTCATAAGACCACGCCCCATCATGTTTATAGGAGCTAGTGGGGTCGAAGGTGGCCCCGCCTAACGATAGTTCACGGATAAAATTTCCGGCATCGTCATACAAACGCACCCCCGCGCCTGAAGGATAGAAAACAATCCTATGCACCCCAACAACGTCACTTCGGCCATACGGGGGATCGATACTCCCCCATCTTGATGTTTGCCCCAACCGATTGGTTGAGCTGCCACTGGCTCCCACTAAATAGCGAGTTCCGGCCTTGCCTTGGATGGGGCGCTGCCAAATAGGCACTGATGGATCGACGGGGGGAGGGCTAGGGCGGACTGGGGCCGGTTGCTGGGGGCTAGGGGCGGGGCCGGGGTTTTCGGGATCGCCGCCCGGTGGCTTGGGCAGAAATCGCTGTAGCGGATTCCAGAAATAATCATCAAACCAGCGGGGAATATTGCTGGCAAAGACTGGATCAGGAACTACGCCGGGGGTATTTAGCACGTAGTTCGGATCCTGTTGCTGTGGATAATCCGGGGGGATCAGCCCCACCCCTGGAAACGGCCCATCCATTGAATTTGGCGGGGCATTCAGGGGCGATAAGGAGCCGATCGCGTTCCCCACGGCATTGGCAACCCCAGCGCTTCGCGCAACGCTAGGGACTCCCTTGAGGATGGGATTTCTTGGGGTGGGCTGCGGTGGGGCAATAGGTTTGGGCGCGGGGGCGGGGTTCTTTGGCGTGGCCTTGGGTGCATCCCTTGGTTCTAAGGGACGAGGGCGGAACTCGACGACATTATCTGGGAGGGGGGCGGGGAACTTAACGACATTATCTGGGAGCGGAGACGGCGCGGCCTTTTCCTGGGAGGGGAGGGGTAAGGGGACGACGTTGTTTGGCCTTCTGGGAAAGGCAACAACTTTGTCGTTTGGCAAAGGGAGAGGGGCCGCGCTCATATTTAGCTCTTGTATCCTGCGGGGATTGCCAATGTTCCGATTTCGCTGATGGTTGCCCACGGCTTGACCACGCCTTGCCTCCAAGTGCTTGCCATCGGCAAAACTACCCGCCCGATCATTGCCCAGGTTGGAGTTTGGGCAGTGTCAATATAAAAGGGCGCACATTCAGCCATCCGAGAACTTCGCCCCGCGGCCTCAACGATCGTGGTACTTGGGTAAAGTTCGTTGAGAATGGACAGATTCCAAATCACCAATTCTTCGAGCGTGTTGACGGCGGGGGGAATGTCGCCTGTTACAAATGCTGTCATTGATTGTTTGTCCTAAAACATTCCCTCCATGATCCGCCCATTTGAAGGGGTGGGCAACGGGAATCAAACAGGGAATCTAGGCTCAAATCTAGGCCAGTTTGTGAAGGTGAGCCACCTAAACCGCTCTAGACGTTGATTGTGCAGTGGTTAACAGGGGTCTGCAAAACCCTCACCCCCAGTTCGAATCTGGGTGCCGCCTTAGTGTAGAGCGAAGGAATAAGTGTCCGTAGCGAAGGATTGAATGTCACAGCGAAGGATTCTATGTCCAAACCGAAGGATTTCATGTCACGATAGCGAAGAATTGCGTGTCAATTCGTAGGGTATGCGAAGAAATACATGTCAATTCGTGAAAGGTGGCGAAGAATTGTATGTCAATTCGTGAGATACAGCGAAGGAATACGTGTCAATTTGTAGGTGATACCGAAGGAATACATGTCAATTCTGAAGACCTATTATTCCTACTTTTCCAAAATTTTAGCTTACTCCTGATATAAGCCTTGCCTTATGGCAAGCAAAAAGGTTTGTCCATCTTTCACAATAATTGTAGGGGAAGGGAAAGAGGCAGGGGTCTGCAAATACTTGAGCGATGTGAAGCGATCGCTTCAAGAAGTAGAGTCTTACTACTACAGAAAAGTTGGAATGACTAAGAAGCGCTGAACGGTCGCAACTAGGTCTCAAGAGACAGGTGCGATCGGGTGTCGTACTGAAAACTAAAGTAGTGGTCTGTCAAGGACTAATTGATGGGTACAGATGCTTGAGTTTGATGCGC
>ERZ1066134.604-NODE-604-length-15433-cov-6.820198_pt1 | contig 15433 bp, 17 predicted proteins | sample MGYA00382781_ERZ1066134 | MGnify/ENA primary metagenome ERZ1066134 (study PRJEB33369, sample SAMEA5778364) | biofilm metagenome | biome: Industrial cooling water; feature: Water cooling tower basin; material: Biofilm | place: United Arab Emirates | collected... | reverse complement strand
TCATTATACCGAACGCCTCTCCTGTCCAGTAATTTTCTTCCAAGGATTAGAAGATAAGGTAGTGCCGCCCAATCAGGCAGAAATGATGGTAGAAGTACTGAAGAAGAAAGGTTTGCCAGTTGCGTATGTTCCCTTTGAAGGCGAACAACACGGTTTCCGTCGCGCCGAGAATATCAAGCGCTGTCTCGATGGCGAGTTTTACTTCTACTCCCGTACCTTCGGGTTTGAACCAGCAGAAGCGATCGCAAAAGTAGCAATTGCCAATCTTACCTGATAGGGAGCTGGGGAAGCTGAGGGAGCTGAGGGAGCTGAGGGAGCTGAGGGAGCGGGGGGAAAAATTAGTTTTACTTCAAGATTCTTCCTTGTCTTCCTTGTCTTCCTTGTCTTCCTTGTCTTCCTTGTCTTCCTTGTCTCCCTTGTCTCCCTTGTCTTCCTTGTCTTCCTTGTCTTCCTTGTCTCCCTTGTCTCCCTTGTCTCCCTTGTCTCCCTTGTCTTCCTTGTCTTCCTTGTCTCCCTTGTCTCCCTTGTCTCCCCATTTCCTCAGCCCCTTATCTGCCATCGAGAAGCAGGCGCAACCGGGAGAGTAAACGTTTACTTATATAACGATTGAGCAGAGATTAGTAATTTCTTTCGAGTTTTTTAAAATTTTGGTAAATTTTTTGTGAATTGGTTGCGTATTTTCACTGAACCTACGGTAAATGCGCGACAATAATTTGCATTAAATTGCATCTACCGCTCAGGAGCAACTCAATGGCTAGCATACGAAGGCGAGTACTCGCCACAGGATTTTTTGTCTTATCAGTTCTGTTTCCGGTTAAAACTTTCGCAGCCACCTTCAGCGGCATCTACACCTTTGGAGACAGTCTCTCCGATCCGGGCAACGTTTACAATGTCACCAAACAACTTAATAGTCAAAATCCGTCTATTCCCCTCATTCCCCCAAGTCCACCTTACTTTGAGGGACGTTTTTCCAATGGCCCAAACTGGGTGGACAATCTCTCGCAACGTCTGGGATTAAACCCTACTGCATTCACCAGCTTAGCCAGCGGCGGCAATCCCGCCCAAGGTATAAATTTTGCCTTTGGGGGTGCCACAACGGGAACCGCTTTGACGGGTATCGCTAACACGATCGATCCTAGCTTACCGGGATTGCTCGACCAAGTAGGGGCATTTACATCGCTTCTTCCGCCTAATACTAAGGCTGACCAGAACGCGCTTTATATTGTATGGGCTGGCGGCAACGATTACTTACCTACTATCAGTGCTTTTAAGCCTTTTGACAAACCAGATACATCGCTGGCTAATATATCGGCAGCCGTGACAGTTCTTGCCGGAGTCGGGGCTAAAAATATCATGGTGGTGAATTTACCAGATTTGGGTCAAACTCCCTTAACCCTGGGGACGCCGCTTTCCCAACCTCTCGACGCTTTGACAGAAGCGCATAATGCAGGTTTGTCTCAAACTCTCAATCTTTTAAGCCAAAATTTGGGTTCTGGTGTTAACCTAATTCCCCTTGATGTCAATACTCTAGCGGATCGAGTCAGGGCTAATCCCGCCCAATTCGGTTTGACAAACGTTACTGACGCTTGTCTGCCAGATATTTTTGCCCAGACTCCTTGTTCTAACCCGGATGAGTATTTATTCTGGGATAACAACCATTTGACTAAAGCTGGTAATAGGTTAGTGGGAAATTTAGCATATTCCGTACTAACGTCCAAACCATCTGAAAGAGTTCCCGAACCAAGCTCAGCCGTGGCGATATTCGCTGTCGGGGTTTTGGGGACGGTTTCAGTGTTAAAGCGCAAACGCCACAAAGCTAAGCTGCTGACTCGCTCGGCATAACCGAGTTTGAGCGATCGCATTTAATACCAAATCCGGGTTGTAGACCCCCTTTATTTTATTTTATAGCCCGCCTTCGCGGGCTTTGTTTGTGTAGCCGCGACTTTAGTCGTTCGGCATCAAAGCGGATTTGGTATAACCCAGTAAAACGCGGCGACGTAGGGAATCTGTGCCGAAAAAGCTCCCCGTCGCCGCGTCTGTCATTCTCCCCGTATTCTTCAAATACTTGCTGAGTTTACTTGCTAAGTTGGAAGCAGATCGAAATCACTCACCCAGAGGCACCAACATGAGCAGCGAGGATGGATCTGCGATCGCCCGCGAATTGAAAAGCCACGTCATTATCTTAGGTGGCATTATCTCCCTGATGTGGTTAGTAGAAATTGTCGATACTTCCCTTGGCGGAGCGCTCGATATTTATGGCATTATCCCCCACAACGAGATCGGACTGCGCGGCATTTTGTTTGCACCTTTTCTCCACGGCAACTTTGTTCACCTCGCCGCGAATACTATCCCTTTCCTCACCCTTGGCTGGTTAATTATGCTGCGTGAAACCAGCGATTTTTTCATCGTCAGCGCGATAACAATGCTCATCAGCGGTGCAGGCGTCTGGCTGACTGGCGCACCCGGTTCGATCCATATCGGTGCCAGTGGTGTTATTTTTGGCTATCTGGGTTTTCTACTGTTTCGCGGCTATTTTGAACGCAGTACAGCTTCCCTATTTGTATCCTTATTTGTCGGCTTTTTTTACGGCAGCATGATTTGGGGCATCTTGCCCACCTTGCCAGGAGTATCTTGGCAGGGACACTTGTTTGGTTTTATTGGGGGTGCGATCGCTGCACGCTTTTTAGCACAACCAAAACATCGGGGTTAGCAACTGTAAATAAATCTTTGGACATTGTTTGACATTGTTTCCACAGTTGTCGGCATGTCTGTGGTATTATTTAATCAGTGGTTAAACACATCCGATAGATACGCCTAGTTAATCGTGAAGATTAAAAAGCTTGTGCTGGGGCTTGTGAACCACTACGCAACAATTGAATACTATATCAGTCTCGTACTGGGATTCGTTTCAGTATCTCTAACTGAGGATTAGTGGTCAAAGAACCTGAGCTACCCTTGCAAGGGAACTAAGCAGAAATGCGCTTCTAATCGAGCGAACTTATACCGTGGAGTTGGGTTTTGTACAGATTTGCCCCTTTGTGGATAACTTTGTCCAAGCTTTTAGAAGCGGCTAGGCAGTAGGAGCGTTTTAGCGCTGTTTTTGGCGCTAAAGCGCTGACTACAAACCCAATTTTAGTTACGTTCCTTTATGGTTGATTTTGTAGGTAAGAGGCTAATATAATACATTTATACTAAAATAGTATTTAGCTCTTTTTCTCCTGCTTTAGCAAATCATGAATATCAATGAATATATTGATTCAAAGCGAAAAGCTGCTTTGCGGATTCCTTCAGAAATTCGTGAAAGATGGAATAACCGCATTGTGAAAAACTCTTGGCATTTGATGGGGGTTGCAGGAGCAGTTGAGTATCTAGAAAACTACGGTCGTGGGATTGGCGTCAGCAAAGCTGTCAGCTTAGCGATATGTGCTGAATCTGAAGGATACCCTGAAATAGCACTAGGGTTTTGGCAAAAAGCATTTGAATTAGAAACAGGCGAAAAAACGCCCACAAAACCAGTCAAACAATCGTCAGCAAAAAGCGTTACTCCAAAACCTGCAATAGCTGCTTTGACAGCATCTGCAACCAACCTAAAAGCCCCCACACTTGTTGCCGATTTACCACCCCATTTGCAGCCAGGACGCATTGTTACAATGCAGCCAGTCGATGCATCAATGGATCGTTCTTACTATATTAAATCACCTGACTATTGGGGACAGCCAAAACGCGATGGTAGTAGAAGAGTTATCGTTGCCACGAATGAGAAAATTTACTATCAATCGCGTTCCACAAAACCGAAGGGACAACCGACGACAGAAATTAACCAGGCGTTACTCGAAGCAGCAAATCAACTAGGAACGTTTGTTTTAGATGGCGAAGTTTATTACCGTTCCGTCACGGGTAGCGAACATCGTACAGCACCCCAAGCAGCAACTACGAATGCGATCGCAGGAGCAGAAAATGCTCCGGTTGTGACAGTTTACGCCATTTTCAAAGCTTTATATTATTCAGGGCGCGATTTGACAACTACAACAGAAGCAGAAAGGATAGAAGCTGGGGAACAGATTGGTCAATATTTACCCCACGATTTGTTTGAGGTTTTGCCGACTGCAAGGACTATAGAGGAAAAACTAGCATTAGCAACAAAACAGCAATCTGAAGGCAGAGAAGGGGAAGTTTGGCTGTTACACAATTGTACTTATATCGGCGGTAAGGATATCCGCAAGCAGACCATTGTTAGAACAAAATATGCCTTGGAATTAGAATTGTTCATTGTCGGTTTATCTTACACCAAAGCCGAAGGCAGACCCTTTGGTGCGATCGCAGTAGCGCAAGAAATTAAAGGTCAATTAGTTACAATTGGAGCTGTGGGAACGGGATTTTCGCAAGCAGATATGGCAGAAATTACCCGTCGCCATCAAATGAATCCGGGCGGGGTGAAAATTACAGTCCGCTGCCAAGGATTAACAGAAACTGGTAAGTTGTGGCATGGTCGATTTGTTGGTTTGTGCGATGAAAGTTAACAGTTATATCGAGTTTGGTAGTATAAGAATTGTAAGGTTATTGGTGTTGTAGGGGCGGGTTAAACCCGCCCATAAACCGGGTTTCTTTGTAGATCTCTTTGCTCGCTCAATAATTTTTCAGATCGACCCGGTTTCTTTCCAATTAAGTTGATAAACCCGCCATGAGCGCGATGCCGATACTATGATTAAAAGCCCTAAAGCAAATTACCAATTACCTATTACCAATTACCTATTACCTCAAGGAATATTTCTTTCTAAATTAACTGTTGGAGGTGTTTTTATAGAAGGGTTAATAACACCTTGTGGTCTGAATAGCCAAAATATTAGAGTAATTACTGGAAGCGCTATCAATAAAGCCCATGATAGAGCTTTAATATGGTAAAACTTCGGTGAATGTTTTTTTTGCTCTTTAGGCGTAGCAACAATTTCCACAACGATATTAGTAGGTATGGTTACCTCATCGGTAGTTGGATTTATAGTTTGATTTACCGATGGAAAACGATCGTACTCATCCTCGCACCAGTAGCACTTGCCATAGGTATTACTGTAAAAATGATTTGGTTCCTTGTCGCAAGTTTTTAAATCTGCGATCGCACTCTCCAAAGCTGCAAACCAATCGCTGGCTGTGGGACGTAAATTAGGTTCTTTATATCCATCATCAAAACATTTATAAAAACAATTCTGAACTTCTGGGTGGATAACTTCTATCGGAATTATATCTTTTGGATGTCTTAGTTTATTATTATTTCTTCCATGTAACCAATACCCTTTACTAATATATTCTTCCACAGAACTGACTTCATCATCATCGAAAGGCCAGCCACCATGAAATGGATTATAACCAAACAACAATCTATGAATTATTACTGCCAGGGCAAAGCGATCGTGGATTTCAGTTCTATTGATTGACGCGGTATCTTCAATATTTTGTAATTCAGGAGGTATGTATTCTAGCGTACCTAAAACTAAGCTTTTATAAATTTTTTTGTATCGCCATCAGCAATCTGAAACGAATCTGTATCTATGATAGAAATATAAGCATTTGTAGGATTTACCAGCAAATTCTTATCGCTAATATCGCACAAAACGTGACCTTTATTATGAATAGCCCAAACAATCGATGCTAAATTTTGGGCTGTCCCGTGCAAGCAGCGCCAGTTAAATCCAGGATAATTGTTTTGTCTGTATCTAAAATTGTAAATTTTTGGAATAGTAATATTTGGCTTGATATATGGCATCAAAAAGCCTACAGTATTGCCTTCCTCATCTTCAAGTAGTCGATTAGGCCAAGCAATTGAAACGTGATTCTCTTCATATGTTGGGTCATCGGGCGGATTTTTTACCATCGCTTTTAGCTTTTCACATTGATAGCTAGAAGGTAATTGATGGTAAAGTTTTGCCACATAATCTCTATTGGGGTTTATTTCCCAAATCGCTCCTTCAAAACCCCGCTCAATCTGTTTGGTTAAGCGAACAGTACCACCTGTTTCGCTACAAGTTAATACTTGATTTTCATTAAACCTTTGATTAGCCATCATAAAAGCATAAAAGTAACGTTTTATCGTCATTTGTCCGACGGTTTACTTGCTCTGAATTAAGGAAATCTTCAATGTCAGTTTCTTGTTCGGGGTCGTCAATAGTTTCCATATATTCTTCAAAAGGTTGAAAGAATGGTTGGTAGGGTTGAAAATCGCGAAAGCGGATTGAAACTAGCTCTAGTCCATCTGTGGAGACGCAAATAAACTTGTGCTTTCCAGGAAAAGTCTGCACTTTCATCTCATTTTTAACATGATCTGACGTGACGAAAACTGCTACTTCATTAATAAATTCTCCTTTTTGGGGTTGAAAAAGCAGTTGATAATTATTATTTGGTTGTCGCACCACAATAAATCCATCTCCTATCTGCATGGCAGCGATCCAAGAAGGGGTAGCAATGAAAGCTAACAAAGTACAAGCAAATTCATCAATCGAACACTGTCGCTTAAGTGCTTGCTGTTGTAATGATAACCGCACTTGTTCTAAAGCTAAGTTAAAAATTTCTCTAGTTTGAGAGTCGCTAATTTCTCCCAGAAAGCTAACTTGATTGGTTTGTTTGTATCCAAATAGGGAAAAAAACCAACGACAGAGCTTACTGACAAAAAGCAAAGGTTGATTACAATACGGAACTAAAGTATTGGTATCAACTAAAACGGGATTTAGTTGCTCGAACGATCGCTTGATACTAGAAATTGCGGTTTTAACTGCTATTTCTGCACCTTGTGCCGCATATTTTGCACAGCCAGCACCGTCAGAAACTACACCAGCGATCGCACGATCTTTCAAAAGTTCCCAAGCCGCATAATCTTGACACCCAATATTGCGCTTTTTGTGCTTAGTCCCCGCACAAAAGCGTGCTATTGCTTTCCATGTCATATAATACAAATTCAATCTAGTTATTTGAACTTAAAGCAGACGTGGGAGTAAATCTTGCCTGCGTCCCCAGACGAGCTGCTTGTCCAACCGACTGAGCAATCCATTGAAACAGTTCGGTAAAATTTAAACCGTTTAACTTTTGTACCCTATCCATTGTTTCACCCGGACGTTTAGCAGGGGTAATCTGTCTTAAAATTGACATATTTGCCCCCTGAACACCTATGGAAAAAAAGGTAAGTTTAGGTTTACTGCCTTTCCCACTATCCAAGCTCTTCAATCGTTGCGAAACTAAAAGTGCTTTCTCCAAAGCGGCTTCTTGACCGCCTTCTTTATATCCATAACCAGGTTGACCATCTGTAATCATGAATATCAAAGGCTGATAGTAGGGTATTACTTGTTCCCGATAGAATGCTTTTTGCTTTTCTGCCAAGTCTATAGCGAACTCAATCGCTTCTCCCATCGGAGTTACATCACTTGCCTGAAGCTGTGGCGGCGTGAAGCGATCGATTGTGACAAAGTTTTGGCATAATTCCACTGGGCCAAATGTAACAATTGCAACGTCAACCCGCATTGCCAGAATCTCATCTTCTTGTACTGCCTTTTTAAAGACAGCCAGCCCTTTATTTAACTCTTCTATGGGTATTTTACCCGTGCGAGTTGCCCATGCCATAGAGGCGGATCTGTCTAGCACCAATATGACTGGGCAACGTTGCTCTTGATCGAGCAACCCAACCTGTTTTAACCCCATTCGACGCCCCCGATCTCAACAAACATCCTAGTTATATAGTTTACAAAAAATAACCGGGTACAGAAAGCCCCCTTTTCTTACTCCCTACTAGGGCTAAAATCGGGAAGCTGCTTAATAAGTCTCTATACCTAAAAAAAGCAGGCCGATCGTTTCTTCAAGGCTTGTTTTAACTGCTATATTTTTTATAAATGTAGAAAAATAAGGTGCTAATTTATACAATTTACATTTGCTGAGCTAGGTTTGAAGGTTGAAAACCTGGCGATTCTCAATCACAATCAAAATGAAGCTCTTTTTAGAAAAATATCATGCTTCAGCAAGCTAAATACGTTCGCAGAGACTCAGTTTATGCTCTCTTCCTGGGTAATTCTTAATCCACGGACAATATTTATACCAAGACATCTTGAAAATAAGTATCATTTAATACATTCAGTTTTCCAGGAACTCGCTCTTCCGTACTTAAGTTAATAATTTTTGTGATTAAATTCTTCATTAAAGCGGGTGGCAATTGGATGAGGCACAGGAGGGAGGTGATGAAGTAATTTCTTTCTTATCTTTCTTATCTTTCTTTAGCTGTACCTTACTTGAGTGGGGAGTTGCATACGAACCGAACCGTTGAGCGCAAAAAAACCAGAGTCAAATCAACTGGCTCAGGTTTTTGGCAATATAGTGCTTGCAAGATTGAGGCGAAAATCGCTCAAATTTCGGTTCTCATCTTTCTGGGCATGTGGGGACGGCAGGGGGTTCCCCAACAAACTTGACCAGGGGGTAAACTGCGGAAAACGCTGCTACGCGCGCCTACAACCGTATTAGCGCCAACTTGCACGCCGGGGCCAATAAAACAATCTGTCGCCACCCAAGCGCCATTACCAATGGCGATGGAAGCGACTTTCAAGGCAAAATTCGGGTCGGATGTGTCGTGACTGCCGGTACAGAGGTAGGATTTTTGGGAAATCACGCAATGTTTCCCAATCTGAATTCGATCGAGGCTATAAAAAACCACGTCATCGCCTATCCAACTGTAATCGCCGATTTCGACTTTCCAGGGATAGGTAAAACGGGCAGTGGGACGAATGATGACGCCCTTACCAATTTTGGCTCCAAATAGGCGCAGCAAAGCGCAGCGAGGGGCGTGTAATTGATGGGGAGTGAGGGGGAAAGCGATCGCTTGCACGAACCACCAGAGCAAAACATACCATCCTTTGCGCCCGCGATCGAAGTTTGATTGGTCGTATTTTCGCAGATCGATCCAAGGTTCGGCATCCAAAACGGGTGCTTGCTCTGGCGGATGAATTATCGGTTTAGTGACATCAGCTGGTTCTGGAGCTGACGGAGTCATAGGCAGTAGAATCCTTTGCAGAGGAGGAATCGGAAGATGGCGATGCCTTAGCGGGGGTAACCGATGGGGCGGAAACGTTTAAATGACCGCCAAAACGCTGTAACTCGTAGAGTTTAACGCCAATCTGATATTCATATTGACTCAGCAGTCGGGCGTAGATATACCCTGCTTTTCCATCCAAAAATCCGAGTTGAAAAATATAACTGATAATAAACCGCAGCGTGGGTTTAAAAGGCATCCGCACCCACATTTTTTTCAAAAAGCGCTTGCGCTGGACTGCATCTCCCAAGAGGTTGGCACCAATTGTGCCAGAGTCGCCCTTGCCGGTGAGGATATTCTGGTAAACGCGAGCTTCCCAGTTAGAGTAGCGATTGTGCCGCGCCAGCCATTCAAAGATATCGCGAAAGTCGATATGCAGCATATCTTCTTTGAGATAGCCTACCTTGCCGTTTAAAACTACGTGTTCGTGGACTTCATTGTCGCCGGTATTGCGGATTTCTTCTGTCCCCAAGTTTTCGTAGCGACCTTTTTGATGTTTTAATAGGCGGAGGTTCCAATCGGGATATCTACCTCCGTGACGAATCCACTGACCGAGGAAGAAGACGCGACGGTTGAGGTAGTAGCCATCGTACTCTGGATTTTGAATCGCCGCGGCGATTTCGTCCCAAAGTTCGGGGGTAATGCGTTCGTCGCAATCGACGATCAAAACCCATTCGTTGCGGAAAGGCAGGTTTTCCAAAGACCAGTTTTTCTTTTTAGGCCAACGACCGTTAAAGTAAAACTGGACAACGTTAGCGCCATACTTTTCGCATATTTCCGCCGAGCGATCGCTGCTTTGGGAATCTACCACAAAAACTTCATCTGCTCTTGCCACGCTTTCTAAACACGCAGGCAAATTTGCTTCTTCGTTTTTAGCGGGGATGAGGACGGAAACTGGAATTTTAGCGGGTGTGGAAGTCATTTTGGCGGTGAAAAGAAGGGTTTAGATCGAGATTAGCAAGGGTTAAAGACACCTTGTAGAGGTACGCGCACCCATTTAGGCTTAAGATAGCATTACTATTATCGCTGCACTTCGATATAGAATGTCAGCACCCGCACTGAAGTAAGGGGCATCATGCCTCACCTTCAGTGATTGTAAGCTTCTCAGAGACTCCTGGTACGCGCTCGAACATTAACTGAGCTTTAAAAGCCAAAACAACCAAATCCATTAATCGTCTAAGCATTTGTACGTGCTGCCAACCCAGGATTGGTTGCTCATAGCTATCCGCAGATATTTACAGAAGATGCACCCTCAACTCCGGAAGCAATCGCCAACCCGTTCACAGCTTTTGTAAATGCCCCTGTACCAAGATCAGCATTTCAGCTAGTTCGCTCAAGCGGTGTTCTAACTCCTGCTTGCGAGTCAAAAATTGTCTGAGTTTTTGATATCTTGCGATCGCTAAACTTACTTCTGGCAGCTGCTGGGGTGTTATCGAACGCGACCACAGCTTACCATCTGCATCCAATCCGCAGAGGCGATATCCCCGAAAGAATGGGCTGGGAGAAGCATTTGCCGCCATTTCCCCTTGGGGTTTTCCTTCGTCTGCGGATTCTAACCAACCTTCACTCACCGGACCTTCCAGGTAAACCTCTTGAATTTGTTGCAAAATTTGCTTCAGTTCTGCCTGCCAACCTGCTACCGTTGCTTCAATTTCTTTGAGCAAAGTCATCGGCAGGTTTGGGTTAATCCCGTGGCGGTGACTGCTAAAAGCAGGCTGTTTGAGCTTGGGTAGCGCTGGTAACTTGGTTTCAGGTGCGGCAACTGCTGATTGCGATCGCAGCTTTAACTCAGATAGGGGATCGCGCAGCACTTTTTTTGCCGCTTCGCCATCGCTTTTATCTACCGCTTCGCTTGACAACTCATCTTTTTTTTGATACCGCTGCAACGAAGATGGCAAATCGCCGCTGTTAGCATTTTGCGCGGCGATTTGTTGTAGCGTTGCTTCAATTCGTTTTAATTCCAGTTTCATAAATATACCCTCTTGCGCCTGGAATCATAACCTGTTCCAGTTATTATTTCTATGCGTCAACTTCTGTCGTGGGACAATGAACCCAATAGCTGCACCCAAGAATCGATCGATTTTAGTTACTGGCCCTGCCAGATCCGGTAAAAGCGAATGGGCAGAAACCCTAGCTAAGCAAACCGGCAAGTCGGTCATATACGTAGCAACTGCTACCATTGACCCGACGGATCGAGAGTGGGTTGAACGCATCGAACAACACCGACGCAGGCGACCAGCTGATTGGACGACGGTGCAACAGCCGATCGATCTTGCTGCTACTATTTTGGCCTCTCCGGCATCATCTTGCCTGTTGGTGGATTCTTTGGGAACTTGGGTAGCCAATTTGTTGGAGCAAGACGAGGACACTTGGGAGAAAACCCTGCAACAGTTAGTTGACAGTTTAACCGTTGCGATCGCCGATACAATTTTAGTGGCGGAGGAGACGGGTTGGGGAGTGGTTCCGGCTTATCCTGCCGGTCGGAGATTCCGCGATCGCTTGGGTACTCTTGTCCGCCGCATTGGTGCGAAGTCCGATGCGGTCTATTTAGCTACCGGCGGCTACGTAATTAACCTCACCGAGATCGGTTTTCCCCTACCGCCGAATCCGTAATTCTGGGTGCAAAATACCAGCTAAGGGCTAGCATGGAAGCTCAGCCGCGAAAACTTGAGGAATTAGCAGGATTTTAGCTAATTCTTAATTTTTAACTACTTTGTGCGCGCAGATTAACTTTGATGAATAATCCTATCTGATTGCCCAAAAGTGCATTTTTCGGATAAATTCTAAACTAGAACCATAAAGAGCGGTTCTAACCGAGGTCTTCTGTTCCAGGGATTATAGTCCGAAAGAAATATACCAAATTTTATTGCCAAAATGCGACGCATTTCCCCAATAGAACCAGCTAAAATTTCTGGCAAATTATCCCTTGAGTTTCCCTCCAGCTACCAGTTTAAAATGGGACAGCCATTAAGCTGGGACTCGCTCGCCTTTGTTCCCATTATTTTCCGGCTCAAAGTGTCCAATTATCAGTTAGTAGCTTTCCGTTGCTGTTTTCTGTTTCTGTCTGTCCCATGACCGATGATTTATCTTTAATCAATTTCCAGAATTGAAGCCAGAAATTGACTCACTCCAACTCAAACCTAAAAATTCTTAAAAAAGATGGCATCTCAACAGCAGGTTAGACAATATCTTGCCTATTGGTTTCAGTTGGGCAAGAAAGTTTTGATTAAAAGCGGTCAAGTGGCGTTACTACCACAACCAGTTATTTCTGGCGATCGCTATAGCGAGGAATTTGAAGCGGTATGGCAACAAATTCTCTCCCCCGACTCTGGGGAATGTTACTTAGAAGGAACTAACGAAACAATTGCCCAATTGTTGACGCCTGCATGGGAACTAAATCCTTGCGCCCGTTGTTCTATGCCCGTACCGATGCGGAGTGCCGGGATGCCGCCAGATGCTTGTCCCTGCAATGACTTATCGGATTGGCCCAACACCAGCGTACCGTTACCGCGATCGCCCGTTGACTCCCAAACCCACCTCAGAGATATCCGCGATCGACTCAGCAAATTAAGGATGAGTTAGCCGAAACTATGCAAAGAAACCGGGTTTCTTCCGAGAAACCCGGTTTCTGACCTCCTCGTGCGTAAGTCGTGTAAAACTATTTTTCTTCATTAATCCTGCGACGCGGCACTTCATGGGAGAAAAAGTCATAAGCCATCTGAGTCTGGGGAAAAATAGCGCGGGCTTCTTGGAGTAAATCGTCAAGCTGGAGGTCGTTTCCAGGGGCGTAGCGCGGGCTAAAGTGGGTCATGATTAACTGCTTGGCACCCGCAGCCAAAGCCGTTTGTGCCGCCATCGTCGAAGTCGAGTGCAACCTCTCAAAGGCCAGTTCCGCATCTTGGTGGGCAAAAGTGGCTTCGTGAATCAATACATCGGCATCTTGCGCCAGATCTACAGCGCCATCACAAAAAATTGTGTCGGTACAATAGGCAATCTTGCGACCGATTTCCGTTGGCCCGCATAAGTCAGCGCCATTAATTGTACGACCATCGGGTAAAGTTACTGTTTCCCCACGCTTGAGTTGACCGTAGATTGGGCCAGAAGGAATTCCCATTTGCGTAGCTTTTTCCACATTAAACCGTCCGGGTCGGTCTTTTTCCACGATGCGATACCCGAACGCGGTAACGCGGTGCTTTAAGTTACCGCAGATAACCGTATATTCCTCATCTTCGTAAACTACCCCAGGTTTAACCGTGTACACCTTAAGCGGGTAGGAAAGATGGGTCTGGGAATAGCGCTGACAAGCTTGCAGGTATTCGTTTAGACCGGGTGGGCCATAAATATCAATCCGGTTGGGATTGCCAGCCAAACCGTAACTTGCCAACAGTCCCATCAAACCAAAGATGTGGTCGCCATGCAGGTGAGTGATAAAAATGCGACGTAGCTGACTAATTTTAAGGTCGCTACGGAGGATTTGATGCTGAGTGCCTTCGCCGCAATCAAACAGCCAAAATTCTGCGCGCTGGGGTAGGCGCAAACCGACAGCGGAAACATTGCGCGATCGCGTCGGTACACCGGAGCTTGTGCCTAAAAACGTTATCTGCACTGCGCTAGCTCAACCTCAATCTCTCTATTGACATCTTGACATACTGGTGTTGCAAGCGATCGCCAATCTGCTTATCAGATCCACTCGCACCCTGTGAAGCTGCGAATGGCATTACCACACAACTGAGATTACACCTGAAGCAGTAATATTTTGATCGCAGGTCAACAATGCAACCGTTTCGCCTTAATTTCGTAAAATAATCGCGGTTGCGACAATTTGACGGTCGTGCATTTCATGAATGGTCAATAAGCCGATCGTCTGATTGATGATGGTTCGATCGAGTGGATAAATAGCGATTCTGGGATCGTTGTTAATTGCATTTAGCAAAGCATTTACAGATGGAATTGATGTTTTTCCGCGCTCTACAATCCAAGCAGATTCACCGAGAGCGATCGCAGGTAAAACAAGTTGACTGAAAACATTAGAGAGAATTGCCTTGGCTTGATGGCCCAATTTTTCATTCCCTTCTAGAAACCAGATGAGCGCGTGGGTATCGATGACATATTTCATCGGTAGTTATGACCAATCTAAGCCATCTTCAGTATCGCCTTGAAACTGAGCCATCTCAAAATCGGCTTCGGTGGATTTCTGGGCGCCTGAAAACATGCCAAACTGAATAATCAAAGGTTTTTTAGGGATGGATGGTTCAGTTAGGAAAGTAATCACAACCCGACTTTCGTAAATGTTTTCAGGAAATTCTAGAAGTTCTATGACTCCATTGCGATAAATACCTTCAAATGCTTGGAGCATAAAGATTTACCTCGCAGGCAAAGTATCGTCCGATTTTAGTGTAACAAAAATTATCAAGCGATCGCTAGTTCTGTGAAAGGATTAGTTAACTTTACAGTTTATAGATTCTTTGTTCAATCGGTTACCTGCTGTGAAAGGTATTCCAGGAAAATTATTACTAGATCTCGCAGGAAGCCTACCATCAGAACACGCAAGCGAGATGCGACAAGCGATTGAAAACGATTGCAGTCAGGTAGATTTTGATGAGTGGTAGCTTTTTGTTAGATACAAATATTGCGATCGCTTTTCTAGAAGGAGAATTGGCGATTGTCGATCGCGTAACACAAACGGATAGTGTATTGTTGTCCAGCACGATTGTTGGTGAACTTTACTATGGGGCTTTCAAGTCAGGGCGCGTCACTTCTAACATAGAACGAGTAGAAGTTCTCGTACAGCGCATTCCGGTTTTAGACTGCGATCGCAATACTGCAAAAGTTTACGGTCAAATTAAAAATCAGCTTCGCCAAAAGGGAAGACCACCCAAGGGGGGCTTTTACAGTTTCTACCCCCAGCGATCCCCCCAAACCCCCCTTCCCAAGGGGGGCTTTCTCTTTTGGGTTGCGATCGCACCATCAGCAAAAATTATCGCCATTTCTATCTTGTGATGGCGCATATTGCCAATCTGTCTAGTAAAATTACCTTTGGAGTTGTAGCGATCGCTTGCTCCATAGCACACCATAACCTGTTTGTCAACCGTTTAAACTAGCAAAAGTTAAGGTTGTACAACAACTTAGACGTGATTCCAGAGGTTTGGTAAAAAATGGTAGCCGCACGTTTGTTATTCTCGCTTTTATCCACCAGACGGCAGCAATCGATGCCGGGAATAGGAGGCAAGCTAGCGATCGCATTCCTATTCTGGATGGCAGCGATCGCCCCGGCAAAGGCAGCTTTAGAATTGCGCGTCGCGATTAAAGAAGGCGTCAATCAAGTCCAAGTGGGCAGTTCCACTAAAGCCATCATCCGCGATGGGGTGGGCAGAGCAT
>ERZ1066134.602-NODE-602-length-15443-cov-21.056408_pt1 | contig 15443 bp, 17 predicted proteins | sample MGYA00382781_ERZ1066134 | MGnify/ENA primary metagenome ERZ1066134 (study PRJEB33369, sample SAMEA5778364) | biofilm metagenome | biome: Industrial cooling water; feature: Water cooling tower basin; material: Biofilm | place: United Arab Emirates | collected... | reverse complement strand
CTGCTCCCAATTCATGGGATTACTTCGGTCGATCACATTTCGTGAAGTCCTTTGGACATGCTAGGTACGGACTCCCTCGTAATGACGGAAAAGGACGCTAGGACGGAAAGGTGCGGCCGGCTCCTTTAGGAGATATAAGGTTGCGGTAGGTTTCCTTTAAGCACGCTTTATTTAGTGACTGTTTCCACATAGTTCATCAAACACCCGCGCCAGTTTTTCAGTCGTTTGCTTCGTTTCAAACTTTTCAATAAATGATCGATCAGGTTGTGGGCGGTGCATTCCCTCTACATACTGATACAGTTTCTCCATTGCTGCTTGGGCATTGTCTGGGTCGCACAAAATAGCTTGCCCCGATGCGGCAAGTAGATCGCGCTGTGCTCCTTCACATATAAATCCGATGATTGGCTTGCCCAATTTGAAATACTCGAACGTCTTACCCGCTATGCTGTAATCACGACCGCCTTCCACTTTAGAAGATGTCAACAACAGCGCATCACAACCAGACTGAAAGGCCAATGAAGCTTCGTGGGTGAGCCACCCAATATGCCGCACCCGATCTTTCACGCCAAAATGCTGCACCATGTCATCAAACCAAGGCTCTTTCTTTCCCGCAAACACTACTTCGATTCTTTTTGCCTGCTCAAGATGCTGCTGTTGTAGCAGTGCCAATGCCTCAAATAGAAACCAAGGCGTACGGTAAAGCCAGTTTTCCTTTCGGGGGGTGTACTGCACATACTGATGAGGCCGTTTTTTCCACCAAGGCGCATCCATCAAAAACTGAGAATACGTATTGTAGTAGAAGCTACCCACATATCCGATCGTAATTTTTTCAGGATTCTTTCGCACCGTGTTATAAGGATGTGGCTCGCCTTCATAGCTATTGGTAATCACCGAAATGGCCTTTGACGAAAGCGCCGGATGCACGGCCAAAAAATCCAGACGTGTCTGCTCACTGGTGACGATGTTATGTGATGCGAAATCCAGCAAACGCCGTTCCTGACGGAGTGTGAGCGCATAGTGCAGGCGCGAGGCGTAGGGCGTCACGTTCCATTGTGACCAAGCATCCCGCCAATCTAGCACGAGTGGAAGGTGAAACTCCTTGGCCAATTTCATCGCTACCTCACCCATGCTGAACGGCGGAAGTGTGGCAAAGAGCAGCGCAGGTTGGTAGGTCTGAACGAGAAACACCATCGATTCCCGAAGGTGAGGATACCACCGGGTGCCCAAATCGTCCTGAATGTTGAAATAATAGCTTGTCGAAAGGGAAGTCCAACGATTGGGTGAATTGATGGGGGTAGTAATGACCGTCAATTCAGCGGCTTCCAATTCTGATTGTAATGAGGTGTCTATCCTTTGTTCACCGATTTCGGGTGTTAGGATAATGGGGTTGTAACCATATTGCCTCAACTGTTTGGCAAACTTAAACGGACGCTGAGAGCCGCCTGAATTAACAGGAGGGAATTCGAAACAGAGGAGGAAAATAGAATTGTTTGCGTCTTGCATAGTGAGCTATCAGGAAGCACTACTTCTGTCCCATTTCACGTTCGATTACGATGGAAAACACATCAGGGGTGGAAATACCTAACGGAAATCCCATAGACTGAAGACCATTTAAGAGTTTTTTGTCACCTGTCCAGAGGGGTGCCTCTAGCCAAAGTGCAAGTGCCACAAATAGGGTGTCATTTGGGTCAACTTCTCGTGTATAAGAATACCCACGCTGCACCATAGACGCAGGAATGAGCGCATCATCTATGAAGGTTATATGCTTGATGACATATTGCCGGATGCGCTGAATATCATCCGATGATTTTCCTGAAAGTATTCCTATCCTCTCGCTATAGCCGTCCAACTCCGTCTGTAAAAATCCACATGAATAGAAATCAAAATACTGATGGTGTTGCACTAGAACGCGCGCAATGCGACTGGCAGGATTCAGGATGCTGCTAAAGACGATATTGGTGTCTACCACCAGCGCTATTTTATCCATCGATGTTTATTGCGTTCCCACCATCCGGCATTTAGCTCATTCGCCAGTTTGTCAATGGTATCTTGATTCACACGGATACCGGAGGTCAGTTCTTTGTATCGTATATAATCCACCAAATCTTGCAGGTCTTCTGTGTCTACTGAAGCCGGGATTTTTATTAGGATTTCTTTTTCTGTCCGCTCGATAATCATGCTGCCAATGTTTGTAAGCTAAAGTTAGTCAAATTTTTCAGGTAGAGCGTCCACACCCACTGTCAGTGTTGTCATGAGTGCCAATTGAAGGGGAGGCATCCACTTTTTGCATACCGATTTATGGTGTGAGGACGATGGGATTATACCCAAACTGCCGCAACTGTTTGGCAAACTTAAACGGACGCTGAGAACCGCCTGAGTTAATAGGTGGGAATTCGAAACAGAGGGGGAATACATTAGTCGTTGACATGGCGTTTGTTTTCGATCAAATTCGAGTAGATGGAATAGACTTTGGCCATCTGACTTGAGGTGGTAAAATCAGATAGAATGTGGTTTTGCGCATCCTGCAACCACTTCTCTTTTTTGTCAGGTGACATATTCAAAATAGACACAATAAGATTCATCAGTTCGTCCGATTTCCATTCCTTTAACTGAAACACATAGCCTCCAAAGATGTCTTCATCATACGCCAATGGTGGCAGAATGACGGGAGACTTACTTGCCATAGCTTCCATGGCACTCACTGCACTTCCATCAGAAATAGGATTCATCACAACCAAGCTCGATTGCTTAAAGAGTGAATAAATCTCAACGGGTTTGAACGCCGAATAAAAGCGAATATCGGCTTCTATAGTTGCCGCTTTTGACTGAATTTTTTGAAAATACTGTTGATCTGACGTGTCTGAATTGACGAAGACAAAAGTGTATTTATTCAAATATTGTTCATTCAATAGTGCAATGGCTTCCAAAGTAAATTCATGGTTGTAAATGGGCAGCATCGAACGAGGCATCAGGATGATTTCTTTTGTGATATTTAATTGTTGCTTCATGTCCAATCGTGCCGTTGCAATGGACGTGTCATCAATGCCTGTGCGTACCAAATGAATAGCAGATGGAGTGGCAATATTCCTCACACTTTCGATCTGAGATTTGGAAGTGCTTGTAATGGCCGAAAAACTGCCAAGTGATTTTCTGTATTCCCATTGAATGATCCGACTGAGCAAATCCTTGCGCCCAAAGAATGCAGGGATGGTATAAAGAATGTCCGTGCCACGTGTAGTGAGTAGCATGGGCTTTTTGAAATAGCGTTTCCATAATCCCCAGAGGGCATTAGGCTCTGCATACATCACATGAATGATCTCAATATCATATTCCCTCAGGATGCGTTTAATCCTTGATCCATCACGAAGCGTCTGAAACAAAGCGACGGTGGAATAATCATGAACGGGGGGCAAAACAGATACATGGTGATTGCTGAGGAAATCCAAATGCGCTTGAGAAGCTTTTGTCATTTGATGCGTGGTACATACCACATAGCTCTTGAGGTGATACTTTTTGGTCAGATGTAGTATCCACTTCAGGTTGTGTGATTTTGGATGGATATCAGCAAGAAAGAGGACGGTCATGCTTTGATGCTTTTTATGGAATCCAGTGTAACGTCTGATTCAAAAAACGCCCTGTTTCTTTTGATTTTTTCAATATCCCAATCCCACCAGTTGAGGGATTCCAATTCGCTAATAATTTCCGGACTAAACCGATACTTTATCACCTTGGCCAGACTCCCTCCCACAATGGCATAAGGAGGTACATCCTTTGAAACCACCGACCCTGCGGCAATCACCGCTCCATCACCAATTTTCACTCCCGATAATATGACGACATGCGCGCCTATCCACACATCATTTCCAATTACAATTTTGCCCTTTGAAGTCATATCCGCCAATACGTCTGCTCCAAATACATTTCTCAAAATATTATAAGAAGTGGGCGTATTGATTTTGTGATTGGCTTCTTGGATTGAAACATTTCGGGCTATGGAAACAAACTGCTTAATCTCTACACCATGGATATGAGCAATAATATCGGTATTTGATCCCCAAATGCTCGTGTATCTTCCTAATTGAATGTTGCCTTTAAGAAAGCTGCGGTAAATTTTGCAATTCGTTCCAATTCGGACATTTCCTGCAATTGTGGAACCGGAAATGTATGACGATTGGTCAAAATTTACGTCAGGAGATATTTCGTTTCTGTTTGCGAGATGTTGCAGTAGTTTTTTGATCATGATTCAATTTCAATTGTCAAACTTTTTATATACAGCTAATACTACACTACCAATACGATCCCAACCCAAAATATCTAGTGCAAATTTGTAGGAGGCCTTTCCCATTTCAATTCTCATCTTTTTTTCTCGGAGAAGTAGCTCCATTCTCTCAGCTAGTGCCTTCACATCATTCGGTTCAACTAGGAAACCCGTCTTTCCTTCTAAGATAACCTCAGGAATAGCACCAACTCGTGTGGCTATCACAGGTTTGGAAAAAGCATAAGCGACTGGGATAATGCCGCTTTGTGTTGCATCAAGATAGGGCAATACAACAAATGCAGATTTTGCATAATAATAAGTTGCTTCTTCAAGTGAGACGCGCTCGTTCACAATAATGAAATGATCCTTTTTGTTCTCATCAAATTGGTAAGTACTTAAGTCATCACCTGTTCCCACAATGTAAAATCTAGCTTCAGGCAAATTATCAATGACCAAATTGGCTGCATCTATGTAATGTTGGAGACCCTTGTATCGCCATATCCTGCCAAAAAACAAAACGGACAGAGGTTCTTCTTTCGGAAGTGGCTTGGAGGTAAACTTCTTATAAATTTCGAAATGCCCATGAGGAATCACCGAGATACGATCTGTTGACACTTTGTAACTTTCAGCAAGTTGCTTTTTCAAAAATTCACCATGCACGATGTAGTGATCTGTGTACTGGATGGCCATATCCACCAAACGTTGGTTGTGCGCCTTGAGAGATGGTTTATCACCTATATGCAGCACCGGGTCATGGATAGTGTTGACAACTTTGGTTTTTCGAGGAAGAAATTTAAATACCCACAAAAAGGGATAACCACCATTTGATTGAATATGCAGAATATCGGGACGGATACGCCAAATATGAAAGAGGATAAGTATGGCAAGTGGTAGTCCCTGTCTTCGACTCTGATGTGATATTATTCGGTAGGGGATAAATCTAACTTTGCTAGAAATCAGCTCTCTGTGACGAGGGGTGAATCGGTGATTTGTAGGTAACATTAAATGTGTTTCTTCCAATTCCGCAAGAGCATTAGCCAGTTCAATCATGTACTCAGGCCATTGTGCAGAGAAGAGCAGCACTTTCATACAAGATGAAATTCTCCGAAACCGTGTGGATGTCCGGATGGTTTGCGAATAAAGTAGCGGGCGGGCTCGTAGTGATGTTCAGCAGTAAATGGGCTCTCAAAAAGAGTGAGGTTTTCTGATTCCTTCACAAAGAAGGCATTGCATCCTGCAAAATCACAGCCTTCCAACGCATACCCTTTAGATTTACTTAGTTTCTGTAAAGCCAAAAGTGAAGCACCGAAATAACTCGTGCCATTCCAGATATGATCTGCTTTATAGCTCATCACCCACGGATGATTAGGTGGATAAGTGGCATTGTATTCAATGCAAACAACACGGGGCTGAAAATCAACAATTTTGTCCCAGACCCAGTAATCATTGCCATCTATATCTATTGACAAGAAATCAAATTGGATAGGCACATTGGCTTGCTGAAGGAGCGTTTGAATATTGTCGCGAGTGATCCAAGCCTCTAGGGTTGAGAGATTTCCCTTGGCTAGTTGTGTTTTGAATATAGAAGCAATGGCTTTTCGGCCCATTTCAGATCCCACAATCCAGAGGCCTTTCCAATCCTTTTGTAATAAATAGGTTGTATTGTTTTTGATGCCATGCGCACCGAACTCTACGAAATAATTATTTGTGGTACCAATGCGCTTGAATATCTCTTCAATGATGCCATCCTCTCCATTTTGTGAGAAAACACTCTGATGGTAATGGGTAATACGCTTTGTCCCCACGTATTTGGGATTATTCAACAAGTTCTCGTTTAGAAAATTCTCAATTTGCCCAAAGAGTACAACCTCTTCAATGCGCTTCACACGTTGGTCAATGCTATTGATTTTGCTTGTTCCAAGCAGTGAAGCAATTTTTCGATTGATCAGATTGATTAATGCTCTCATTATCGAATGGCTGTTAGGATTCCAATTATACCAGTACCTCTAGATTGAATTTTAAATCCATTCTGAAGCAATATTTTTACAATGGGCTTAGGATTTTTTTCATGCCATTCTATGACGAATCCCACAATGTTTTTGGGTATTTGTTGAGATGCGAACGTTTCAAATATTTCAAATTCCGCTCCCTCACAATCCATTTTAATAAAAAAAGACTGATCGGGTATTCGATCCACGATAGAGGTGATCTCGGCGGATGCATCGCGTATCTCTATTTTCTCCGTTGGTAATTCAGCACCGTTCGAGAGAATGCTGTTTTTACCTTTGAGTGTTTCGTTGAATCCGACCTGAACAGACTTGTTTGCATTACCTAGACCAAAATTATTCCTTACGATTTTTTCGGAAATCATCTCATTAAGTTTGAAATTGAATTCAGCGTCCTGAAATGTTTTTTTGAATGGCTCGAACGACCATACCTTTTGAACATATGTATTTTGAGCAAAGTACAAACTGGCAAAACCAACGTTCATCCCTATGTCAATCACATTGTAGGATGTGCCTGAGTCAAATGCATAGCAGGTATCAAAATAAATTTCTTTGATGATGAATAATTCTTCGGCGGTCAATACGCGAAGTGAAAGGGAATTATGTGAAAAGATGAGAAAGGAGTCCTTAATTGAAAATGATCCCTTCTTTCTAATGAGAAAAAGAAAGTCATCTATTCGTTCAGTCAGGAAACCATGCTTCGTTACGTTAAAATTGAGATGACATCCTTTTACTTGAAAACTTTGTCCATTCACCTGTATGACTTCAGAGTTTCGATTAATCTCAGCCACACGCTTTTCGAAATCGGACGCTGCGAAATGGTACTTGACCTTTTGCTTTATTCTATATCCAATCCCCATGTTTCAACTAACATTAATTGCATGCTCCGAATAAATGAATGTTTGTGAGGCAGGAATGGTCTTGCCTGTGCCAAAGAAGTCGCCTTCTTCTACATCAAAGGCAAACCCTTGATGTATGTAATCCACCACCTGTCCGTTCAAGGTAGAATAGAACGTGAGGTAATACGTGCCTTCTCCATAATGGAAGCGAGGCACTTTCAATTCTAGCTTTTGGAAGGGCGATTGCAGAGGGGTGTTAACTGCCTCACTACTAAACCAAGCAATACGCATATCCTGCTCGGTATCAATGGCAAAGTCCATGCGGAATTTTCCTTCTGTTGGATCAATGGCTCGGTCAAACGCTACTTCAAAAATCACATCTGCACCTGTTCGGGCTATTTGTATAGGCTTGCCTGCTCCATCGAGCAATTGAATGCGAGCCACTTGGTAACGGCCATCGCCTTTGCGCAAGTCTAGGTTGATCAATTCACCCTGAGTGGCAAGCTTCCGATTGAAGCTGATGTACTCATTTACAGTCTCATTTACCTCGCCTTGTTGTACCAACTGTCCTTGCCGTAGAAGGATGCCTTTGGAGCAGAGTTGGCTCACAGCCGCTAGATTATGACTCACAAACAGCACTGTCCGCCCCTCGTTTTTGCTCACCTCGTCCATTTTGCCAAGGCATTTCTTTTGAAACTCCGCATCGCCCACGGCCAATACTTCGTCCACGATCAGTATCTCCGGCTCAAGGTGGGCCGCCACACTAAAGGCCAGGCGCACCTTCATGCCGCTGCTGTAGTGCTTCACGGGCGTGTCTATAAATTTCTCTACGCCGCTAAAGGCCACAATCTCGTCAAACTTTTGCTTTATCTCGGCGCGTTTCATGCCCAAGATGGTGCCATTCAGGTAGATGTTCTCCCGTCCGCTCAGCTCCGGGTGGAAGCCCGTGCCCACCTCCAGCAGGCTGCTCACACGTCCGTTTATTTCTATGCGTCCGGTGCTTGGTTCGGTAATGCGGCTCAGGATTTTCAGGAGGGTGCTTTTGCCTGCTCCATTGCGGCCTATGATGCCCACGGCTTCTCCGGGCTGCACGTCAAACGAGATGTCGCGGAGTGCCCAGAATTCCTCTTCGGAGGTGGCACCCGGCCCCAGCAGCCCTTTGATTTTTTGCCCCAGCGAACTGCGCAGATCGGCACTTTTCTGATGCCCTATGTGGTATAGCTTGCTTACGTTTTTTACCGAGATGGCGGGTTGCACAGAGTATGAGGCGTTGTTTGAGGTGCTAAATTAGTAATTAGTTGATTGGTTAACTAGTTGATTGGTTAACTAGTTGATTGGTTAACTAGTTGATTGGTTAACTGGTGGACTGGTTAACTGGTGGACTGGTTAACTGGTGGACTGGTTAACTGGTTAACTGGTGGACTGGTTAACTGGTGGACTGGTTCAGTGATTGGTGAAATCAGCCGTCGACTGTGGTCCGTCCGCCGTGGACTCTCGTCTATCGTCAGTGGACTCCTGGGCTAAACCCTAACACCTAACAGCCAACTCCAAACAGCCATCGACTGTGGTCCGTCAGTAACGATTCGAATCCAAACGGCCAATACCCGCAGTTAAACACCACCACGTAGCACTTGCCGCATGTACGGAAGAAATTGTATGATCTTCTGTTCGTCTCTAGGCTGAAAGAGGAACGGCCGCACATCAGCAGCTACTTCTTCCATTACTTCCGATTGTAACCGAAGCTCTAGCGCATGCAGCAATTCTTGGGGGGTAGAGATACCGACCTTCGCTTGCAAGTAGGTGTAATCGGGCTGTGTCTCGCGCGCCAAAAGAAAAATCACATCAAAAAAGTCTCGTCCCTTCGCTCTTTTGCGGTTTAAAATGGCGTAAAATTTCTGTGCCAGCAGGAGGTTAAGAGGTGTTGTCAGTATTTCGGTGAACACATCAAAACGGTTCAGCAAGAAGCGCTGAGGCATATAATCAAAGTGCTGTGGTTCTGTATCCAATTGAATAAGAATGCGCTCTTCTTTGTGTGTGCTTAGTCCGGTAGCGTGGAGCAGTCCGGGAAAACGGATATGGCAATGAAAGGCTCCCTTCACTACATTATGAATGGTCACCTGATATCCCTCCAATAAGAGTTCTTTTTCCAGTAAGGATGGAAGACCATCCCAATCAGCTACAGAAAGTCCTAGATTATCGAAATCTAAATCTTCTGAAAATCGCTGGTTGCCATGCACAATGCGCAGGCAAGTACCACCCATAAAGCAGAGCCGCGTGCCGAATAATGGATGCGCATAGATGATCTGCAATAGCTGATGCTGCAAATACTCCCGAAGCATGAATCGGTCGAAACCTTGTAATTGCTCGGGATATTGTTTTCGGATTTCGGATAAGCCAATCATGGTGTGATAAATTTCAGTAAAGTGCCCACTCTTTTTTCCAAACGCACCTGCTTAAAGGCTTGCACATAGTCAATCAACCGTGCTTGGTTCATCATGCGCAAGGCATCCACATTCCAGCGCAGTGCGTCAAAATCATCTTTCGTTTGCACATTCGGATGCAAGTAGAGAAAATCCAATATGGCCTTCTCAATATCGGCCCTTCGATAATGCCCCCACGAGGTTTCCTGAAGTCCGTATCCAAACATCAATTCAGGCTTCAAATGCCGATAGCTAAAGTGCCCAAGACAGGTATGAAACTGATTGGTTTTGCGCGGTGACACAGCCGTAAACGAAAACACACCCTCCGGAATGACCGAATGCATGGATAGCACCCGCTCCAAAGAAATGTATGAGGGTGAATAGATGCGATTAGATACCAAGAAGCAAAACAGTTCGTCAACTCCCTGACCGGAGAAAACATACCATCCATTAATCACTTTCTTTATGTAGGCGGCTTTTTGCCATTCGACTAATCTTCGGGAGTCAAAATCAGGGTCAATTTTGCGAATATCCTGCAAAGAAAAGAGGCTGAACGAAAGGAGCTGTTGTCTAAAGTCAATGAATTTCATTTCCTTTTTTTGTTAAAAATAACAATTTTTAGAAACAGTACGACTTAATTGGAATAACTGGTGCATTTGTTATCCGGCGAGGAACGCCTTGGACCGTGGACTATCGTCTGTCGTCAGTGGACTGATAACCCAACCCCTCAATCCCAATAGCCTTGAATGCTCACAAAAATAGAATCTCCATAGCTTTGCCGTATATTTGACATATGTCACGCCGGATGAGATCACCTACGCTAACAGATAATGAATTGGGAGCAATCCTGAAACGGGTAGTGTGGGATTATGCCATTACTCCTGAGCAGTTGGTTCATATTTTCAAAGGACATCAACAAGTACCAAGCCTTGACCGAGCCACCCTTCACGCTCGCTTGCTCAATGGATATGCGTGGCATCAGCTTATTCGCTGGTTTGGCTTTGAAACAACTCGATCTTTTTTGCGAGAGGAGACAATTATAAAGGTGTTTCCTCCTTCATACAGACGCAAACTGACCTATGCCCAACGAGTACTACAAGAATAGGTTATATCCCCTTCAGGATGACGTGTTGCGCTTGGTGGCAGCACTTAATTCACCGTTTTATCTTACCGGTGGCACTGCGCTTAGTAGATGCTATCTACATCACCGCTATTCAGATGATCTGGATTTTTTTACCAACGGATTTGAGGGTTATCAAAGGGAGACAGAGCGGATTTTGGATGCCCTTAAGAAGCATTTTAGGCTAGACGTAGTACTTTCAGATACTGATTTTTTGAGAGTTCAATTGCAACGGGATGACGTTTTCTTAAAACTCGATTTCATCAATGATGTACCCTTTCGGATAGGGGGATTTGAATCGTTTGAAGGGTGTCGTATTGACAATCCTTTCAATATTTTATCAAATAAATTGTCAGCACTTTCAAGACAGGCACCCAAGGACTATTGCGACATAGCATTTCTTGCCAAATCCTTTTCGTTCGATTGGATTGACATGTTGGCTGCTGCCAAGCAAAAGGATGTTTGGGTGAATGAACTTACTATTTCTGAATTAATTGATCAATTTGATGTCGATGCGCTAAAGGATATTCCTTGGATCAATCAGGTCGATTTGTCAGGCCTTCAAAACGATTTTAAAGTCATCGCTATTGACATTTTGAAGGGAGAAAACAGTTTTACTAATGGATAGGTAAAGAGGTATCGTGGACTGGTTAGCTAATGGAATGACCGATGAGAGCACCGTGGACTGTCGTCCGTTGACCAAAAACCCAACCCCTACACAATATCCGCCATCACTCGCTCTACCCGCTTGAAGTAGTACAACGATGAAACGAACAACACAAGCATGACACCAAAGGAAATGTAGGCATATGCATGAGGCGCACTGCCTCCCAATATGCTCCAGCGGAAGCCCTCTACCACCCCGGCCATTGGGTTGAGATAAAAAAGAATCACCGCCCACTTGGGCAGGTTGTTGATGATGAGTTCGGCCGGATAACCCACGGGTGTAGCGTACAGCCCAAACTGCACCATAAACGGCACGATATGCTGGAAGTCACGGTAGCGAATGGTGAGGGCGCTAAGCCAAATGCCGATGGCCAGCGCCGTGATGACCGTGAGTAGGATAAATAGCGGCAAAAAGAGAATTTGTGTGGGCGGCACATGCCCGTATAAAAGGCACAAGGCTAGGATCATGAGGAGGGCCACAAGGAAATCCACAAACCCCACCATCGCTTTGGAAAGCGGGATGACCAACCTGGGAAAGTAAATCTTCTTCACCATCTCTTGGGCTCCAATGATGCTGTTGCCCGATTGGTTCAGCACAAAGGAAAAATAGGCCCAAGCGGCCATGCCGCTGATGGCGAAGAGGGGGTATGGGATGCCGCCGGTATCCACTTTGATGGCTCTGCCAAACACCATAGTGAAGATGAGCAGGGTGGCAGCCGGCTGTATAAACGCCCAAAAAAGGCCAAGAAATGTCTGTGCATAGCGCACCCGCAAGTCACGATAGGCCAAAATCAGGAACAGATCTTTGTATTGGATCAGTTCACGAATGTTGAGCCGGAGTGCAGATGTATTGGCCTCTATGATTGTTTTCATGGGCGCAAATTTACAAGTAGCTATCTAGTTGTTGCCATGGAGTTACAGAAATGCCGGAACTACGTTTTTGCGTCTCAGAACCCGAATAGACAAGTAATCCTCCCATACTGCCGGTTAGTTGGTTCCAAAATTCCAGCCCTTTAAATGCTTCCGATTTAAGTGTTTGTCCGGATTTTATTTCAATGGCCAATAGATCATGTGCCTGCTCAATAAGTAAATCAATCTCGTGCCCCACATGGGTTCGCCAAAAATACATTCCTTTATCCTGAAGCTTGTTTTGACGGATTTTCATTACCTCGGAAATACATAAATTCTCAAAAAGAGCTTCTTTGAGTGGATGATGAGTAAGTTGTGATAATTCTTGAATACCCAAAAGCGCACAGGCTAAACCCACATCGTGGAAGTAGAGTTTAGTCATTTTTGTGAGCCGCTTATTAAAATTCTGATGGTAGGGGGGTAATCGGAAAATAAGGTAACTGCTTTCTAAAATGCTCAACCAACCACTAGCAGTTTTTTGGTCTATACCACATTCTAAGGCTAAACTATTTACGTTGAGGAGTTGCCCAATTCGACCGGCACACAAGCGTACAAACCGCTCAAATAGTTGAAGATTCGATATATTTCTTAACTGACGAACATCTCGTTCAATATACGTTCGAATGTAATTGGCAAACCAAAGACAGGGTTCGATCGGCTGATTATACAAGGGAGGATAAAAACCCTTAAATAAAGTTGCTTCGAGTGATTCTGGACTTAAATGATCCAATTCCGAAACAGTAAGAGGGAGTAGTGTCAAATACCCGATTCTACCGGCCAAGGATTGAGAAATGCCTTCTTGCAAAGAAAAATTGTTGGAGCCTGTCAGTATAAAGAGACCTGTTTTATTCGTCTCGTCTAATGTTTGTTGAAGATAAGAAAATAGTTCAGGCACACGTTGGACTTCATCCAAAATAGCACCTTGAGGATAAGTGGATAAAAATCCTCTTGGGTCATTAGTAGCAAATAATCGTGTGTCAGGATTCTCTAAGCTAACATAAGGCATAGTTGGAAAGCAAGCTCTTACCAAGGTGGTTTTGCCTGATTGCCTGGGACCCACCACCCCCACCGACTTGAATTGTTATGAAAGCGACAGGAGTTTAGCAGTGGAATGGCGTATAATGATGACGTAAACTTACAGTTTAGGAATTGGATTCCGAAATTGTAAGATTGTTATTTAAGTGCCTTTTCCTTCCTGTGGATACCCTGCATCACCACTAACACGATCACATAAAAGGGCATCAAAGGGATTTTGTAGCGCATGAGGGTGCCAAAGTTAAAGGTGCTCACACCCACAGCAAAGGCAAAGAGCATCGCGAAAGTGAAGCAGAATATCACAAAAGGATCGTGCACGGCTTGCAATATGGATTTTTTCAGAATGGCCCGCAGAGTCAGTACTATGAGCAGCATACTTTCCAGTGCGGCCAATAGCATGAGTGGGTTTTTCACTTCCCAGATGTACGGTCGGAAAAGACTCACATTGATGGCCGCAGGTGCCAGTCGCACCATGCCACCGATGGTGCCATCAGGCAGACCAATGTCATAGCCGCCATCACCACCTTCGCGCGCGCCCCATCCGTAGCGAATGTCATAAGCCGTGATGCGGGCGCGTTCGGCCACATTGTCCAAACTATACTTGGCATCTTCGGCACTGATTTGCCGCAACGCCAAAAAACCTGCGCCTCCAAACACAATCAACAGCATCGGCACCACCATGACCCGAATGGCCAAACTGCGGATCTGCTGCATGTATCGAAAAAACAACCACACAAAAATGAGCGGCACAAAACAAATGACGATGTACACCTTGATGGAATACACCAGCCAAAGAGCCAAAAGGAAAATAACTACCTCGCGCCAACTCCTTTTCTTTAATTCTATCCAGCGAATCAGTGCCCACGTCATCCAGCACAGGGCAGCTAGCGTGACCGTATCTTTCAATATGCCCGAACCCCAAAACACCACCGACGGGAAGAACAAAATGCCATACGCCAGCCAACGGGTATGCTGAGGGTACTTTTGCTGCACCGCACAGAAGAGTGCCCATACGCCCGAGAAACTGAACACCGCAAAGAATAGTGCCGTGGCACTGTAGGTATGGAAAGTGAAAATATCAATAAGTGCAGCTATGCGCACGATGAAATAGGATGCCGGATCGCCGTAATACCAGATGTGCTGTGAATAAATGAACGTCTCGGGGCGTCTGCTACCACCCGCTTCCAAAATCATTTGCAGTCCAAGAAGCGAGTCATCCAAGAAGGCCTCCCAAATCCACTTGCTGCCGTGATCAAAGTAATTGAACGTGTCGCCACCGCCGTAATAGAACTGGTAAATGACACCTAGCATGATCGCTCCAAAGAAGCGGATGGCTAGGGCAGGAAGGAAATATTTTTTGGTTTGGTCGTTCGTGAATTTGCCACGCACCATATAAGCCACTCCGAGGAAGAGCATGAAGTAAAAAGGCGTAATCAGCAAGTCTTGCAAACCCATACGGTGAAATTAGGCATTTGATGAGCTAATTTGTGAATGAGCTAATTTGAAAATGATGGCAGTGATCCACCATTCCCCAACATCAATACCTCAAAATATCCTCCAGTCCCATTTTTACTTGCATCAGTTCCTTGTCAGAGATGTTCCCTATTTTGTTTTTCAATCGGTTTTTGGAAACAGATCGCACATGAAAAGTAAGGATTTCAGAATCCTCCGGCAGATTGTTTTCAGCGTTCGGTTGCAACACCACATTGCCTTTATAGTATTTGACGCGAGTAGTAAGAGGACATACGATGACTATTCCCAAATGCGCATTCAATAAGTTGCCACTGATGATGACAGCCGGCCTGCGACCCGCCTGCTCTTGTCCTTCAACTGGATCGAAGTACATTTCCCAAATCTCACCCTGCCACATCTTTGTCCAAATCTTTGAAATACGCAATCATGCCCTCTTCTGCGATCAAAACTACATCAGCATCCGCTGCAGCTCGTCGGTAGGATTTGACATATTCTGCCCGGTTAAGTTGGTCTAAATAGATTTCCAAAGCGCGCTCAATCAGTTTGTTCTTAGGCAAATTCATTTTTTTAGCCGTATCGTCTAACCTCTTCAAAAGGTTGTTCGGCAGGGATGAAGTAAATGTTGACATTGCTGCTACGTATTTATAAAACATAAATATAATCAATAACCAATAACCAATAACCAATAACCAATAACCAATAACCAATAACCAATAA
>ERZ1066134.600-NODE-600-length-15480-cov-6.734003_pt1 | contig 15480 bp, 10 predicted proteins | sample MGYA00382781_ERZ1066134 | MGnify/ENA primary metagenome ERZ1066134 (study PRJEB33369, sample SAMEA5778364) | biofilm metagenome | biome: Industrial cooling water; feature: Water cooling tower basin; material: Biofilm | place: United Arab Emirates | collected... | reverse complement strand
GACGGTGGTCGCCGCGGGCACGCCGGACGGGTACCATGGATCGTACACCGGCACGAATGCCGGCTCGCCCTTGACGGTGCAGGCGCCGTTCGAGGTGGGCGAAGCGGAGATTCGTTACCTCAGTGGACAGGGCGGGCGGGTGCTGGCGCGGCGTCCGCTGCGAATCGTGGCGGCGGCGGTGACGTTGACCGCCCCCGCGGCGGTCGCGAGCGGTGCGGCCGTCGCGGTCACGTGGTCAGGCCCGGGCAACGCCGGCGATTACCTTACGATCGTGCCCAAGGCCTACGCGGAGGGTCGTCACGGCCGCGCCACCCCGACGACCGCCGGCTCGCCGCTGACGGTCATCGCGCCGATCGAGGTAGGCGCCGCGGAGCTTCGTTACGTGAGCGGTCGGGACAACCAGGTGCTGGCCCGCCGGGACATTGAGGTGACACCGGCGGCGAAGTGAGGCGCCCGTCAGGCGGAGGGCGGTTCGTCGGGCAGGTCGATCGACTGGGAGGCGAGCACCTTACGAGCGGCGTCGGCCTGGTCCTCTCCCACCTGCACGCGAATACCGCCGGTCGCCCACAGGTAGGGCGGGGCGTTCTGGGCGGTGAGTTCGTCGGGCACAAAGGCCGGGATGCCGCTGCCCTCGAGGATGGATTTGACGAGCAGCGCCTGCTGCAGGTCCCCGCAGGTGGTGATCGTGATCATGCCAGAGGATGGCGTCTCTCCGACGCCGAGGCGAGTCCGGCCGAGCGATTTTTTTCATCGACGCCCGAGGGGGACCGCCAGGGCAAAGCGCGCTTCTGACTGGAGACCGGGCGGCGCATGCATACTGATTAGGACTCCCCTCTATGAACGAAACGTCGGCCCTGCCTGTCGGGCTCAATCTGGATGATCTGGAGCTCCTGCGCTGGATTCACCATGCAGCGGACGAGCATGCGATCATGGCCATCACCGACGCCCGCGGGGTGATCGTGTTCGTGAACGACCGGTTTTGCGCGATCTCCGAGTACGCGCGGGAGGAGTTGATCGGCAAGACCCACCGGGTCATCCGGTCGGATTTCCACCCCCCCGAGTTCTTCGCCGACCTCTGGCGGACCATTGCGGCGGGCAAGGTCTGGCGCGGCACGGTCTGCAACCGCGCGAAGAGCGGCCGACTCTACTGGGTGGAGAGCACGATCGTCCCGTTGGCCGGATCCGACGGGAAACCGCGCTATTACCTGGCGCTGCGCACGGACATCACCCGGCTGAAGGAAACGGAGGAGGCCAATGCCCGCCTGGTGAAGGAGGCGATCGCCCGGGCGGACCAGTTGCGCATGGCCCAGGACGAGTTGCGGGTGTTGTTCGAGCATGCGCCCATCGGCATCAGCTGGCGCGAGTTCGACCGCGAAGGACATCCGGGGGCCAATCACGTCAACCGACGCTTCTGCGAGCTGATTGGGCTGACGGCGGACGAGGCCCGCGACATCGAGAACGTGCGCCGCGCCACCCACCCCGAAGATTGGGAGAAACAACAGAAGCTGACCGACGAAATCTACGCGGGCGCCCGCGAGTCGTTCACTTTGGACAAACGGTACATTCACCGCGACGGCCGGGTCGTTTGGGGGATCCTGACCGTGGCGGTCATTCGCGATGAGCGCGGCGTGCCGACCCATCACTTTGCGATGCTCGAGGACATCACCGGCCGCCGAGCGGCCGAGGATGAGCTGCGGCGCAGCGAATCGCGCTGGCGCACCTACCTCTCCACGGCGTCCGAGATCCTGTACGCCCTGACGCCCGAATACACCTTCAAGTTCGTGTCGCCGGCCTGGACAGCGAAGCTCGGACACCCGGTCGACCAGGTGCTGGGCCGCAGCTTTTTCGAGTTTGTGCATCCGGAGGATGTGCCGGCGTGCCGCCAGTTCATCAGCGCGATCATGGACGGCACGCCCAACAACAGTGCGGTGGAGTACCGCATGCAGCATCGCAACGGCGAGTGGACCTGGCATGCCTCCTCGGGCTCGGCCTACCTCGACCGCGACGGGCGGCGGGCCTACTTCGGCGTCGGGCGCGACATCAGCCTGCGGCGCAAGGCCCAGGACGAGCTGCGCCTCGCCCTCGCGCGCCGCGAGGAGCTCGAACGCATCATCAATCGCTCACCCTCGGTCGTCGTGCTCTGGCGCGCCGAGGAGAACTGGCCGGTGGAGTTCGTTTCCCACAGCGTGAGCCAGTTCGGCTACACGCCCGAGGAATTCACCGAACGCCGGCGCAATTTCATCGGCATCACCCACCCGGACGACCGGGAACGCGTGCGTGCCGAGGTCGCGGCGCACGCCGAGGCGGGGCACATGGAGTACAATCAGGAGTACCGCCTGGTGTGCGCGGATGGCTCGGTGCGCTGGGTGGACGATCACACCGTGGTGCGGCGCGACGCCTCCGGCCGCGTCACCCATCACGAGGGCCTCATCACCGATATCACCGGCCGGCACGAGGCTGAGGAGCGCGAACGCGCGGCCCGGGAGCGCGACCTGCGCGTCGCCGGGGAGATCCAGCAGCACCTCCGTCCGCGAGTCTTCCCGGATATCACGGAAGTCGAGATCGAGGCGCTGGCGGCCTCGTCGATGCTGATCGGGGGCGACTATTACGACGTCCTGCCCGTGGCCGGACGCAGCTGGGGCTTTGTTGTGGCCGACGTGTCCGGGAAGGGTGCGGGCGCCGCGCTCATGATGGCCGAATGCCGGGCCACCCTGCGCCTCTGTGCGCCGGGCGAACTCAGCCCGGCCGCCGTACTGCGGCGGGTCAACCGCGCCATCCAGCCCGACATGCGCCCCGGCATGTACATCGCCCTCTTCTATGGTATTCTTGATTTGGATACCAACCGCCTGCGCTTCTGCCGGGCCGGCCATGAGCCGGCCCTGCTCCTGCGGCGCGGGGCTTCCGCACCGGAACTGCTGCCGGGGGGCGGGCTGGCGCTCGGACTCGACGAGGGCTCCCTCTTTGACGAGATGCTGGAGGAGCGGGAGGTGGAGATGCAGCCCGGCGATCTGCTTGCCCTCTACACCGACGGCATCACCGAGGCCTGCAATCCGAAGGGCGAGGAATTCAGCCGGGACCGGCTGGCCACCGCCCTGCTCAAGCACGAGGAGCGTCCGCTCGCGCAGGTGGCGCTGATGGTGGACCGCTACGTGCGCAACTTCTGCGCCCTCGCTCCGCGGCATGACGACCGCACGCTGCTGCTGGTGCGGCCGCGCTGAGGGCGCGGGACCCGCGGCAGGTCAGCGTACGACCGGGCGCAGGACGAGGTTGCGGTAGGATACGGGGCCGTGGTCGCCCTGCAGCCAGACCGGGCCGGGCCGGGATTCATCCGACCACATCGCTCCGCCGGTAATGCCGAGCAGGGGCTGGTTGTCGATGATCGTGGTTCCGTTGAGCACGACGGTGGCGTGGCGGTTGACCAGCGTGATGTCGAGGGTCTGCCATTCGCCGGCCGGCTTCTCGGCGGCTGCGGACGGCGTGATGCGGCTGTAGATCGCCCCCATATTGAGCCAGTTGAGAGCCTTGCCGTGCGAATCCTGCACCTGCACCTCGTAGACGCCGCGCAGGTAGACCCCGCTGTTGCTGCCCGCCGGGATGTTGACCTCGAGCTTCAGGTTGAAGTCCTCGAACTCGCGATCGGTGCGGAGATTGCCGTAGCGCTTGCGCGGCTGACCCTCGGTCTGGGCCGGATCGTTGACCAGCACGCCATTGACGACCTTCCAGCCATTCTCGCCCGACCGGGGAATCAGGCTCCAGCCGGTGAGGTCCTTGCCATTGAAGAGGGAAATGGGCGCGCCGAACGTGACGGCCTTGAGATCGGGCCGGGGCGGAAGGTCCGGGACACGGCGACCGGTGAAATCGCCACGTTCGAAGCCGGTGCCATCGGGCAGCGGTGCGGTGCGGGTGAGCCGAAGCACGTCACCGTCGATGCGGGCGGTGAGCATCTCGGTGAGCTGCTGGGTGCGCACGACCTTGCCGGCTGCGTCCTTGCGCTCGACGTTGCGCGTGCGGGTGACCGTGAGCTGATCGCCCTCCACCGTGACGGACGACACCGGGATCACGCTGCCGCCGCCCCAGAGGAGGGAGCCGTCGTACCAGCCGTCCTGCTTCTTGACCTCGAGCCAGCCCGCGGCTCCGTTCGGGAGGGTGAGGGCCCAGCGTCCGAGAAAGGCGTCAGCGGAAGCAGCGAGGGAGAGGGTGGAGAAAGCGAGCAGGCCAAGGCCGGCCGTGACGAAGCGGCAGAAGGTTAAGGGGGTCATGACGAGAGCGAGATGATTCGAGCGCGCCATTCCGCGCCGCAAGATGAAAACCGGACGGCGGTCGTGGCAGCCGATGCGGTCGAACCCAACCGTGACCCGTTCGAGCACCAGCGGGTTTCGTGGGCAGTGCTGGTGGCTCCGGATCGTGAATCCCGTTACGGGCGCGTCGCGATCGACCTCGCTGGCCTGGGGGAGCGCGGCAACCTGCTCGAAGCAGAAAATGAAAAAGCCCGGTCTGCGGAAGACCGGGCTTTTCGTGTGTGAAGGGCGCTGTACGTCAGGCCGGGACGGGGACCTTGGCGGCGTCGAAGGTGTAGAAGGGCTTCGGCGCATCCGCGGTGGGCGGATGCGGGATGACCTTCCAGAACTTACCGACGGACGTCTCCCACTTGTCGACGAGGGCCTTCGCGTGCGGGCTGCCGGTGAGCTTGGCGTGGACGCCGACGAGCTTCTTGAGGCTGTCGATCTCGTCGTGCGCGTTCAGGCGCTCGAGTCCGATCATCGCCGGGTTGATGCGTTCCGAGAACGCGTCCTCCTCGTCATAGACGAAGGCGAGGCCGCCACTCATGCCGGCACCGAAGTTCGTACCCGTCGGGCCCAGAATGACGACGAGGCCGCCGGTCATGTACTCGCAGCCGTGGTCGCCCACGCCTTCGACGACGGCGGTGGTGCCGGAGTTGCGCACCGCGAAGCGTTCGCCGGCACGGCCGGCGACGAAGACGCTGCCGCCGGTCGCACCGTAGAGGCAGGTGTTGCCCACGATGGACTGCTTATGCCACGCGAAGGTCTCGCTGGGCTTCGGACGGATGATGATCTCACCGCCGTTGATGCCCTTGCCGACGTAGTCATTGGCCTCGCCGATCAGGGTGAGGCGGAGACCGTTGACGAGGAAGGCGCCGAACGACTGGCCGGCGGAGCCGGTGAAGGTGAGGTCGATCGTGCCGGCGGGCAGACCCTCGTTGCCGCGCTGGTAGGCGATCTGACCGGAGAGCTGCGTGCCGACGTCGCGGTTGACGTTGGTCACCTTGTAGCGGGCCACGAGGCGGGCGGACTCGCCGAGGATGACGTCGCGGGCTTCCTGGAGGATGGCCTCGTCGAGCGAACCTTCGCCGCCGAAGCGCTCGTTGCGTTCGCGCGTGTGGTAGCGGTCGAGTTCGCCGGAGGGATCCGGGTTGTGCAGCAGGCCGCCGAGGTTGATCAGCTTGGTCTTCGGGTTCGACGGGTCGTCGATCTGCTCGAGCAGGTCGACGCGGCCGATGATGTCGTTGATCGTACGCGCGCCGAGCTTGGCGAGGTAATGGCGGACGTCCTCGGCGACGGCGTTGAAGAAGTTGATGATGTTCTCGGGCTTGCCGCGGAACTTGGCGCGCAGGTCCTCGCGCTGGGTAGCGACGCCGACCGGGCATGTATTCAAATGGCACACACGGAACATGGCGCAGCCGCCGGCGATGAGGGCGGCAGTGCCGAAGTTGTACTCCTCGGCGCCGAGCAGTGCGGCGATGACGATGTCACGGCCGGACTTCATGCCACCATCAGTACGCAGGACCACGCGGCCGCGGAGGCCATTCATCATGAGCACCTGGTGGGCCTCGGCGACGCCGATCTCCCAGGCGGAACCAGCGTTCTTGATCGAGGCGAGCGGCGAGGCGCCGGTGCCGCCGTCATGTCCGGAGACGAGGACCACGTCGGCATAGGCCTTGGCGACGCCGGCGGCGACCGTGCCGACGCCCGAGCTCGAGACGAGCTTCACGCAGACCTTGGCGCGCGGGTTGACCTCCTTGAGGTCGAAGATCAGCTGCGCGAGGTCTTCGATCGAGTAGATGTCGTGGTGCGGTGGCGGCGAGATGAGCGTGACGCCGGGTACCGAGTAGCGCAGGCGCGCGATGAGCGGCGTGATCTTGGTGCCGGGCAACTGTCCGCCCTCACCGGGCTTGGCGCCCTGGGCCATCTTGATCTCGATTTCCTTGGCGGAGGACAGGTACGCGGCGGTCACGCCGAAGCGACCGGAGGCGACCTGCTTGATCGCGGAGTTGGCGTTGTCGCCGTTGTCGCGCACGTTGAAGCGCTCGGGATCCTCGCCGCCTTCGCCGGAGTTGGACTTGCCGCCAATCCGGTTCATCGCGATGGCAAGCGCCTCGTGCATCTCAGGCGAGAGCGCGCCGAGGGACATGCCGGCGGTGGTGAAGCGCTTGCGGATGTCCTCAATGCTCTCGACCTCGTCGAGGGCGATGGGCTTGGCGTTGTCGAAGCGAATCTTGAGCAGGTCCTTCAGGGCGACCGGCGGGTGCTCATCGGCCTGATTCTTCCACTCCTGGTAGCCCTCGAAGGTGCCGGCCTTGACGAACTTGTTCATCGACGCGACGACCTTGGGGTTCCAGCCGTGGAACTCACCTTCGCCGCGCTTGTTGACGCGGTAGTAGCCCTCGGGCTGCAGGCTGAGGGCGGTGGCCTGGCCCACTGCGTCCGGATCGGCGGAGTCGAGGGCCGGGAACGCGCGCGTGTGGCGGCGCAGCGTTTCCTCGGCGATGTGAACATAGTCGATGCCGCCGATCGGCGACGGGGTGCCGGTGAAGCATTCCTCGATCACCTTGTGAGAGATGCCGAGGGCCTCGAAGATCTGCGCGCCCCGGTAGCTGTGGAGCGTGGAGATGCCCATCTTGGCCATGATCTTGAGCAGGCCGGCGTCGATGGCGGTCTTGTAGTTGACGCGCGCCTGGTCGGCGGTGACGGGCTTGGTCGTCTTGCCGCCCGTGGCGAGGTCGGAGACAACCTGGAGCACGAGGTACGGATTGACCGCGTTGGCGCCGAAGCCGAGCAGGCAGGCGAGGTGGTGCACGTCGCGCGCTTCGCCGCTTTCGGCGACGAGGTCGCACTTGAGGCGCAGGCCGGCGCGCACGAGCTGCTGGTGCACGGCGCCGACGGCGAGCAGCATGGGAATGCCGGCCTTGGCCGCGGTGACGCCCCGATCGGAGATGATCAGCACCTTGGCGTTGCCGTTTTCAACGGCGTCCTGGGCGCGCTTGGCCAGCTCCTTCACGGCCGGCTCGAGTCCGGCCGGACCCGCGGCGGCATCGAACAGAGCGGAGAGGCGCACGACGCGGTTCTTGAGGAACGGCACGTCAAAGAGGGCGGCGACTTCGTTGTTCTGCAGCACGGGCGAGTCGAGCTCGGCGAAGCCGCTCGTCTTCGGGAACTCCTCGAACAGGCCGAGGCGGCCGCCGAGGTACATGGTCAGTGACATCACCGCCTTCTCGCGGATGGAGTCGATCGGAGGATTGGTAACCTGGGCGAAGAGCTGCTTGAAATAAGTGTAGAGCAGGCGAGGGCGGCGCGAGAGCACGGCGAGCGGGGTGTCGTCGCCCATCGAACCGGTGGGTTCGACCCCCTCGGCCAGCGGGGCGAGCACCATTTCCTGCTCGTCGGATTCGTAGCCGAAGGCGATCTGCGCCGGCAGCGACGCGGAATCCGCCTCGGCCGGCGCCGGTGTGCCGGCGGACTTGGCGAAGGCGTGCAGGTTGACGAGGTGCTGTTCGCACCACTGCTTGAAATGCGGATCGGTCGTGAGCCGTTGGCGGATTTCCTGGTCGTGGTAAAATTTCTTCTCCACGAGGTCGATGGCCACCATGCGGCCCGGCCCCAAGCGGCCGGACTCGATCACCTTTGAGGGCCAGTCGTGCACCAAGCCGGCTTCAGAGCCGAGAATGACGTAGCCATCCTCGAAGATCTTGTAGCGCGCGGGGCGGAGACCATTGCGGTCGAGGGCGGCACCGATGGTGCGGCCGTCGGTGAAAAGGACGGCGGCTGGACCGTCCCAAGGCTCCATCATGCAGGCGTGGTAACGGAAGAATGCACGCGTCTCGGGCGGGAGGGTCTTGTCCTTTTCCCACGCCGGCGGCATCATCATCATGCACGCGTGAAGGGGATTGCGTCCCCCAAGGGTGATGAGTTGGAGCGCGTTGTCGAACGAGGCGGAGTCCGACATACCCGGTTGGATCATCGGCTTGAGATCATCGAAGCGATTCCCCCAAACGCCGTAGGCGGTGGAGTTTTCGCGGGCACGCATCAGGTTGCGGTTGCCGCGGATCGTGTTGATCTCGCCGTTATGTGCCATCATCCGGAACGGATGGGCCAGGTGCCACGTCGGGAACGTATTCGTCGAATAACGCTGGTGGAAGATAACGAACGCGGTCGTGAACTTGGGCGACTTGAGATCGCTGAAGTACTTGCGGATCTGCGCCGGGGTCAGGAGCCCCTTGTAGACGATGGTGCGCGAGGAGAACGAGCAGATGTAGAACCCTTCGATCTTCGCCTCGAGCACCTGGCGCTCGATGGAGTTCTGGGCGAGGAACAGCTTGCGCTCGAATTCGTCGTCACTGATCGCTTCGTCCGGGCGGGCCACGAGGGCCTGGAGGATGAGCGGCTGCGTCTCAAGCGCCTTGCGGCCCAGGCAGGATGCGTCCGTGGGCACGTCGCGCCAGCAAAGGAACACGAGACCCTCGTGCTTGACGGCCTTTTCGACGATCTTCTTGCAGGCCACCTGGGCGGACTCGTCCTCGCGCGGCAGGAACATCATGCCGACGCCCAGATCGACGTCGCGCAGGAGGGTCTTCTTCTTCTTGGCCAGCGTCTCGCGGAACAGGTCGACCGGGATCTGGGTAAGCAGGCCGGCGCCGTCGCCGGTGACGGCATCGGCGTCGATGGCGCCGCGGTGGGCGAGGGCTTTCAGGGCCGAGATCGCGCGATTGACGACGTCGTAGGTACGTTCGCCGGAGAGCTTCGCAATGAAGCCGACGCCGCAGGCGTCATGCTCCTGATCGGGATGATGCAGGGGGGACGGGATGATCTTGGCCATGGGAAAAGGGAGGTGGGACGTGGTCGGGGGATGGCGAGGGCGCGGGCGACGGGGACAAAAAAAAGGCCGGTGTCTCGTTTGCGAGAGCCGGCCCCTGGGCTTGAGTCGTGCGGGAGCGCCCTCGTCGATCAGAAGAAGCGGATCGTTTTCGAGGCCATCTTTGCGTGTTCCTCGTCCGAGCACGCCGCATTGGTGGGCGCGTCGGGAGCCGCGTTGTTGGGTTTTACCAGATCGTTGGACAGGAGGTAGTTCTCCACTTCTTCCCCGGAGACGTCGGCCAGCATGACGCCGTCGATCTCCACGCAGGGCGAGAGCGGCTGGCCGGATTTGCGCACCATCTCCGCGTAGTTGTCGCGGTTGTTGATGATGTCGATGTCCTCGTACGCCAGGTTGTACTTACGCATGATGGCACGGACGCCATTGGACCAACCGCAGTGCGGTTTGAGATATGCGAGGATCTTCATGGAAAGAGTGAAGTTGCGGACAAAAGCGGGGCAACTTATAGGATGCGAATTACGGCGTTCAAGAGAAAGGTTGGACAAATTTCAGCAGGAGGCGGGCCATGGTGCAAATGGAGCGCGGAGGCGGTGACCGTTGAACCGCGGACCGGCCGCCACCTTTTCGCTAGCAGCGCGCGGGCCCGTGCTCTATCCACCGGCCCATGAAGGTCCTCGTCACCGGCGCCGCCGGGTTTATCGGCTACCATGCGTGCCGCCGCCTCACGGCGAGCCGGCGGTGCACGGTGCTGGGCGTGGACAACCTGAGCGATTACTACTCGGTCGACCTGAAGCGGGCGCGCCTCGCGGAACTCGCGGCAGCCAAGGATTTTCGCTTCGTGCAGGCCGATCTGGGCGATGCGGCGGCCTTCGGCGGCCTCTTCGAACACTTCCGGCCCGACTACGTCGTGCACCTGGGTGCCCAGGCCGGGGTGCGCTACAGCACGGAGAACCCGGCGGCGTATGTGCACAGCAATGTGGACGGTTTCCTCAACGTGCTCGAAGCCTGCCGCCGGCATCCGCCCCGGCACCTCGTGTTCGCCTCGTCCAGCAGCGTTTACGGCGCGAATGCCCGCGTCCCGTTCTCGGAGGATCAGCCGGCGGACCGGCCGGTGTCGTTTTACGGGGCGACGAAGCGGAGCAACGAGCTGATGGCGCACAGCTATGCGCATCTCTTTGGCCTCAATATCACCGGGCTCCGGTTCTTCACGGTGTATGGTCCGTGGGGCCGGCCGGACATGACCCCGGTGATCTTTGCCAAGGCGATCTGCGAGGGGGCGCCACTCAAGCTGTTCAACGAGGGGCGGAACCTGCGCGACTTCACCTACGTCGACGACGTGATCGATGGGTTGCTCAAGGTGCTGCTCTATCCGTTGACGGAAGAGGAGCGGGCGGCCGAGCTCGCGGCGGGTGGGGCGGCGGCGCCCTACCGGCTCTACAACCTCGGACACAACCGCCCGGTGGAAATGGTGCAGTTCGCCCGCCAGCTCGCGGAGCTGCTCGGACGCGAGGCGACCCTCGAGCTCCTGCCGCCCCAACCGGGGGACATGGTGGAGACGTGCGCCAGCCTGGAGCGCATCCGCGCGGCCTACGGCTATGCGCCGAAGGTGACGCTGGAGGACGGGCTGCGCCGGTTTGTGGCGTGGTTCAAGGCGTACTACGGCTACGCCTGAGCCGCCCTCCCCTGCCCCGGCCACTCGCTTTGCATGAAAACCATTCTGCTGCTGGTCGCGTCGAACATCTTCATGACGCTCGCGTGGTACGGGCACCTGAAGTTCAAATTCCTCGAGGGCAAATCGCTCTTTTTCGTGATCCTGGTCTCGTGGGGCATCGCCTTCTTCGAGTACTGCCTGATGGTGCCGGCCAACCGCATGGGCTACTTCACCGAGGGGTTCTCCGGCTATCAGCTCAAGATCATCCAAGAGGCGATCACGCTGGCCGTGTTCATGGTGTTCGCGTGGCTCGTGCTGAAGGAAAAGTTCGCGTGGAACTATGCGGTGAGCTTCGCGCTGATCCTCGGGGCGGTGTACTTTGCCACGGCGTTCAAGCCAGGTGGCACGCCGGGACACTGAACTGAGGCGACGGCGCAGCCCGGGCTTGCTTCCGCCGCGGCGAGCCTCTCAGGTTCACCCCGCAGATCCGGTGCCGGCGAATTATGACCCGGCGCAGCCCTGAGGCTGTCGGTCCGGACCTTTGCGTTTCCCGTCTGCCCGCTTTCCTTCCCTCTTCCTATCACCATGTCCAAAGCCTCCCCCGCCAAAACCGCCTCCGCGGCTCCCGCCGTCGCCACGCCTGACGTCGCCGCCCGCAAGAATGTCGAGCTCGCCGTCAGCGCCATCACCAAGCAATTCGGCGAAGGCTCGATCATGCGCCTGGGTGACAACCACAAGATGCAGGTCGAGACGGTTTCGACCGGATCGCTCGCGATCGACCTCTGCCTCGGCGGATCCGGTCTGCCGCGCGGCCGCATCATCGAGATCTACGGTCCGGAGTCCTCCGGCAAAACGACCTTCTGCTTGAGTGTCATCGCCGAGGCCCAGCGCCGCGGCGGCCTCGCCGCCTTCATCGACGTCGAACACGCCCTTGATCCCAAGTATGCCCGCGTCGTCGGGGTCAACCTCGACGACCTGCTCGTGTCGCAGCCCGACAGCGGTGAGGACGCCCTCAACATCACCGAGACGCTCATCCGCTCCAACGCGATCGACGTGATCATCATCGACTCCGTGGCGGCCTTGATTTCGAAGCAGGAGCTGGATGGACAGATGGGCGATGCGACGGTCGGGTCGCAGGCGCGCCTCATGAGCCAGGCCATGCGCCGCCTCACGGCGGTGGTGAGCAAGACCAAGTGCATCTGCATCTTCACGAATCAGATCCGCGAAAAGATCGGCGTGATGTTCGGCAACCCCGAGACAACGCCCGGCGGCCGCGCGCTGAAGTTCTTCTCCTCGATCCGCATCGACATCCGCCGCAAGGACCAGATCAAGACGCCGGACGGCAAGGTCATCGGCAACCGCACCAAGATCAAGGTGGTGAAGAACAAGATCGCCCCGCCGTTCACCGAGTGCGAGTTCGACATCATGTACGACGAGGGCATTTCGCGCACTGGCTCGATCATCGACCTCGGCATTGAGCACAAGATTCTCGAGAAGAAGGGCGCCTGGATCTCGTTTGAAGGCGAGCTCGTGGGTCAGGGCCGCGACGCCGCCAAGCAGGCGCTGCGCGACAAGCCGGAGCTCGCGAACAAGTTGAGCAAAGCGATCATGGCCAAGGTCAACGTCACGGGCGGCGCCACCGTCACCGGCTCCGAGCCGGCCGAGTAACCGACATTCCGGGCCACTGCCACCTTGCCCTGCCGCGGGCCGGGAAGGTGGCGGGGTCCGGTGGATTTCCCGCCGCTGGGCCGCGAACGAGATTGCTGTTGGCGGTCAGGTCTTTAGCGGTTGTCGCGGCATGGCTGGGAGCACGCACGCGGCGGGAAGGCCTGACGTCGGTTCGCCCTCGGGAGGGCGCGAGCCGTCCTTTGTCGTCCGCGGGTTGTCCAAGGTCTATGGCACCGGGCACGCCGCGGTGCGGGCGCTGGACGGGGTCGACTTCGACCTCTTCCCGGGCGAGTTGGTGGTCCTGCTCGGAGCCTCCGGCTCGGGCAAGTCGACCTTGGTCAACGTGCTGGGCGGCCTCGATTCACCGAGTGCGGGCGAGGTGCACTACCGGGGCTGGGACCTCGGCCGCGCCGACGAGGCCGGCCTCACCCGCTACCGGCGCGACGTGGTCGGTTTCGTTTTCCAGTTCTACAACCTGATCCCGAGCCTGACCGCCCGGGAGAACGTCGCCCTCATCACCGAAATCGCGCGGCGGCCGATGCCGCCGGAAGATGCGCTGGCCCTCGTCGGGCTCACCCCGCGCGCCAACCACTTCCCTGCCCAACTTTCCGGCGGCGAGCAGCAGCGGGTGGCGATCGCCCGGGCGATCGCCAAGCGGCCCGAAGTGCTGCTGTGCGACGAACCGACCGGAGCCCTCGACGTCCGGACCGGCATCACCGTGCTCGAGGCGATCCAGCGCATCAACCGCGAGCTCGGCACCCTCGCCGTCATCATCACCCACAACGCCGTCATCGCGGAGATGGCCGACCGGGTCTTCACCCTTTCGGACGGTCGTATCCAGAATGTGGTGACGAATGCGGCCCGCAAGCCGGTGGCCGGCCTGGCCTGGTGATCCGGCCGCGCCCCGCCCATGGACCACCTCGACCGCAAGCTGCTCCGCGACCTCCGGGCGCTGAAGTCGCAGGCGCTGGCCGTCGCGCTGGTGATGGCCTGCGGCCTGGCGATGATGATCATGACGCGCAGCCTGATCCGGTCGCTCAACACCGCGCGCGAGGGCTATTACGAGCGGCACCGGTTCGCCGACGTGTTCGCCTCCCTGAAGCGGGCGCCGAAGTCGGTGGCGGCCGAGATCGCGGCGCTGCCCGGCGTGGCCGCGGTCGAGGTGTCGGTGGCGCGGCAGGTGACGCTCGATCTTCCCGGCATCGTGGAACCGGCGATCGGCCTGATCAACTCCCTGCCCGACCGGTCTGAGCCGGTCCTGAACCGACCCTACCTGCGCATCGGCCGGCTGGCGGAGGGCGCGGGCCGGCACGAGGTGCTGGTGGGCGAGGCGTTTGCCCAGGCCCATGGCCTGAAACCGGGCGACACCGTGTCGGCGATTCTCAACGGCCGGAAGGTGCCGCTGCGCATCGCCGGCGTCGCCCTGTCGCCCCAGTTTGTGTTCGAGGCGCCGCCGGGTGCGGCGTTGCCGGACAACCGGACGTTCGGGGTCTTCTGGATGCGGGAGGAAGCGCTCGCCGAAGCCTACAACCTGGAGGGGGCCTTCAACACCGTCGCCGTGTCGCTCGCCCCCGGGGCCCGCGAACGGGCGGTGATTGCGGCCTTGGACCGGGTGCTGGAGCCGTATGGCGGCCTCGGCGCCTACGGACGCAAAGATCATCCGTCCGATGTCCGCGTCGACGACGAGATCCGGGTGCTGCAAGGCCTGTCGTTCGGCTTCCCCCTCGTGTTTCTCAGCGTGGCGGCGTTCATGACCAACGCCGTGATGAGCCGGCAGATCACCTTGCAACGTGAGCAGATCGCCATCCTGAAGGCCTTCGGCTTCACCGGTCGGCAGATCGGCCTGCACTTTCTGAAGTTTGCCCTCGTGATCGTGGCGGTGGGCACGGTGGCGGGAGCCATTGGCGGTCTGTTGTTGGGCGGGCGGCTGGTGATGATGTATCACCAATTTTTTCGCTTTCCGGCGCTCGAGTTTGTGCCGGCGTCTGGCGCCCTCGTGGCTGCCGCGCTGGCGAGTGCGCTGGCCGCCGTCGCCGGTGTGGCGGGAGCGGTGCGCCGGGTGATGAAGCTGGCACCGGCCGAGGCGATGCGACCCGAGCCGCCCGCGAGCTTCCGCCCTGCCCTGTTCGAACGGCTTGGGTTGGCGCGGGGCCTGGGCGTCTCGTTGCGCATGGCCTTGCGCAACCTGGAACGTCGTCCGATCAACGCCGTCCTCACCTGTGCGGCTCTCGCGCTCGCCACGGGGATTCTCGTCATCCCGAACGCGTTTCGCGACGGCGTGAGCCACGTGCTCGATTTCCAATGGGATGTGTCGCAGCGCCAGACCGTGACAGTATCGCTGGTCGAGCCGGGGCCGGCACGGGCCATCCATGACCTGCGGGCGTTGCCGGGCGTGATCCATGCCGAGCCGTTCCGCGGCGGGCCGGTCGAGTTGCGGGTGGGCAACCGTTCGCGGCGCCTCGGGCTGTCGGGCATTCCGGCCGGCTCGCATCTCAACCGCGTCGTTGACGGCCGCGGGAGGGAACTGATCCTGCCGCCCGAAGGCCTGGTGTTGTCCAAGGCGCTGGCGGATGCCTTGCAGGTGAGGCCCGGCGACCAGGTGCGGGTGCGTGTGCTGACCGGGCTGCGCACCCAGCGGGATGTGGTCGTGGCGGCGCTGGCGGAGGATTTCGCCGGTATCGCCGCCTACATGGACCTGGAGGCCGTCAACCGGCTGCTCGGCGAGGGCGATCGCATCAATGGCGCACGGCTCTCTGTGGCCGGCGGCCGCTGGGAGGAGTTCCTGCAGGCGATCAAGAACACGCCGCAGGCGGCAGGTGTGGTGATCAAGGAGGCGATGCGCGCCAGTTTTCGCAAGACGACCGCCGAGAGCATCGGGCTCATCCAAATGATCTACCTGGGTTTCGCGACCGCGGTCGCGTTCGGCATCGTTTACAACAGCGCGCGCATCTCGCTGTCCGAGCGGACGCGCGAGCTGGCCACGTTGCGCGTGCTCGGGTTCAGCCGCGGAGAGGTGGGCACGGTGCTGGTGGGCGAGTTGGTCATCCTCACCC